>Ga0325411_1005540_pt1 | contig 13957 bp, 5 predicted proteins | sample PopdelMetagenome_13_FD_206181 | JGI IMG/M metagenome (GOLD analysis project Ga0325411, IMG submission 206181) | Populus deltoides microbial communities from Bellville, Georgia, United States - Xylem-PdIQD-R4 | ecosystem: Host-associated > Plants > Phyllosphere > Stem > Wood/Secondary xylem... | reverse complement strand
AAAAAATAAGGTTTCTTTGAATAGAAAAATCAATAATTTTTTAAGATTAATTTCCAATTAGGATGTTTGTTGTATATCTATCAAGATTTCAACAACACCACCTTGATTTAGATTCACTTCTAAACTAGGTTTTTGAACAAAAATTATATAACTCAAATATCTCTTAATAAGATGAACTTAAGTTTTAGATTTGGAAAAAAAACAAAAGCATAAAAAAAAAACACTAAAATGGGATGAAAAGAAATATGTAAAAAAAATTCAAATTAAAAACTTTTATTTTACCATTTTTATAGTGAATTTTAAAAGTTAAAAAATTGAATAATTAATAAGAATTAATTATCATTGTTATTAATCTTTAATTAGTCACGATAATCAAAAACTAAATTTAAAAAAATAAAAGATTTTTCAAAATTAATTTCTCTTTCATCTATAATTTATATAATTAAAAAAAAATCAAAATATAATATCTAAGCCATTTTCATAAAGTAGATTACTGGATGACAATGATGCGTCTTTTTTTAGGAAATAAAGCATACGGAAGTTATTTAGAATATGTGGCAGTGTAGTTTTTGCGTACTGAATTCAAACTCAGGCTTCAACTTTGACTGACGCTATCATATTACACTGAAAGCAACCATTTACAAAAGACCAAGATTATTTGAAGTTTCCATGATTTGGTTCTTACCTGGCTGGAGTTAGGCAAAGTTAGCCTAATGCCTGCTTCATTAAAAGTCAACTTAATTATAATTTATAACTCGAAGCCTTGACAAAAAGGAAAAGGTCACCGGACTCTTATGCTGGAGTGAATATAAAGTGCCAAAATCTTTAAATTTATGATGGTGAAATCATAGCCGTCAAGGATGACCAGTTCTCTGGAGTAGCTTAATTGACTGCTTTGCTGTCTTTGCTGTTCATATCATTAATTCGTAGATATATAGTATATACTGAGATCTCCAGTTGCGTAGATACTGTGCGCTGCTCTGGCTCAAAGCACACTAGAGACAGATGACAACGGTGGTTCCAAGCTCCATGAGCATATCAAAAATAGATAAGGAAAAGGGGGTCATTGATTCTTCAACAGAACTTGATGCTGGAGCTTTGTTTGTCCTCCAATCAAGAGGTTAGTTGTTTACACATGATTCTGAGTAGAAACAAATTTCTTTTCAAGCAAACAGAAAACAGCTGTAAATTCTGTGTTACATTGATGTAGGATCTTGGATACACTGTGGATTTCATTTGACAACATCAATCGTCGGTCCGGTGATCTTTAGCCTTCCCTTTGCTCTGGCCTTACTAGGCTGGGTACCTGGAGTTCTAATCGTAACTCTTGCAGCTTTAGTGACTTTCTATGCATACAATCTTCTATCTGCTGTTTTGGAGCACCATGAAAAGCTTGGGAAAAGGCAAATTCGATTCCGAGACATGGCTAGAGACATTCTAGGTGATTTACTCCCACATTTAAGAAATGAATTCTCAATTTCTTGGCAGTAACAAACTGCATGTGTTTCATTTTATGGCCAAAATAACCAAAAACAAATGGCATTCTTGAAGAACAACTAGTGAAAACTACTTGAAAGATGATTTAACATGGCAGGACCTGGATGGGGCAAGTTTTTTGTGGGGCCACTTCAATTTTCAATATGCTATGGTGCTGTTATTGCCTGTAGTCTTCTTGGAGGGCAGAGCCTGAAGGTTCGTGTTATATTTCTCACAGTGAGATCTAAAAAGGAAAATCAAGAGATGGTTTTCAAAGATTGCATCAAATTGTTTTTCCAGATTTCTATTTCTAGAACACAAAAATTAGCAGGATAAAGAAGAGCTTACCATGCCTTAAAATTGTAGAATTCTGCTGATTTATTTATTTGCATAACAGTTCGGTTTATTCCTTGCAGTTCATTTACTTGCTGTACAACTCAAATGGAACAATGCAGCTGTACCAGTTCATAATTATTTTTGGAGGTGCAACATTATTCTTGGCACAAATGCCATCTTTCCATTCTCTGAGGCATATTAACCTTTTCTCTTTGATCCTTTGTCTTGCTTACAGCGCCTGCGTCGCAGCAGGATCCATACATACTGGTTAGAAAAATCACTAGTCATTATCAGATTTTCCTCTTTACATACACTCATTTATACAGTAATTTTTTATCAGGAAAATCCAAGAATGCACCTTCTAAGGACTATTCCATTAAAGGATCTCAAGAAAACCAGTTTTTCGGTGCTATTAATGCCATTTCGATCATCTCTACCACATATGCAAGTGGAATTATCCCTGAAATACAGGTTTGTTTCGAATAGCTTCGTATTAGTCAAACAGATTACAATATTCTAAATTTTCTCATCTCTTCAGCAAGGTGGTTAGAGACTTGGAGGGAATTTCAAACAGCTCAAAATCTTCTATTTTGCAGGCAACTATAGCCCCCCCAATCAAGGGCAAGATGTTCAAAGGCTTATGCATGTGCTATGCTGTCATAGTCAGTACCTATTTCAGTGTTGGCATTTCAGGTTATTGGTCATTTGGCAACCGAGCTCAGCCAACAATTCTAGCCAATTTTATGGGTAATGGCCAGCCACTGCTGCCTAGATGGTTTCTTCTGCTAACCAACATCTTCACTCTCATGCAAGTGACTGCTATCGCTCTGGTAAGTCCTATTCCCTACCATCTATAGCAGAGTTGCATCCTGTTTTCACATGTAACATGAGCTAGCTATTGCAGATTTACTTGCAACCCACAAACGAAGTTTTCGAAAAATGGTTTGCTGACCCAAAGATGGATCAATTCTCCATCCGCAATGTCATACCAAGGTTGATTTTTCGATCATTGTCTGTTATAACCGCTACATTTTTGGCTGCCATGCTACCTTTCTTTGGAGACATCATGGCATTGTTTGGAGCATTTGGATGCATTCCTTTGGATTTCATTTTGCCAATGGTCTTCTACAATGTCACTTTTAAGCCATCAAAGAAGGGCCTGGTTTTCTGGGGAAACACGTTGATAGCTGTAGTATCAACATTGTTGGCGGCAGTAGGAGCAGTAGCTTCTGTTAGACAAATAGTTCTCGATGCCAAGACTTATAGCTTGTTCGCTGACGTGTAACATTAGCCATGGACTAGAATTACTGTAAGTTCATATAGTCTGTAAGCACCATGTCTATCACAAGTACTGCAATGCTTGCTGCTTTCTTTTAACGAACGGAGACTCTTGGACCAAACCCTTCCTGGCATTTTATTTCTCAAACTCATCCAAAACCCGATCCGAGCCAAGTCTCAAAGGATGACAATCAAACCAATTCTTTGTTACCGGCAACCATGCATGTTTTATTTGGATTTTAGGAAATGATCCACGTCTAGACTTAAAAAGAAATCTCGTATTTTTTCATTAATTTTGAAAATGAGATGATTGCATAAAAAACTAGATTTTTATGCTTTTGCATTTGCTACGAGGATTTACAGATGCAGGAGTTGTGTTTTTTATTTTTAGTGATGGATCCCATGACTATAGTTCTAGAATCACCATGACAATTTTTATCACCGTCTGGCTTCAATTGTAATTTCTTACTAATATACATGCCCTAGAAACATAAAATTAATCTACTCTCCAACGGTAATTTTTTACCAATATATGTGCCCTAAAAACGTAAAATATACACAACTAATTTATGTGTCAGTTGTTCCAGAATCAAAGTGTACAAATCGTAGTTATTAAATCAGATTCAATTCAAGATTCGATAAAACTTAAAAAAAGGGGCAAAACTACGTAGTTATCTTCCTTTTTTTATTTTCTTATGAAACCTATATATCCTAACCTGCTTGTTGACTCGAGCTGGGTTTAATATCAGTGTTCGAAGACACTCGCGAGACAACTAGTGATCCAAGACTATACAGAAAGCCGCCAGACAAAGTGATTGATATCAGGTAGAAATGCGAGGACAGGATTCAACTACAGAATTATCTGCACTTAAAGCTAAAAGACGAGACCTTCGTTTTTTTTTATAAACTTGATGCAATCATGTTAATTCGCGTATCTTAAGAATCACGTGATGAGGTAAAGAAACAGTAAGAATAAATACTTAATGTGAAAGGCTTCTTAACATTTTGCTGATCAAAAAGCAGAAAAGTAACCTCGTGTGTGTGAGATAATGGGTTCTCATTGATGATCATGGGCCGCCATCATCCCTCTTTAGTGCCTTTTTGAATACCAAATTCAACTATATCTTCTTATTTAATCAACATTTTAGACTAGTTAATATTCACATTCTTGTTTTTTTTTCTATTTCAAATCTGAAATGGTAATATGTAAAACATGCTCCAATGAAGAAGATAGCATTGTCTAAAAAACTACAATGAAATGATTCTGGGGTCAATAGGGTTTTTATAGTGGGAAGTCTAAAGGTCACTAGGAAATGATTGGTCAAGTTCTTAGCACTCTTCCATTGCTGCAACTAGAGTTGACGAATAATCACACTTGCTTAACTTTCTTCCTTAGTGCCATTATAAGATCCACTTAGGCTTTCTGGTTACGCAAGGCATCAATCTTTCTCTTGATTTATCTACATCCATGTCAAAGTGAAATTTAATTTCATGATCTTAAAGTGACGAGATCAACCCAGAATAAACTAATCAAATCAACCCGGAACAAATATTTTTAAAAAACAATCATGCTCTGTATTATGAAATACACACCTTATGATGTTTTTTTTTTTTTGTTGTTTTTTGTGTGAGAATCAATGTTTTTTTTATAGCGATAAACTCCAAGATCTGGTTGTATGAAAACAAGAACATATCTACTGAACTAGGACTAAAAAGATATGTCTCCTTATTCTAAAATCAATCATGCTCTGTATTATGAAATACACGCCTTATGATGTTTTTTTTTTGTTGTTTTTTGTGTGAGAATCAATGTTTTTTTTATAGCGATAAACTCCAAGATCTGGTTGTATGAAAACAAGAACATATCTACTGAACTAGGACTAAAAAGATATGTCTCCTTATTCTAAAATCAATCCCAGAGATATTCCTTGGTTAGTAAAAATAAAAGCAAGCCCACAAGCTCTGTGCAGTAATGTCATAGACAATGAGCATATGCTGCATAATACCTATGCAAAAGGTCACACCGTTATCAATCTAATTCAAGTAAGGATACAAAAGCAGCCACCAAAACAGTAGCAGATAAATTAATCATGTATTTTACGATCTTACACCAGAAGCATACGCCGTCAATATCCATACAAAACATTCCGAATTGTTCGGCCAATCCGCCAAGCTGCAATTAAAAGTATATTTTGTATTGTAATAAAGTTTTTTTAAAGTTTTTTTTATATGAAAAGATATTAAAATAATATCTTTTTTATTTTTAATGTTTATTTTTAATATCAAGACATTAAAAACTAAAAAAATAAATGAGATATTCTAACTATTCAAGCATTTCTTGCCAACTTTGACGCCGTGGAATGATTTAAACTCCCTCGTGTAAATTGAGAAGAAAATGATCTAAACTCCTCCTGCTCTCTGCAATAAAATAAGAGATTAAAAAAAAAAAACACTCAATGTTGACATTATCAAAAAAGAAAAGAAGAAAGAAAGAAAGAAAGAAAGGAGTCCTCAAAGCCAATCGTATTTTATGGCCTCCCTCGCGAGCAATGAACATGAAGGGATTCTCTTTTGTGCTATCTAATAATAAATAAATAAATATATTGTTTTCAATTAGACTAGTAGTAGCGTAGTACAAAAAGGTTCGAGCAATGTCTTCTTCTGGTGAATGGCTCACAGTGAGATTAAGGCTTTATTTGCACTGTGTTTTTAAAAATTTTATTTTTTTATTAAAATTTAATTTTTTTTATGTATGTTAAATTATTTTGATGCGCTGATATTAAAAATAATTTTTTAAAAATAAAAAAATATCATTTTAATACATTTCAGCAAACAGCCTTTTGTAATCCAAAAATCTCATCTTATATGATGCAAATCACACACCTCATATAAAATGCATGAAAAAAATATATATATTTGGTGTGCCAACCTCATCATGTATATAAAAAAATCTACAAGTAAATCAACTACTTAAAAAACTTTGATTTTTCTTTTATCATTGTAAATTAAAACTTTAAGATTTAAAATCTACACTTCAAGGAATTTACCCTACATCTTGCTAAGAGATCAATGAAAAGTATACTCTAATAATTAAAGGCAATAAATAAATAAATCATCTAGAACAAGTAGACAATTCAACACGAGCTAATGCATGATTCCCGGGTCGGCCCGGTTTTGGCCACTCTGGTCTGGTTTTGGACTGTCCGTGTTCATCAGGTCGGCCCGAGCGCGGCTACTTGGACCTGGAGGGTTAAATCTGTCAAAAGACACTTTCCGCGTGCTTACCATTAATGATTGTGAGGGATCTAGCCCCCCTGTCTTGTGATTTTTGCAAACAAGGCCTCGTAACCGATTTACTACAAACCACCAATAAAAGGAGATAATCTCAATCACACCAGCGTGATAATTAACTCACCCTTGCTTCTGCCAAGTGACAATTATCAGAGCTTGTTAATTATGATGTTGGAAGCATAGATATTATTACATTAATCAGGCTACAAGCCAAAAATAAATTTATTTGTTGATTTAATTAATCTAAGTTAATTTTAAAATGTTATTATTTTAAAAATTAAAATGATGTTTTTTTTTCATTTTTTTAATAAAAAAATTAATTTAGATCATACTCAAAAGAATCAAATAAAAAAACTTCATAAAAAAAAATATAGTTCATTGAAGAAACCACCGTTTAAATTGTTATGCCGAAAACTGCTAGATAAAAATGTTTTTAATATATTTTTAAATATTTTTAAAAAAATTTAAATTTTTTTAAATTAATATTTTTAAATTTTTTTAATATACTGATATTAAAAATAAAAAAAATTTATTTTAATATATTTTTAAATTAAAAATATTTTAAAAAATAATTATAATTACATTTTCAAATAAACTTTATACCGAGAAGAGAAGCGATGGTAACAGCGAAGGACCAACGGTCAAGGGGCATATAAGCAAATAACAAGTAGACAAGGGACTGGATGGTGAAAGAAAAGATGCACTAAACTATAATAATTATTTGTAGTGGGATCTTTTAATCTTTAATATCACTCGTTTTCTCCCGTCTCTCTCTCTCTTCAGTTTCCTTGCTGCCTTCTTTCTCTTTTTCTTCTTTCTCTCCATGTGGCTCTAAACTAGTCTCCCGTTACTTCTATTTCCTAGCTGCTTCCTCTCTCATTTTTCTCTCTTCCACAGCATTATTCCCCCTTCTCGTCCGTCTTTTCATGTGATCAGTAAGTTGTCTTTTCTTTACTTTCGTTGTTTTTTTTTTAATATTTTTTCTGTGTAATTGATGGTACTGGCTGCTTTGCATTTCTTCTTTTGTGTTTTTTGCATGGCCCAGATGGAGATGACTGTGGATATGTTTGTTTTTGGATGTAATGTTAAGTCCTTTAAGGTGTATAGTGTTTGGATTTGCTGGATTTTGGGTGGTCTGGATTGTGGGTATTTCATTTTTGGTGTTTTAAGCTGAGGTTGATAGTGTAAAGTTTTTTTCTCCGGTGTAGCTATGTGTGAAGGTTGTCATTTTTGTTTATGACTTTTCCATTTTTTTTCTGCTGCAAGTTTCTATTTTTAGTCTGTGTTTCTTGTGAAAGCACTTGATGCTCTTGCAATCCCCCCCTCCCTTTTGCTGATTATTACTAAATTTATGGTCTTGAATTCATTTTTTTTATGATTTGTTGATTTTAGTATTTGAGAGAGATTTGTTATTAGGAGTTAGGTGGATCCTATAAAATTTAAAGGAGAATTGTAGAAGATCAAGTTGTTTAATTTTTCTCTGTCTATCAGCTGCATGAAGGTTAAAGTCTATTGGTTTCAGGAAAATGGAATTCTCAGATTCATGACCGGGGGAAAATAATTTTAAAAAAATATTCTGTGATGCCATTGAGAGAGTGAGTGAGTGATTCAATCCTTGTTTTTCAGTAGAAAATAGTTTTTTTTCCATTTATTTTTGAGTTAGTGTTTACTAAAAGTTATTTTGTTATTGTTATCAGCTAATAATTGAATTGATCCATCAGGACACGTTGGTAGATATTATCTATAAATCCAATTGATTTGGTGTGCGTTTTGGCTTATTGTCCTTTTTTTATTGCTTTTTTTTTTGGCAGACTCTCTGGGTAAGAGATGGTTGCAGAATCTTGGTTTCGTAGTCTGTGGAAGATTCCACAGAAGCGTGAACCTGGTCCTCAGAAGGCAGTTGTTGGAGTTTTGGCCTTTGAAGTTACAAGCTTGATGTCTAAGCTAGTTCATCTTTGGCATTCATTGAGTGATAAACAGGTTGCTAGGTTGAGAGAAGAGATCGGGAGTTCTGAGGGTATAAAAAAACTTATTGCTGAGGATGATGATTTCATTGGTCGTCTGATTTGTTTGGAGATGATGGAAAGTATGGTACATGTTGCAAAGCCTGTGGCTAGAATAGGTAATAAATGTAGTGATCCTAGTTTGAAGGGCTTTGAGCATCTTTTTGATGAAATGATCAAGATTCATGCTGACCCATATGGGTGGGGATTTTCATGGAAAAAGATGGATAAGAAAGTTAAGAAGATGGAGCGGTTTATTTCGGTTAATTCTACTCTGTACCAAGAGATGGAAATGCTTTCTGATCTCGAACAGACTGTGAGGAGAATGAAGGGTTGCGATCCCGAGCCAAATAATTTACTTGACTATCAGAAGAAACTTGTATGGAAGCAGCACGAAGTGAGGAATCTGAAGGAGATCTCACTCTGGAATAAGACTTATGATTATACAGTTCGCCTTTTAGTAAGATCATTATTCACTATATATAGAAGAATCAGCCATGTGTTCGGAATTGATTCAACTGTTTACCCTGGGGAATCAAAAGCTCTGGATTCTGATTATTTTTATCGTAGCCAGTCAGTTTCTGCTTTGCTGCAGTCTTCAGTTCATCCATCTGAGAACAGTACTCTTCCTAGATTTTCTTCTGGCCCCCTTGGTAAGTTCACTGCAAATTCTGGCCCAATTTTTAAATCCAGCAAAGATAATTTCTATTCAGGTCCTCTTGGTGGCTCAATCGCAAAGTCAGGCCCTATTTCTGGAAAAAACAGGAACTTGAACTTTTTTTCTGGTCCCCTTGGGGGGCCAACTACAAAGTCGGGTCCAATTTCTGGAATAATTAAAACTGGCAAGAAGTCTTGGTGGACTCCTCAATCACCTGCCTTTCTGGGAAGGAAACCACCTTCAAAACCAAATCGGTTGACTCAAGTGGGGCCTTTTAAAGGATGCATGGTAGCTTCAAACACTTCTCCTGTTGCCAATTGCTACTTAAGTTCTGCTGATATTCATTCTAGGAACCTCAAGGGAGCCAGGGAAAGTAATGCTGACCATCTTCCTCTGGGAAACGTAAGTCGTACCGGTCCATCAATCTTCAGTTCACAGCATAAGTTGTTGCAAGCTCTTCCTGAAACCCTTGGTGGTGCTGCTTTAGCATTGCACTATGCAAATGTTATTGTTGTAATTGAGAAGCTAGCTGCGTCTCCTCACTTGATTGGCCACGATGCTAGAGATGACTTGTACAATATGTTACCTGCAAGGGTGAGAGCTGCTCTGAGGGAAAGGCTAAAGCCATACTCCAAGAGCTTGGACTCACCAGTATATGATACTGTGCTTGCAGGAGAGTGGACTGAGGCAATGACATCAATATTAGAATGGTTGGCTCCACTTGCTCATAATATGATTAGATGGCAGTCGGAGCGAAGTTACGAGCAACAAACGTTTGTCTCTAGGACAAATGTGCTTCTGGTACAGACTCTTTACTTTGCCAATCAAGAAAAGACAGAATCTGCAATAACTGAGCTTCTGGTTGGTCTGAATTACATTTGGAGGTTTGGGCGAGAACTCAATACAAAGGCCTTGCAGGAGTGTGCTAGCAGCAGGGTGTTTGATGAATACTTGGAGGTAGAGAAGTAACACTTTCTTCCACGCTGTGGCAATCATCAGCACAATCCAGTTACCTCACATTAGACTGGATTTGATGTGGGCGAAGATTCTGGTAGGTCCAGAGGCATTTTAGGGTTACAAGATGAACGTCATTCATTTTCTTTCAGCTGGGGACATGGACACCATGCGTGATGGGTAGTTTGAGATTCAATCTACTAGTTCTATTTTTTCTTTTGTGAATGGAGGTCTTCCTCCTATCGCCATTGAAAAAGGTGGTTTCTATTCTCTTCCTCATAGAGCTAGTTCAGCTTTATTAATGAAGCTGCTATCAAATGATTTGTAATTTCTGTACACTTGTCAGCAATACCTACCTATGTTAATTGTAAATTTACAACGTAAGGTTTTGGATCGTTGATAGATAGATGGTTGAGCATACTTTTGCTGTGGAATACTACACTAGATGTAACAATATCATCTTTTTTTGGCTGTGTGGTATTCTGTGTTGATGTGTAAATCACCTTTCCAGTTGCAATTTCTAATCCAAATTTTCACCTGAACATGCTAGTTTGTGGCATTTTCAAGTTTTTCAATCATCAATACAGTTCATGCTCTGGGGGAAATTATTATGAGATTCTGACAGGTATTAAGCGCATTGCTTCTCCTCCGAGACAGCATACTGTATGCAACCTTGGGGTTCTTTTCATGGCTGTCAATCTTTTCCTGTATAATTTGTGTGCTCGACTGCAAGCCTAGGTCCTCCTATTATTCCTCGTAATTCATTGTGATTACCGGTTCATTTTCTGTTGGGTCTCGTTGCAGTTCCTGTTTTCTACCATGCTGACACCATGCTTGTAGTGTTGTTCTTTGTTTCTGTCTATACACTTGGATTTACACACTGTATTCCTCGTAATTCATTGTGATTACTGGTTCATTTTCTGTTGGGTCTCGTTGCAGTTCCTGTTTTCTACCACGCTGACACCATGCTTGTAGTGTTTGTAGGGTTTGTTTTTTTGGTTGCGAGATCATATGAAAGAAACTAGATAGTCGGTCTAATGTTGGATTGAAACAAAAATTGAATTATTTCTCTCGATAAGGTTTTTTGCCACGGGCTTCTCACGTGTATTATTTAATTATATATTTGATGTTTTTTACTTAATTTTTATAAATTGATTTAATAATTAATAGTTAGAAAATAAAAAATCATAAATGTATATTACTAACCATAATTAAGGTCCATTTTGGTAATTTCTTAAATTTTCATATATAATCTTTTTAATTTTTTATTTTAATTACATGTGAAGTGAATAGAAATTGAGAGCAGAGGCATAGATAAAAAAAAAATTATGAATCATGTTGTTAAATGAGTCTTTTTAATATAAGGAACAATTGTAAATATAAATATTTTCATTTAAAGTAGTTGAAGATAACGTAAGTTGATAATTAAGAGTCTCCTGTGAAGAACAAAAATCCAATCTTTTTTTTAAAATTTTGATATAATTTTATTATTTTTGGACTTTAATTACATGTGACGGGGATAAATAATTTATTTAAAAAATACTTTCTTAATGATTGTAAAAAGGAGTAAGAAGTAACATGAGACAATGATCAAAAGATCCTAGATGATTTTTTTTAAAAATTTAACATAAATTTATTATTAAATCTTAATTATTGGTTTTTATTGACTTATTTTTAAAAATTTCTAGAGGTTTTACAGTCAAAATAAAGTGTTAATGAAATACTATATAGGTGAGGGGTGATAAAGAAACTTATGTAGTATCATTTGTGGTTTTATTTGATGTACAAATAATAACATTTGGAAAAACGAGATTAAATTATATTTTAAGAAGTGTATTTAAGTTTTGTTATATTTTCTAATAAGAGAAGGTTTGAATTTACATATTAGTATTAGTATTGATATAAATATTTTATTGTCATATAAAAAAATATTTTTTTATATAGAGTTAATTATTCTTAAGACACTATGCTTAATAATTATAAATAAATTACTTTTAGTATATGTGATGGTAGATAAAATTTAAGAATATTTTTATCAAATCAAATGTTTTGCTATGAATTTTGCGCCTTTATGTATTAGTTATGGATTATTAGACGATACCCTCGTAACTAGCGAAAGCTAAATAAGTTAATCGATTATTTTTATATTTTAATTAAATAAAAAAAATAAAAAGAGAAGGGTGTTTGAAGCAACACGGTACTCCTTCTTTCTACTTTATCCAGCGGTATTTGTTTTTTATACGCATGTATAATAAATATTAATTGTTAAACCTAAAAACAAACAAACAGAGATAATATATTTCTGTTCATGTTCTTTGAACGGTAAGTAAGCCCATACTTCTACGTCTCTTTCCAGAACACTCCCAAACTCGCTCCCTCAACGGTTCGCCGCATGTCCGCGCCACGGCGATCAACGTCGCTCAGAGACTCTGCCTCCGATTCTGAGCGGATGGAAGGCACGGGTAGCTGGGACGACGCTCTCGGCTGGTTCAAACTCGAGGTCCAAAACATCTCTCCCTCTCAAATTTCAATGCAGATAGGTTAAATTATTCATCATATTCTCTCGATTTAAATTATTCACCATATTCTCTCTTTCTTAGGTGCAGCATCCGGCGTCGCGCTCGGTCTTGCATCACGCTAATTACAAGTGCTTGCTTGAGGCAGAGCGTGTTCTTGTCGAGGTAGAATTTCTTCTTCCTTCTTTTTGATTTCTTTAAAATCTTGATTTTTTTTCTTTATTTCTAATTCCTGGTTAGAGTTTCTTTTAGGAATTTTAGAATTCGAATACATATTACGCGTATGGAAAAGGAATCGAGGAGTTTGATTCTTAGAACCAACCCTAGTTTGCTTGATATTATAGTTAAATTACCGTTAATGGCTTAAATGAAATAAAACTAGAACAATGTGCCCTTAGTAAAACTGGCTAGGGTTATTTACATGAATCTTTCTCTTCAATTCTTCATATTCTGCCCTTTTGGGTAAATGGATCAAATCGTGATTTCAGGGACGCGGTGTTGTTCTTATCAATACTGACGAGGCAGGTACCTTGATAGTGACTAATTTCCGTCTTATTTTTCTGGTGAGTGGCGTGTTCTCTCGTTTTTGTCTATTCCTTGTGAAGATTCTTTTATAAAATGATGGAATGGTACTGATTTCAATTCTGCAACGTATTTGTTGTAATTTATTTAAGCATGTATCTTAGAAGAGATAAGGAATTGTGGTTGCATCACTGGAAATGATGTTGTGCATGCACAACAGAATACTGACTAGATGTTGTTTTCTCTTCTCTTGTTCAAGAGTGAGGGAATGGAAAATATTATTGCGCTTGGCACGATTCCGCTAGCAACAATTGAGAAGTTCAGCAAAATGGTAAGTTATTCTTGAACTCATGGATTTCTTTTCCTTCTCCTTCCATTTATTTATGGTACTGTTGGTGAGAAGTTTGTTTATTTCTATAGCTTGTGAGGTACACTTATGTATGGCAAATTCTTTTCGGTTTACACTGCTTGGTGTGCTGTGCTGCTTTGAATCTTAACTCTTTCCACTAAAATTTTCTTTTATCGAAAAAAGTTTGGGTTTGATACAGATTTTGTTGCTGTTTGTGTGCTATATAAACTTTGTAATTTGGCTGTATTGTTAAGCTCTCTGTTGTTATTCTCCTCAATTAACCGAGAGAACTTCTCCTTCAATTCACGCACTTGTTTCAACACTCTTCACCCTTGCATTTGCATGTTGTCTTGTCCCAAATGGAATGCAGAACCCCTATTTCTGATTTTTCTGCATATTCTCTTTAGTCATTCATTTCTTCGTAGATGAGTTTTATACCTGATTCTCATGTTTTAATTGAGGCAATAATGTTTTGTCAAGCGTAGGCGTAGAACCCTTTTTCAACTTGGCAATGAACACAATGATTGGGTGTGTGTGGGGCGGGGGGGGGGGGGGGGGGGGAAACACACAGGGA
>Ga0325411_1005537_pt1 | contig 13962 bp, 5 predicted proteins | sample PopdelMetagenome_13_FD_206181 | JGI IMG/M metagenome (GOLD analysis project Ga0325411, IMG submission 206181) | Populus deltoides microbial communities from Bellville, Georgia, United States - Xylem-PdIQD-R4 | ecosystem: Host-associated > Plants > Phyllosphere > Stem > Wood/Secondary xylem... | reverse complement strand
TGAAGCTTAGGAAAAGAAGTTCAACAACAAAGATCTTATGCCAACATGAATACTGGCATGATAACACATAAAGGAGCTAAACATTTAGTGATCATTCTCGACCTAATATCACCATAGCTTTCTCTTTACGATAGTTGATTTCCGGGAGTCGGCATAAAGAAATTAGTTATAGGAACGGTAAGAGCCTTGGCCACCCCCTTTAGTGTCCTTTCCTTTTTCGGTGAAACCGTTCTTTTTAGTTGGATCAGCAATTTTACCCAACCCAATGGCTTGTTCAATCCTCTCAGCTATAACAACCAGGTCAGTAAAATGCTGTGCAGAGCTTCTAACCAAGTATTCAAAGTACGGAGCTTTAAAAGTGTTGGAAAATAAATTGATCATCTCTTTTTCCAACATGGGAGGATTAACTTGTGCAGCCACCTCACTCCATCTCCGGGCGTATTCTCTTATGGACTCCTTATTGTTCTTCTCCATAGCTTGCAAGCTTAACCGATCAGGGCCCACGTCTATATTAAACTTATATTGCCTTATGAAGGCATCAACTAAGTTTTTCCATTTTTTAACCTTGGTATTGTCCAACCGCATATACCAAGTGAGGGCAGCGCCACTTAAACTGTCTTGAAAGAAATGAATCAGCAGTTTCTTATCATCAACTACCTCAGCCATTTTGTTGCAGTATGCCTTGAGATGAGTTATAGGGGATTGGGTTCCCGTATATTTAATAAATTCTGGCACCCTAAACTTCTTAGGAATGACTACATTAGGCACCAAACACATATTGACAGCTTTCACCAGGTCACACAAATGGTTTCCCTCAATTGCCCTTATCCTCTCTTCTAAGGCAGTCCATTTTTCCAAACCCTCTTATTTCACCATCTTGCCCTTTTGAGATTCTTTCTCGGTAGAATCAATGGTAAACGACATTCTCATGGGGTATGCTGGTTGAAAATGCATGGCTTGTTGGAATTCAGATGACACCCTATTTGCCCCCAGATTCTGTGGATCGAAATGAGTTAAATGCATATCTTCAGGCTGAGCTATAAGTGTTGCTTTTCCGGATTTATCTCTTAAGGCCTGCTCGAGTAGACTAGTAAGCCTTGCGACTTCTTCTTTAAGATTATCCACCTCTTTTTTATGTTGGGCTTCTAACTGGGCTCTTTCTTCGTTTTCCATTTGTCTTTTTCTCGAACGAGTGTTATAGGCGGGTTTCAATGGGGAGCCTATATTTCAACCTGCTAAATGTAAATCATGTAATATATGCAAAAAAGTTGATTAAAAAAAATGCGTATGAAATGCAAACTTGCCCTTCACAGGGTGACAACCAAATAGGAAGATCATAATTATTGAGTGCATCAAGGGGTTGGTCATTATCTAGTTTCAAAGGGTCTCTCGCATGCTCAGTGATCGTCCTCGAAAGGTTGATATGAGGCTTACAAGTAGTGTGAAGATAGAGGCCCTGAGTAATATCAGTTTGGCATGTCGACCACTTCCAAGTAAACAATCAAGCGAGAGTTGGATGGTTTCACGAGTCTTGCCCAGGCTAAAGCCATTGGGGTACCGTTATTCCCCCACTTATCCTAGTTTGTAAAGTGTGTGCTTTTAAAGTGATGCATGACAACATAAACAAAGATGCATGCTAAAACAGTAAATGTAGGAAAAATAAACAAATAAACACAACAAACAAAATAGCAATAATAAGACAAAAGACAAAGCTTAATCCTAAAGTCCCCAGTGGAGTCGCCATCCTGTCGCACCCGACATCGCGGTGGCCCTAAAAATAATCTTGAATTGTGGAAAAAGAACAGATATCTGGCATCTTGTTCTTTTAAGGGAAAATGTCTTGTTTAAGGAGTCGCCACCTAGTATTATGGTCACTAGGAACCCTAACTGGTCAACAGAGATTCTATGGTACGGGATTAGTTACGTAAAAGGGAAGATATTATCATCCCTTAAACGTTCTGCCTAAGGTAGACTGCATTGCTGATTTTGTCTTAAATTGCTAAATATTTATTGGTTTATGCTCTGATTTTGTGAGGCTGGGAGCCAGCTGGCTGAGGAAGAGGGAGAACTTGCCCGGCTGAAGGGAGAAGAAACCGAAAATCAAAAGCCCCTCCCCCAAAGCAGGGGTTTCTCTAGATTTTCTTTCTCAAGGGAGGGAGGCAGCCGTTCGGGTGAAAGGGAAAAAGGAAGTCGGCTGCTTTGGCTATTGTAGCGGGAAAAGGAGCTAGAGACGGTGCTGGAACTGGCTTTGGGGAAAAGAGTCAGGGGCTGTCTTGTGCTCTCTGGTTTGTTTTGCAAAAGTCAGGGGAAAGGGGGGGAGATCTGATGAGGGAAGGAGATGGTGGCGGCCTCAATTCTCTTTGTTTTCTTTTTTTGCCAAGGGAGGGGGCAGCCGCCGAGAGAGGAACCAGTTTAGGTTTAGGGTTCTTTTCCTCTTGTTTCCCTCATTTTTCTCCGCCCCCATGCCTGTAAAATTTTCTCCCCCTTTTGTGTTCACTGTAGCTTAGTATTTATAGGAAAAGTTTTGCTAGGTTTTCAAACTAGTCCCTCAACTTTTCCTTTCCTTTTCTTTTCCTTTTTTTTTTGTAAATTTTGATTTTTCTTATTTTTTGTATTTTTGAAAACGAGCAATATCAACGTCAACTCAACAAGGAAAATCAGTGATCATAAAATTTACGCGTTAAAAATTGAATGCGTTCCAAATACCTTTGAAAATTTTAATTCTTTTGAAATGATGCTGAAAATGCTAAAAAAGATGCAAATATATCAAAAATGCATTTTTGGGGTTTTCATTGTTTTTTTGCTATTTTTTGGTTTTTTCTGTAAATTTATCAAAAACACGGGTCAAAAATTGGGTAGCAACAATGTGTGAAGGCATTATATTCATATCAATATATGCATGATAAATATGAGTAATTATGCGTGCTAAAACATTGAAAAGAGCAAAAAAAATAAAAAAATAAAAAATAAAATACACAAAAAATACATAATAAATAATAATAAACGATAAATAAAAAAACAAAAAAACTTGATAAACACCAACAACATAAAAAAAAAATATTTAGCAATAAAAGAAAACAAAAAAAACAAAGCTTAGTCTTAAAGTCTCCAGCGGAGTCACCATTCTGTTGCACCCGACATCGCGGCGGCCCTAAAAAAATATATTTACATGGAAAGAACAGATTTCTGACATCTTGTTCTTTTAGGGGAAAATGTCTTGTTTGGGGAGTCGGCACCTAGTATTATGGTCACTAGGAACCTTAACTGGTCAACAGAGATTCTATGGTTCGAGACTGGTTACGTAAAAGGGAAGATATTATCACTCCTTAAACGTTCTGCCTAAAGCAAACTGCATTGTTGTTTTTGTCTTAAATTGCTAAATTTTTTATTGGTTTACATTCTGATGATTTATTCACAATATTCCTGACTCTGGCGTCAGTGAATATTCAATACGTAGCTATAAAATAAATTTAGATTAATATTTTTTTATTCCTGACTCTAACACTAGTGAATAAACAAATAAACTAAATTCATTTTATCACGCATTCACATATTTTTCTATTTCTTATGTAGTTAAATAAAAAAACAAAAAAAAGAATTAAATCAGTGTTTTTATTCTTGACTCTAGCGTCAGTGAATAAATAAATAAATTTATTTTTCATACATGCACATATATATTTTTTTCTTGCTAAATAAAATAAAATATAACGAATAAAAATAATATAAACTTAAACCAATATTTTACTCCCGACTCTGGCGTTGGTGAATAAACCAGTAAATTTATATTATATTTTATTCATGCATGCACATATTTTTTCTATTTTTCTATTTTTTCTAGTTTTTTATATTTTATATTTTTTTTATATTTTTTATTATTTTTGGGGCTGGGCCCAGCTCAGCCCACAACGGCTGGGCTAGACCCAGCCGACCGAGCCCGGTCACTGGCCCAAGCCAGTGACCCGGCTGGGCCACAGCACGCATGAACCAGCCACTGTTATTAAACCCGGCCTGGCCCGGCGGGTCGATCCGGGACCCGGTCGACCTGGTGGCTGGACCGGTCCGGGTTTAATAAAAGATCGGCTGTGGCAACAGCCCGGCCAAACCCGGGCAACCTGGCGGTTTGACCCGGGACTCGGGCGACCCGGGCGAACCCGAACGAGACCCGGTTTTATTTATTTTTAAATTTTTTTTTAAATGTGGGATTTGAAATCCATTAGTATATGTACTAAATGTTCCCAAGAAAAAAGTCATGTTTTTTCAATGTGGGATAAAAAACTTTTTGGTTTAAATACTTCAACTTAAAATGATAACATAATATCTTTTCAATGTGGGATTTGAAGCCCTTTCATATATATACTCTATGTTCCCATGAAAAAAATCATGTGTTTTCAATGTAGGATTTGAAACCCATTAGTATATATACTCTATGTTCCCAAGAAAAAAATCATATTTTTTCAATGTGGGATAAAAAACCTTTTGGTTTAAATACTTCAACTTAAAAAGATAACATATTATCTTTTCAATGTGGGATTTGAAACCCTTTCATATATATACTCTATGTTCCCATGAAAAAAGTTATGTTTTTTCAATGTGGGATTTGAAACCCATTAGTATATATACTCTATGTTTCCAAGGAAAAAGTTATGTTTTTTCAATGTGGGATAAAAAATTTTTTTAGTTTAAATACTTTAACTTAAAAGCTTAACATAATATCTTTTTAATGTGGGATAAATTTTTTTTTTAAATATTCATTTAAACTTTATAATATGTATAATCTATATTTACATGGATTTTTTTCATATGAAATATTAAAATTTTATTTTTTTAAATTTTTCCGGGTTAATCCGGGTTGACCCGAGTTGACACGGGTTGACCCATGAAACCCGGGACCCGGCCCCTTGACCGAGTCAACCCCCGGGCCGGGTTTAATAACTATGGAACCAGCTTCATGCGTGCATGACACTGTGCGAAGGTAATTAATTACCTTCGCATAGTGCTAAATGCACTGAAACTAAACAAAGAAAACGAAGAAACAGAGGAAGCCTACCTTGTTGCAGATTGCCTCGCCGGAGTGTGGGTGTCTCGGGTGAAGATCGGTGATGGCGCCTGTCGATAGGAAACTGGAACTCCTCCTTCTACCTCTACCTTCCTGCCTTCTTGTTTATTCTATCCTCATTTGAAAAAAATCTTCCCGTGCTCTATTTTTCAAAGTCTCTCTACTCTCTCTCGGTCCGTTTCAGTTTTCGTTATTTTAGGCCGGTATTGGTGAGGGAAAGGTTCACATCTGGTCTGGGGTTTAACCAAAAAACTTAGGAGTCCCTCTGGTTTATTTGTATTTGTCTTGTTTCGGGTTTGTTTCCTCTCTCTCTCTAGCCAACCTCTGTTTTTTCGGTGCTCCTCCATTTATATAGAGTTTGGCGGGTGGTAACAGGCGGTAGGCTGAGGGTCGACCACCATTAAGGCGCCCATAACTGAAGCCAACGAACGACGATTACTGCTGCAACGTTCGGCCTCCTTTACTGTAGAAAACGGTCACTGGCTTAAAGGAGAAGAAGATGAACAGCGTCTTCAAAACGATGTCGTTCGGCCATTTGTCGGTTTGATCCATGCAGTTTTGAATGTCTTGTAATTAAACCCCTGGTTTAAACTGTAATTGGCCCCCTACATTTGCGCACCTTTTTCAATGTAGTCCTTGGATTTTAATTTCGCAATTTGCACCCCCAATTAACCCCAAACTTTGCTATTTCTTCAATTAAGTCCATGATTTCATTAATTTAATTAAATCCAAAGTCCAATTAAGTCTAAAACTTATCAATTCTCTAATTAAGCCCCTGATTGGATTAATTAAATTATTTCCAAGTTTAATTAAGTCTCAAAACTTATCAATTCTCCAATTAAACCCTTGATTGGATGAATTAAATTAATTTCAAGCTTAATTAAGTATCAAAACTTATCAATTCTCGAATTAAACCCTTGATTGGATGAATTAAATTAATTTCAAGCTTAATTAAGTCTCAAAACTTACCAATTCTCCAATTAAACCCTTGATTTGATGAATTAAATTAATTCCAAGCTTAATTAAGTCTCAAAACTTACCAATTCTTCAATTAAACCCTTGATTGGATTAATTAAATTAATTCCAAGCTTAATTAAGTCTCAAAACTTATCAATTCTCCAATTAAATCCTCGATTTGATTAATTAAACAAGTCAAAAATTTAATTAAATCTTTAAGCTTCCAATCATGTTGCCCTTAACCCAAATTTTAATTCATTCTTTATTTATTTTATTTTTTATTTTTTTCATCATTATTATATATTTTTTTTCATCATTTTTTTCTTTTTATCATTTTTAGTAAATAAAATTAAAATAAAAAGGTCAAAAATTGGGTTATGACAACTCTCATTTGGTTTTTTCTAAACCTGAGCCGGGCTAGTTCCAGATTAAATTGTTAGGCTTAAATCGAATTTAATAATGCCAAGTAAAACCATTTTATATGAAAAAAAATTGAATTGCATAAAAGTAATTAACCGAAAACTTGTATTCCTTCTTATAAAGTTGAACCCATTTCGGTTTTTTTTTTATGGAAAAATGTGAATAAAAGGTTAACGCTAGGAAGCTTACTTTGCATGACAATGATGGATACAGAAGACTTGCTACTTTCTTTATGGAAATAACGTGTGGAAAAATCATGCCTTAATTTTGATGGCAATGGCATAATCAAACAGAACCACAAATGATAATATTTGTAAAATACCTCAAGTCATTGTCATGAGAATAAATCTTCTTCTTCCTTTTCTTTCTAAAGTAGTTATTAGTCTATTTTTTGTAATACAGTCAACAAGTAAGATGGATAGGAATTTGCAGTGTAAAATGGGTTCGTGAGACTATTGCCATCTGCATTTTTTCCATGACATAGGCCAGTGAGATGTTCCATGAGCAATTGCTATCAATCGTTTTTTCTACGAGATGAGTCCATCAAACCATTGCCCCATAAACTTGAGAAGGGATAATGTGCTTTAATTTCAATTTAGTGTATAAAAAATAATTAAATGCTTAAGCATAAAAAATAAATCTCAAGCATTAGAATGCAACCACCGATTAGTGATGAATGGACAACGGAAAAATGTTTGGATTTGAATCACCAATTATTTAGAGATTCTTTTATATTTTTTTTACTCTAACATCCCCTTGAAATTAAAAAAGAAAAAAACATATTTTTTCAAAATTCAATTGTTGAGCATGTTATTTTCTCTAGGATAACAGATTTCAAGAAGCAATTTTTCAGATTTTCCTTATGAATTATACTTTTCAATTCTTAGATTTTTGTGCAGCAAATATAGTAAAAGCCTATTCAAAACTTCCCTTTAAATACATACAATTTTTTCCCTGTAAATCTGCTAGTCTGTCAAACATTGCCCATCTGGGACCATAACAAGGCACATACTGGGAATATTATGGACTTGTTCAGCAATAACTATATAAGGCAAATGGCTCAAACTTTCTTAGCTAGGAAAACCAAGGCTTAAAATAACCGAATCGTCTTAAACTTCGAAAGTTTTCTGAATTAGCAAGTCCTTAACAGTAGAAAAGGTCACATTGTTTTATTAATTTAGCATGCACAAGAACACATTTCGTGCATCAATGTTTATAAGAAAGGTAAACTTGATTTGTAAATAATAGTCAAATCTTGATTTAATTTCCGAGGCAACTCCTTTATGAGATGCATGGCAGTGAAAAATGAAAGAGGGAAGTTTTGGGTGAGGGGGGATTTGATAAGTTTTGAAGGGAATTCATTGTGTTTTCCATGCCCTTAACATATTTTTGGTGGGTCTTAGGATACATTAAATATTCATGTTGACCTCTTACCATTAGGGATTTGGATGGTTCCCTTGAAAGTTCAATGTGATTTGAGGTACTTTTTTAGTTTAGGGTTTGACAGTACAATTCAAGGAGGTTTTGTGCTTTTTTCTACCTTGAGGAACAATATTTAATGGAATCAGAACAAAAATGGCGACCATTATACTGTAAGGAGAAAAGTAGAGCTCAGACAAAAATGGCAGACCTATTGCTACCTTGAAGAACAGTTTGTTGATGACAACTTGCAAGTTGTGAACCCTTCTCGATCTTTGGCCTTTTCTTATTCTTTGATTGCACATTTTCCATCCCTTTTCTCTCTCGACAAGTGTGGGAATTTATGTTTGATTGTTCAGATCGATTAGTTTTTTGTCTACTTTTTTAGCTGAAGTTTTTTTACTACTCTTCTGCATCGATGTGAATGCTGACTTCAAATTGGCCTTGGCATAAACAGGCAACGTGGATGGTTCTCTTCTTTCCATTGATCAGCACATCCCCTGCGAAATTCTCTTGGATTTTGACAGTTCCTTTCAATTCAACATTGTAGCTAGTAAAGGTCTAACATCCGTTAGGTAAAGAACTTTTGCATATCTATGTTAGGGAACAAATAATAATAAGAGAATATGCAAAAAAAAAAAAATAATTATTAGAAGGATCAAACGAAACTTGAAAATTAATAAAGGAAATATTACACAAATTTAATTAATTAGAAACTCATGGTCAAAAAAGAAAATAATATATTTGCCTAACATTATTTTTTCAAATTAGTTTTTCTTGTTTTGTAAGGGATCCCGGATAATATAAATAGGACACTCATAGATATTGAGAAAGAGACACTCTTGCAAAGAAAAACTTAAGCAAATAACAAAAGAAGATAAAAAAAAAGTTCAAAAACTTGTAAATTAGATAATTAAAAGAAAGAATTCAAAACCCAAGTCTTCGTTAATTATTATTTCAAATATTGTCCCTATAAAAAAAAGTAAGGATTAGATTTTATGGTCAAGTATTTAGTTTAGATGAAATATTGATATATATGCATAATAGGCATTTTTATCATAAAATCAAACAACAATGCAACTTCCTTAAGATAGGATGCTTTAAGATGATTTTTATATTTTGTTTAGTATAACTAGTTCTTTTATCCAAAATCTCTAAAGACCAGTTAGGGTTTTCAATAATTATAAAACTAGATGAAGACTCTTTTTCTTATTTTTATACCTTTCACATAACCAAATCTCCGAGATATCTCCACATTAAAGTTTAAATTGTCTAGCCATCTTGTTTAATTAGCAAATTTGCTTTCTAAAATGGCAAAGAAGCTATCTGAGATGACTTTAAAATTTGTTGTGTTAACCATTTATGCTAGGTGGTGTTGTGCCTTTATACTTTAGCATGGTATAACCATTTAGCTGTAGAGAAGCGTTGATTTTATACCTGGGTAAGGTGGTTGATTGAACAATCTTAGGGGGGACAATACATGAAGAAGCGGTCTTCTACCTATGGTAAAAAATGTATTTACACCTGGGTAAAGTGGACCCTTTGCACTTGGTTTGGAGAGTGTCTTTGTGTTCAAGAAAAGTTATTTCTTTGCACCATCGGTTGGAAAGTATCTTGAGTTTAGACAGGTCATCATCATACTTTTAAATAGAGATTTGAATGCAGACCATATTATACCTAAGATAAGTGTTGTATACCATAAATGAATGTGGAGCATATTGTACCTGAGTATAGAAGAGAAGCTTTTGCTTAGTATGGAGAATCCCATAAAGAAAATGTCATGACAGATGTTTCGTGGAGATCATTGTATGTATATTGTTTCTTGGGGATTCTACCTATGATTTACTTTATAGATAATTAAATGGTGACTATTTCATAGATATTTCACATGATCATTAATCATAAGGATTTTCATGGAGATTGCTTATAGAGATTATCATAGATACTTATCATGAAAATCATTATTGATATTATCATGTTGCCTACCTATGAAGACTATTATGGAGATTCTAATGGAGATCTTGAAGATTTTTCATAGAGATTTTTCATGGCGATCTGCCATGATGATTTTTATCAAAATTAATTATGGAGACCTTTTATAGAATTCTCCTATGAAGATCTTCATGGAAATCTCCAACGAAGATCATCATGGAGATATACAATGGAGACTTTTCATGGTGAACATGTATAAATAATATTTCATGGAGAATACATAAAGATAACTTCTTGGAGAATAACATATGATGATAAAAATTTATGCCCGTTTTTATTAAAAAATTTGTTTGGCATGATTAAACCTTTTCTTGTATTTGGACCAATCTATTTGATCTATAAAAACATTATGTAGGATTTGCACGTGGTCCAAATATAATAGACTCATATTCGACCATTCAAAACCTCTTGCATCAACTCCATTCTATTATCTTGTTTGTCACTTTAGCATGTTTCCTACTTAAAAAAGAGTTGTTCGCACATGTTAGGGGTACAAGTGGTGGTGTTAATAAATGAGCTACCTTCTGACGAAAAGGCAAGGCCCCAAGCTATTCTTGTGTGCTTAGAAGAGCCTTGGTGAGCATTCTCACTTGCTAGGCAAGTTGTTAAAGATCTAAATACGGTAATGGAGTGCTCGTAGCAAAAACATCTTTAACCCTCTCGTTACTTGAAGTTTCTAGATTATATTTTATGGAAAGAGATAAATTGTTAATAAAAAATAAAAGGAAAATGATTCGAACTTTTTTAGCAGCTCCTACAGATAGCGCCCTAATGAAGTCCAGAGCAAACTTCAAGAGATGTTAGACTAGCTAGTTAATAGGCTTTGGAGGTTATTACAGAGAAGCTCGACTAGTGATTCATGATCTTCTATGAAAACAAGGTCCATTTATGATACAAGCAGTGGTGGAGCCACGGAGGGATAAAAAGGGGCTATTGTCCCCTTAACTTTTTTTATATATTAAAATATTAATATATTAATTTAGGGAATTGTTATTACAGGGAAGGAAAAAGAAAAGTTGTTATTGTTTATAATTGTTGACTTGTAATATAATATAATATATATACAAAGCTCATTCCACAAATTTTTTTTCTTTTTCCCTTTTGTTTCTATATTAAATCATTAGTACTGGTTTAAAAATATGGAATCCCTTAACTAACCAAGAGTATTTTTTGTTCCCCGCTTTGTTCTTTTCATGAGTTGCTGTGTTGCTTTGTTTTTTTCATGTTCTCTGCCTCTCTAGTATGCAAATTTCTTATAAAGTATAGTTAAGCAATTAATTTTTTTTGTTTTTTACTTTATATTTTAGGTAAATTTTCCTTATTTTTTTCTTTATTTCATTGTTTAATTTTAATTTTATTCTTTTATAATTAGTTATTAAAAATATTAGAGTTTATGATAATTTAGGGGTTTTGATATGAATATGTTCAAATATGTTCAAAATAAATGTTTAAATCTACTAATTTAATCAATTAAATGTTTCTTTTCTTATTATAAATGAATAAATTAATATTCATGCAAAACCACTATTATTGACATCTCTTGCATTGGTAGAGTAGTTTATTGAAATTTAATATTTTTACATGACTTGTTTATAAGTAAAATATCAAGTAGAAAGCATGTTTTTCAAGAATTGTTCCTCTTACACATATACTAGGCATTGCTCCTCAATTAAATATCTAGAAATGATTAAGTATAATTTAATCAACATACTTATTATATGCATATAGATATGAATTGAAATAGGTTTTGATTTTGATGAATTGATGTGTATTTTGCTATGAATTTCATATGGAAGATTTAGAATTATTGTGTAACTCAACTGGTTTTTATTTAACAGTGAATTATTGTGTAGTTGTGTTAATTATTATGTAGACACTAATGATGATAAAAAAATCTAGCAGGTTCATATTAAATTAACATGTCACTAGACAAGTATTTCAAGCATAAATCCCTTGAGGATGAAGAGTCAATCAAAGCTTCAAGTCATGTAACTCAATCAAGTTCAAAGAAAAGTCATATTGAAATCAACCCCGACACTCTCCTTGCTGACCCTGGCTTAAGAAGACCAATTTATGAATACCGTATAAATGATAGGGATGCAATCCAAAGAGCTTATCTACAAAAAGGTCCTTGTCAACCTTCACATTGTGATTTTCCTCAAAAACAATTTGGGAATATATCAACACTACGACGCTTTAATCCGGCTTGATTTGGTGCATACCCAACATGGTTAGAGTACAACATAGCCAAAGATGCTGCCTTTTGCTTGTATTGTTATCTCTTCAAGTCAAAAGGGGGTGTTGATTCGTTTGTGGGTGAAGGGTTTTTAAATTGGAAAAAAAAGGAAAGATTTGATCTTCATATTGGAAAGTCTAATAGTTGTCACAATGCAGCTCGGATAAAATGTGAGAATTTGATGAATGAAAAACAAAGTATCATGACTTTGTTATCTGAGCAGACAGTAAAGAGTCAAAGTGATTATCAAACTCGATTGAATGCTTCAATAGAGTGTGCTTGTTTTTTGTTGCACCAAGGACTTCCATTTCGTGGCCATGATGAATGTGAATGTTCAAGCAACCAAGGAAATTATCTAGAGCTCTTGCATTTTCTTTCCATAAATAATGAAGCTATTAAAAGAGTTACTTTCAGCGAAGCTCCTAGACATAACAAATTGACTTCTCCAGATATTCAATCAAGCTGCTACAGAGGAGATTACAAATGTGATTATCAATTTTAATTGATGAATCACGTGACATATCAATTAAGGAACAAATGACTATTGTTCTATGATATGTACACAACAATGGACATATAATTGAATGTTTTCTTGGCATTCAACATGTGTGAGATACAACTGCTAGTTCACTCAAGGCAGCTATTGAAGCTTTGTTTTCTAAACATGGGCTAAGCATATCAAGATTGCGTGGTCAGGGATATGATGAAGTTAGTAACATGCAAGGTGAATTCAATGGCTTGAAATTGAATTCCCGCCAAACTGCCACCTCATTCCATCCTTTAAGACCGTTATCCCTCGCATGTCTTTTTTATTTTCTTTGGGTGTCATATCAAAAATCATGCAACCTACTTCCATAGTAATAAATTAGAATTTAGAACATAAAATTATATATAAAAAAATATTATTTTCGATGTTACCTAGTTGCCGTGTGATTCTCTCATACCCTCTTCACAATATTGTTGTTCACCCTATCCCACTCAAACTTGTTCTGTGTATGGGAGAATAAAAATAGTACAAGATATAAAATTATAAAAATAATTTAGTAAAAATAAGCTGGAAATTAAAAGTTAACACCGACCTGAAATCGCTAAAACCATGCATAGATATTAGGTTTCCACTCAGGATGTTTGGAAACCTGACTCCATTGAAACAATAGAATCTCCATCGATGATTTAAATGCCAATGTTATAGCCCTTACAGCCTCAATGTTTGTGAACCTGAAATAAAATAAAATTAATAATATTAATTAGTTGTTCATAAATTATGTTATAAGTATAAAAACAAACTAAAACTTAAACAAACTTACATTGAGAGGTCATCCTTCCATTGTGCCTGGTAATTACGGGTGAATTGACAATTATCTTATATGATGGATAATGGATATCACCAAATCCAATGATATGGATATTCGAAACCGATAAATAAGGTATAAATATCTAGATTTTTTTTTATTGTGATCCATAATTGAAGCCGAAAATTAATTCAAGCTTGCGTCTGCCTTGAGGAACATTATTTAATGGAATCAGAACAAAAATGGCGACCATTATACTGCATGGAGAAAAGTAGAGTTCAGACAAAAATGGCAGAGACCTATTGCTAACTTGAAGAACAGTTTGTTGATGACAACTTGCAAGTTGTCAAATCTGGGAATTTTTGTTTGATTGTTCATGTCGATTGGTTTTTTGACTACTCTGCATTGATGTGAATGCTGACTTCAAATTGGCCTTGGCATATACAGGCAACGTGGATGGTTGTCAAATCCAAGAACTGCCATAGATGACGCAGCAACGAGTTTAAGGAATCCAGAAAGTAGTTCCAGGAATTACTTATCCACTTCAATTATGTATGTACGATAGTTGTTTGATATTTTCAAAACTCGAG
>Ga0325411_1005536_pt1 | contig 13963 bp, 8 predicted proteins | sample PopdelMetagenome_13_FD_206181 | JGI IMG/M metagenome (GOLD analysis project Ga0325411, IMG submission 206181) | Populus deltoides microbial communities from Bellville, Georgia, United States - Xylem-PdIQD-R4 | ecosystem: Host-associated > Plants > Phyllosphere > Stem > Wood/Secondary xylem... | reverse complement strand
TTTTTTTTTTTATCATTTGATTAAAATAAAACTGATTTTTTTGAATCTGTTCAATCAATAACTCGAGATGTAAATGTTTTTCCCTCTTTTTTAAAACACATTTGCCTAAACAATATTTTTAATGAAAATAAATCTCGTTGCGCAACGTAGGTACAGTACCAGTACCTCTCCTACATTTCCATATGTGCGTGGAGAAATTCTATCATATTTGTATCAAGGTTGAAATTTAAGGTAATTTTGTAAATAAAACTTTAATTAGAGATAGATATACCAAAGGTTGGATATGTATATATTTATGTTTATTTTACATAATATTAATCTAACTATTTTACATAATCTTCCGTTATTTTTTTATTTAATGGAAAGGGATATTCTCAAACTAAAATGAGAAAATACTAAGCTAGCTTTAAAATTATCTAGTAATGTCTTGTATATAATTATTAAATCCACTTGAAAAACTTAAAATTTAAAATCTATTTTTAATTAAATTAAATAAGATATTGATATAAAAAAACCTAACTGACATGGTTTAAACCCAAGTTCGATAATTAAAAAACAAAATATTATTATTTTAATAAAAATAATTAATTTGGACGGACTGTATATCCTGTAAATCGATACAATAATTTTCATGTCAGTTTCTGGGTTGGGTCTGTCGATTATGGTCTTGTTGTTCCAATGTGAAACGGGGCCCTAAGACTCGAGCGGAATAGTAGTTGGCTTTGGCCCGTTTTTCTCGAAATAAAATCGCAGAGACAAACAACGTCAAATCCCGCTCGGTAGACTTTACAGCATTCCGTCATCATCCCTGTCCTTGTTTTCTTGCTAGAAATGGATCGATCTCAAATCCTCCTACTAGGCTTACCAATCTTTCTGTTTTGCTCAGACATTCTAAATCTCTTCACAACATCACCACCTCCAAAACCAACTCCAAATGATCACCACAACATCCGTCAATTCCAAACAAAACCTCAACAAGTTCATCAACAACAGCCACTTCAATTTCCCACATGGGTATCTTTAAACTTCAAAAATTTCATGTTTCTTTATGCTTTTCACATAATCGAAGTGGGTTTTCTTTCTTTGTGATAATCTTTAATGTTTTTATGAGATGCAGAAATCAAGCACCATTGTTGGAGGATTAGGCAATATTGGGCTTGGCAATGTTATTAACATCAACTTCTGTGTTTCTTGTTCTTACAGGTTTAATCCATTCTCCACATTATCTGTTTGCTGTTATTGTTATATTAAACTGAAATCATTTAGGTTCCGTTTGATATGATTGATTTAAGTTTTTTTTTTACTCATAGAAAAGTTATAAATATGTTTGGTTAGAAATCTTGTTACAAAATTTAGTCAAAATTTTGATTTAATTTTACTTTTGACTTGTAGATTTTAACTTACACTATATATATTCTTTAGAAAAGTTGCTTTGAGTAATTTCTATCAAACTTACTTTTAACTTAAACTTAAAGTCATTTGAAAATATTTTTGTCATAAATTATTTATGAAAAACAACTTTGAAGTATGACTTAAAGTCAAAATTCACTTTTTATAAGTTATGTCAAATAGACTTTTAATTATCCCGAGTCTAACTTGCATTGGTGGTGATTGGTTATAAATTATTTTTCATAATTGTGTACCATCAAGAATCAAGATTATTTGCCATAATTATTTTTCCAATTGTTGTGGACAGTTTTATTTTAATAATTAAAAGTAGAGTAAAGGGAGGTATTTTCTCATTCATGTGGGAACAAATTAATAATATTAATTAGATCTAATTTTTAGTTTTAGGATTTGTGGCTGTAAGGTTACCGTTTTTAATCCTAGTTTTTTTTCTCTTACATTTAATGTTCACAGACAAGTTGTGTTTCTTTGGGCAGAGGAACTGCTGTGACTATGAAAAATATGCTGGAATCAGAATTTCCTGGGATACAGGTTATTTTGGCAAACCATCCTGCTTCGCTTCCGAAGCGCCTACTCAGCAAAGTAGTTCCTGCTGTTCAGTTTGGAATAATTGGGATAATATTGGCAGGCGAACAGATTTTTCCAAGGTTAGGATTTGCAGCTCCACCCCCGTGGTATTATTCACTGCGTGCAAACAGATTCGGAAGTATTGCTAGCACTTGGCTTTTTGGAAACTTTATCCAATCATTCCTTCAGAGTTCTGGTGCTTTTGAAGTATTTTGCAATGGTGAATTGGTAAAGTCACTTCTTTTTTTAATGCCGCATGTTGTCTTTTTACTTGAGCCAAATTTCCTTTTTCCTTTTATGTTATGAATGATACTGCAATTTTAGACTTAGGAGGAGATAACCTTAAATACCTGCATATAGGTTGTTAGGATGTTTTGTAGGAACAAATGTGGTATGTATAAAAATGCTTTCTTTTGTGTTCTCATTGTAGGTTTTCTCCAAGTTGATGGAGCATCGGTTTCCTGGTGAAATTGAGTTGAGGGATGTTGTTGGCAAAAGACTTGCTATCAGATGATTTGTTCAGGACAATGTGGGAGATGTCTGGTCCTAGTGAGTGTTCCGAGTAGGCTATGAATCAAATTTTCAATGAGTTACATTGTTCACATTTATGATGCAACTTTCTACTTCTACTCATTCTTGAAGCTGACAATAACACGCGGCATTGGTTTCTAGGTCTTCTGAAGGTCTGTTTCGTTTCTTCTTTTTTAACTTTTGGTATCCCATCCTCTTTTTAGACTCTAGATGGCCTTCAGTGCACTGTGATGCTACATTTGTACAAGTTCAGTATCTTGGCGTAAGCCTAGCTATGATACTTTTAGACAATTTTTGGTGCATTGCCTTCAGTGGTCACGAGTTTAATTTTCCATGGAAATAGTGTTTGGAGGAAAAGAAATAATAATAGAACATTAACTGTGAATCCAAGAGACCATTGAAGAACCATTCCTATTCATGGAATTGGTGATTGGGAAGTTGGAGGAAAGCTGCTTTTATAATGTGCAACCCATAATCATCTATAGAAATGCAAGCACAGTTGAAAATTACTCCATACATATCAAAGTACAGGTTCTTAATTTTATAATGAATTGCGCATGCCAACAAGCATACTTTAGGTATAATCTCCTGCTGGTGTCTTGGAGAAATCTCACCATGCACAAGGGGGTAAACAAACAGAAGGGAAAACCTGAAAAAAAGTGTCAGATAGCTAGCATATCAGGCCTGTATTATCTTTATCATATTTGCCACCATTTTCGTTTCTGCATCTTCTTGAGAAGTTCATTGGCCAATGATGCATAATCTTCTGAATTACCTTCCAGCTCTTCAGTTTGATTGTTGATTTTCTGATAATTATTAGACAAAAGAAAATAAAATAAAAAATCATATTGCAGGTGGTAAGAATACTCTGCTTGTGTATAACAATTCAAATTTCAGAAAGCAATATAATTGTGATTATCAAGGAATGTATGAAGGCTGAAGAAATCCAAAAACAGGTAATTTGCCTAAGCAGGTCATCTGGAGAAAGTTTTGATCAAATAAATTATGACACGAAATTAATCTAGGGAAATTAAACAACGAAAACAGAAGATGTTTAGATCTGTCCTTGGAATCTTACACCAAGCTTTTCCTGCCTTTGCACCAGCTTGTTCTTTGCACTCATAGCCAGGGAAGAGGCATCCTGAAATTATTTACCAAACCGGAAAAACACAATCAATTCATGTGTTGGCCTTACCAATGAAATAAGAGTTGATTGATTTTAACCAGGATGCAACATTACCTTGGATTTTCTGTACTTGGCTACGATTTCTCCAAGGTTCCTGCTTCTGGGCTTTGTTTCCTCGCCATAACCCAATAAATTTTCCCTTCCAGTTCTCTTCTCTGCAAAATTAGAGATGATTACTGTTCAATATAATCCATTCGAGCTGACACACGATAGCTCAGATTTACCTCTCCTTTTGCTTTGAACTTCATTGGATGATTTGGTCGCCATATGAGCAGGTTCAGTGTTTCCGTATTAGTTCCGATGAAGAAAACACGAGCTGAGAGGGATCGATGAAGAGAATAGAGTTTTTGGATATATTAATGTAATTAGCTCCACATACCTATATTAAGCCCCACCATAATTAGCATGCTTTAAGCTCCACTGGCCTATATTAAGCTCCACAACTCAAATGAAACCTCAAATTTTGTAAAATCTGACCTCCAGTCATAATTTGAGCCATTTTTATCCCTGAATTTTTAATTTTCAGCACCTGGAACCCTTAAGTAACACAGCCAAATCACAATTTCACAAAGCAATCTAGAGAAAATTGATGCTATTATTTGAACCTGCTTGTCTTGCAGCAAGAACCTTGCCTTGTAAAACAACATAAAGAGGCCACAATCGTAGAACCAGCAACAAATAGCAAAACCCTTGCATCTGGCTGGTACATTGCTGAGAAAAATCCAGTCCCGTTTAGCAAACCTTCTGGTTTCTCTCAGTTAATGAATGGGCAGCATCGGTTTCAGTGAATCAATCTCTTTCAATCTCTTTTTATTTCTAGAAAACAAAAAATTCTATACAACAAATGAAAATAATAAGAAATGTCTCGAGCTTCGTGTTTTACATATTGCACAAAAAATTTAACTGCAGTCGGATAAATTAACATGCATTAGAGATTCAAAAAATGCACTCCTAAAACTCATGACAAAAAGGGTACAAACAATCAAAACCCATGCCAGCAAGCTTGACTTCTATTTTCTTCATATTTGCCACCATTTTCGTTTTTCCATTAACTTGACAAGCTCGTTTGCCATTGATGAAAAGTCTTCGGCTCCACTTTGGAGCTCTTCAGTGCGCCTACTGATTCTCTGGTGCAGAGTGATAAAAAGGTATCTTTAGGGGTCATTAAGACAATCTATGCACAGTTAACAGATCTAGAAGGATAAGCTGACATTCACTGACTTGACCATGAGACATAACCAATGTATTCTACAGGGATATTAATAAAGCAATGAAATTGTATAGTGAATTTCTAAGTTAGCTGCAAACAAAAGCAGCAAATATAGGGTGACAAGAGAGGGGAAACTCCCAATTCATTGTTGCCACAAAGAATTGGCATCTTCTCTTTTCTCTAATCATTTCCACTCAACAAAACCTACAAGTTAGTTTAGCTTTAACAAAGTAGAAGCCATTTTATCCATTTCAAATACCAAAGCAATCTCACAGAAATCTTAAATCCATAATATCTTACTTCAAGTTTTTCCTGCCTTTCTACAAGCTTTTTTCTTGCATGTGCAGCAACCGAAGCAGCATCCTGAACACAGTAACCACATCAGACAAGGAAATCCATTGGAACAGATGTTATGATGGAGGAGACAAGTTGATCACAGGAAATTACCCCTGCTTTTCTGTATTTAGCCATAATTTCTTCAGGTGTCCTAAGTTTGGGCTTCATATCATCAGTCGCACCTATTAATTGCTCCCTTTCTGACCACTTCTCTGGAATGCAAAATCTGTAGTGTTAAATGACCAACATCAGTTAAAACTTGCATAACGTGTGGAAAAATCAAATTTACCTTTCTTCATATGCTTCACATCTTGTGATGAAGTAGTTGCTGTGGGTAGAGAAGGTTCATCTATCTCAATATCATCTGCACGAGGACAGTTTTTAGTATGGGAGAGAAAAGACTATGGTACAGATAGGCATGGGTAATAACATATATTAAGGTCCACAAACCTATGTTAAGCTCCACAACTTCCTCACTATCTACAGCAGTTCGATATGAATCTGAGAATGGCTGCTTTGAAAAAGCACCTTCAAGATGACTAAAATCGGATTTGGGATTCAGAGTAATATCCACACTGTGGTCTACCTTTCCCCCTTTAAAGCCTTTGACAATGCCACCGAGAATCCCAGGTTTAGTACCCTATAACAACATAAGATAAGATACAAAAACAAAATTATACTTATTATAATCTGAAACTGATGGTAGTAATTTGCACCTGCTTCTTCTTCTGATTCGAGGAGAAATTAAAGGCAGCATCGGCGGCGGCGGCAAGTACCTTATCATGAAGACATGGAAGAGACTCTGGAATCCTACAAAGAGCATTGCAGGTCTGTCAGAAGTTCCCTTTCCTACTAATAAGCACAACTGAAATTTACAACGAAGATTGTCCAGGCATTGGCTATACATGCATGGCATTAGTTAAACATGCTTTTTCATTATATACCTGAAACAATTTTCACTGGAAAATAGTGAGATGAAGGCCAATTCACACCCATGAGCCTATAAAATTATCAACATTAGATATAATCACAATAGTTGTGAAGAGTGCAGAACAATTAGACTGTAATATATTGAAGTGACAACACACCCATGGCTCAAAAAGGTAGACATGACAAGCAGTAGTTTAAGAAAGCATGCAGTAGGATAAAAAGGTAGACATGGCATGCATAAGTTTAACATGGAAAAAACAAGTACAAAGATGATTTTCTGACGATGTCAAAATTTTAGAAGCAAATAATACCAGTGTAATCTGCCCATTATCACAACTCATCATCTTCTCCATGTTTGCCTTGAAATTCCACCTTAGAACTGACATTAAGGAGGTTTCTTTCACCAACTCTAAACCCGAAAATGATCTGTCCAAATATAGGCAATATCAACAATATTGCTACTAGTAATACTATTTAGATGTGCAGTACAAAAATGCTGGAAAGTAATCTGCATTATTATGAAGATAAGAATTTCACCTGATTTCTATTACTCCGCTCTGGAACAGCAAAACCACTCCACAAATGTTTCCCTCTTTCCTAAAAGTTGAAGCCCAACAGCAAGGTTTTGCATGTTTCACTTTACAAATGGTTTTGTTGTTTCCCTAAGGAAGATATATCAGTTGGACTGCAAACAGAGTAAATCATTGTTTAAAGTAAAAACAAAAAAAGGCAATGGAGCTACCTGAATAACATTCTTTGTAGAGTACAAGTGCAATGAATCCTCACAACAAAGCAAAATAAATGAATCCAGCAATCTTTCTCTGGTTAGTGTGTTAACTGAAGAGTGATGCTCATTATTTTGCGAACTAATCCCTGTTGAAGTTGTTGTATGTTCAGATTCATTCTTGGCTGTGAAATTTTGGTCAGACTCCTCCAGCTGCTTTCCATCTGTTAAGCCAGGTACAGAAGGACTGCCATCTGTTGAAAAAAATAAAAATAAAATTCCAGAACTTATTTGTGAAAGTCAAATACAAAGAAACAAAACTCTTATTTACTTCTACTTTAAGATTATACTTGCCTATAACATACATAGAAATTGCAACTGATCTCTTTTTTGGATGCCATGGATGGGAGCTGATCATGCTACCGGTTCCACCATCAATCATATAAAGAGTTGCATCCTTGGTAAGGAAAAACATGACTTGCTCTGTAGGGTTGATTGGCATATTTGAATCTGAATGCTTTGGGCTTTTCACAAGGCTACAAGTATTTATACATTCAACCCAATTCACTGAAATGACTGGCGAGCAAGAGCTGGATACAGATTCTGTAGAGAACAAAACTGCTAATGAACTCGTATCAAGTACAACCACCTGAAATGAAAGCATACAAGACAAGAATTCATATGAACAAAGAAACTAAAAGCCCCAGTCAATAAACTTAGCATGAAAACAATCAAAACAACATAATACAAATGACAAGACAGACAATACTCACACGACCACATTCAAGCCCCACAGCAAGCTTGGCTCCATAATTAGCAAACTGTAGTGCAAGAATAGGAGAATTGAGAAGAGAAAAAACAGCTCTAAGTGGAGGACCTTTCCCTTGAGGCAACGTGTGAACTATGAGACGAGTAATAAATCTATTAGTTTGAGCAAGTAGAGATTTAATGATACTTTCTCAAAACAAATGCAATATCAATGATCCAGTGACAAGAAATGAACTGTCGGCAGTGAAAGGACCATGTAAATGAGGAACTTTTCTATCTAACTGAAAATCGAAAGCTTTTTCAGTAATAGTTTCCATATCAGATGTCTGAAATCAATTAAATGATTAAGCTTGCTTGCCATTTTTCTATCTGCAGCAGTTTGCATATGATTAGTGACTAATAGTGGTTACAATCTAGCGAGCTGGAAAATCAAATGAGGTAACATAAAGATTATGTTCTCAGAGTTGAAAGCCATCATGTCACAAAGTCAATTGCTCAAATTCTTAGCAATTTGAAAACTTTTTCCAATATGTACTATTTTGAAAAAAAATTCTGACATTTTAAAACCAGTTTTAACAACAGGCCAATTGCAAAAACTTGAAATTTTAGCATAGTCAATATTCTATGTATGAATTTCTTTTTGCAATTGATATTGGATAATGAGCAGGAATTCTATTTTTGTCTGGATGAAAGTTCATAACTCATCTCGAAACAGAAAGTAAAACTGGATCTCAAATTTGGACTCTCTTGCCAAAGAAAGTTAATGTTTGAAGAAAAAAAAGTTTGTGTGCTTCTAGAGAAGGACCTCCTACAACTTACCTTCATGTTTAGTATCTATGAGAAAGTGGAAGGTAGTCTCATCTGAGCTGCCATTCAGGTTATAAATGCGAACCTATACATCAATGACATAGGTATGGTAAATACAGAAAAAAATGACAAGTACACATTAGTTAGAAGGCAAAAGAAAAACCACTAAAGAAACATCTCTTACCAGTCCACATTTGTTGCCAACAGCCAGACTTAGTGTTAGGGAACAGAAGTCTAAATTCGTCACTGGATCACTAAATCCAGCCACTTCTATGCTTTCAACCTGCCAATCATACGAAACTAATAAGAATAAAAAATATGCGTTCAACCTAAGAGCAACAATTTCATGGATAATGATAAAAGTATCTCAAACCTCGCCTTCTACAATGCAAATAAGTGATAAGGCAGGATATGTGGCATCCCATAACCGTACAGATCCATCTAGATAACCTGCTATGTACACTCTCTCAACACCAGTATGTTCTGTGAATGACAGATGACTGGGCACACCCCCAGTCAAGGGCCAATTTGCAGAACCACCCTGGAATGGTGTGGATCCGCGTTTTGTAGCTGAGGCTATCTGAGAGGTAATTTAGCATATGAAATGCTTTAATGACAGATTAACAGAAAAACTAAACATTTCAAAACAGAATAATTTAGGAGTCTAACATACCTCGGAAAACATCTTTGATGAGTTTCCTCCTGAGGGCAACGTAATGAACTTTGCCACAGTTATGGGTGGATCTACTGTAGGTACTACCATGGGAAATCCCATAGTCAAGACACTTGCTTTATGCTTTTGCCGAGATGGTAAGGCAGACAAGCTAGCATCATCAAAAAGATGAAGTTGTCCAGGGTTTGCCAATACAGAAACAGCAGCTTTGGGATTACCCTCTGTTGGTCCAGAACTTGGTAACAAAATCATGTCCGCAAAAGAGCCGGCAAGTGTGATATCCATGCGACCAACACATCTCACTGTTTCCATCCTAGATGACCACTCTAAAGTTAACACCTGAACCACTCAGATCACTTATCAGACCAAACAATTGAAGGTTGAAAAACTCCAAACATCAGTTCAGTAAATGATTCAGTGATTGCAACATGAAAAGTGCCACATGATTACTACATTTTAGTCCTTGATGTCATTTTTACAATGTACCATTCAAAAACTGGACCCAAGCCCCTAAAAAAGCTTACAATTTAAATAGCATCTGTATCATTTTAAAAAAATGTATTTGAATGTTTGCCTTTTCCTTTCATTGTTAACAAAGATTGCAATGCTCTTTGAGAATTAAACTAATTCCTCACTTTGACGCTTCCACTCCCTCCATGCCCTGGTTGATAGATGCTAGAGGAAGAGTCAAAGGGAGGTTCTGTTGAGTCATAAACCAACTCTTCGGGGTTATTCATATAGTTACGAGCTATTCCAGTCCCACAAGACAGTTCACTCTATCAGTGAGATCTATTCGAAAGTTTGAGTTTGTAACTCACATAACCTCATAGAAAACAATAGAAATAAATTATGAAGCTCAATTCCCAATCAAGTCAATGTTGAAGGATGAAAAACAACATTTAAATTCAAAGTCAAATCCATTCTACAATTAAGTGTAGGTGGACTGATGCTTGATAATTATTGATTTTATTTTATTTTATTATTATTATTAATTTTTTTTTTATTTAGAGAAAATTAGTGTTTGTTAGGAGTGAAACTGAAAGCAAAGGGGATGGAATTAAAGCTCTTAAGGTGCTGCATGAACATTTCAATTTAACAAGAAAAAGACATCCTATCAGCAAAAAGAAACCTAAATAAAGACAAATATCAATAGGAATGACTAGAATTTCACTATACATGCATCGGTAATGAATTAATTAAAAATGAAAGGTACAAAATACTATGAAAGTCATATTCCTTTTGAATTCTATTTTTTTAGTTGCTAAAAGCTAATCTAATGTACCAAGCCCAGACAATGGATTTGGAATGTAGATCTGAACCTATCCTTGAAAATCATGTGGGCTTTTCCAATAGCAAGACTTACATTTCATATTATGTTTTTTATTCTTTTAAAGAATCTAAAGTGCTTTCTCATAAGAGATAAAAAGAGAGAGAACAGTTTACAAATGTATGCCAACAAAAATAGAGAAATAGTAAATTGCTAAGAAGAAAAATAACTCACTGTTAGAACTTCTTCAGATCCTATTTCATCACCACCATAGATAAACAATCGGCCATCACCATCATTACTAGGTCTATCACTTGTGGACCAGTGTAAAACAATAATAGGGAGCCTCTTTTCAGCTGATGATAATTGTAACTTAACAATATTGCTGTTTGTCGATTCATTTTTTTGACCTCTAGTGGACGAAGTAGTTGATGTTTTCCAAAACAAGATATCCCCGTCTAAATATCCCACTGCAAGGACGGACCCATTTGAAGATGCCCAACTTAGAGCTGTGATCTCTTTCTCCTCTAAATGATGATGAGATGTATCTTTGGGAATATTAGGGTCTACTTCATTTTTAGAATCATCCTTCAGTTGGAGATCCTTGCCACCTCCAACAAAAAGGATCTGACCTTCAGAAACATCCCAGAGAACTATCAATCCATTTTGATATGCAATCAGAACCCTGCAAAAGAATTATGATTTTTAAATTTCCAGTAGAGATTAAAACATAAAATCTCAATGATAAAAAACCAATTCCAAGCTCATGAGTCACAACTTATATGCATTAAAGAAAACAGAATGGTGCTAGAAGGGAGATGGAAAATAACACCAAAGCCAGACTTTCCATCAAACTTCCAAAATAAAAAATAATTTAAAGTAGATGATTAAGCTCTTATGTCTTGCCTATTTCCCGAAGAATGAGGCTGAGGAAGAACTCCAACAATAGGTTGGTGATCGGGAGATGGAAATCCAGCTGCTTCTGTGAAACACAAGACCCATACAGTAAGAATGAAGTAAGAACTGGAGCACACTGGAGCCACAAGAACACTCAAAAACTTATTAGTACAATGTACAGAAGAACAAGAGAAATAAGAGCCTCAACTATTCAACGAAAGAAGAAATTACCCTTTAAAGAGTTTGCAGTTATATGATAAGGCAACCACAAAAGTTTAGCATCTTCAGAATCATACTTCAGCACGGACATTGAACCGTGTTCATCTCCAATATACCTATGCAGCATTGTTCCAGCAATCATTTCCACTCTCATTCAATTAGTAGAAAATTAAACATGTATGCAACACTTTATAATTTACATCAATTCTGTACATGAAACAAGAGCGACTGATTACAGAAAACGCAGTTATATTCAATTCCCATTGTAACGAACATGCTAAGCATCTGCTCTCCAGATTCCAGACCTGCAAAAATGCGTTAAACAGGTAACCATACTCAATGAATTTAATCAAAATCATACACAACTTATGGAACATTGATTTTTAAATCAGCAATCAATTAAAAAGAATTCAAGCAGCGAGCAACAAGAAGAAACTCAACAAAATGACCAAACACAAAAATCTAGCTGACTTTTCATGTAAGTTTTTCAACATAGCAGAATCCAAAAACCATGCACGTCGCTGCTGTAGAACCATACCTGAATATCGTTCTCAATAGAAATGCTGATCAAGAATCCTTGATTCTGTAAGAACTGCCAAATGAAACCAAACATCAATTTCTGATCAACAAATAATTGATGATCGAATGCATCAATTAACAATAAAAAAAAAATATTCCAAATGATACCGAGCATCAAAATTCCAATTGAAAATACAAAAATATTCCACATATGTTGTAAGAATAATAACCTCTATGTTCTTGTAAGGCAGTTGCTTCGGTGACGTAAAAAGTGCTTCAATACCATCACCACCAATCACTTTAATTCTCCCATCCCTGCAATCAAACCAATTAAAATGCAGTAAATAATCAGCATTCACTCCTCAACGCTACAAATTATATTTTAACCTGAAAAAAAAATTACAATGTGGCAATAGCCAAAAGGCGCTGAATGGGATCAAAAGCAAGAAGGGAAGCCGTGGACGGAATCCCGTAGTGTATAACAACTTGCAAATCAAAGTCCGCTGCCGTCAAGCTGCTGCGTTCCTCGTTATTCTAGATCAATAAATTACGAGGTCGGTTACTTTCAGTTAATGATGACTTCGAGGTGATTAACATTTTAATTAGCAATATAGAATTTGATTTTCCTACGCATGCTTGAAATTATTAAATAAATAACTGAAGATCACTTATATTGAAAAGAACGGCAAAAAAGAATTATTTAAATGGAAATGAAACTCTAGAGAATAATCAATAATCAAAAAAATTGAAAGAAAAAGAGAGAAAGGTGAGCGTTGATGACCAACCTGGTGGTGGTGGAGGAGGACGGCTTTTTGAATGAGTCGCTTGGCAGAAAGCATGGCGAATCGGAGAGGTTGGAAAATGTGAGATTATTTGTTGATTAATAAAGACGAGAGTTTTACTTTGTTGGAGTGATTATATCGATGCTCCTGCTGCTGCTAGCACATTGCTGGACCTGACTTTACTGGTCAATGAAAGAAAGTAAAACAATACTTTTAAGACGTTGATTAATTCTTCACAGTTTGTTACTCTGTGGTTTCAATTTTCAATTCAAATATTGCCTCAGGGCTTTTTAGAAATATATACATATTTATATCTAACAATAGGAATCATTTAGGAAATGGGGATGTAGCTCAGATGGTAGAGCGCTCGCTTAGCATGCGAGAGGTACGGGGATCGATACCCCGCATCTCCATTGTATTTTAATTTTTGAGAATTAGGGATTTTGTGCCTGAGAAATGATTTTTTTATTTTCAATTTTCTTGCTCTCATAAATTTTTTAATATGATATTTTAAAATTGATTTGTAATAAAAAAATTTATTGAATCCAGATTTAAAATATTTGCAAGAATTTACTTGATTTTTTTAATTTTTTATATAGCTAATTTTTTTTTCTGGTCTCATCCTTTTATATTTATTAAATTAGAGACTAAGTTTTGCTTTTCTAGCTTGCTTTATGTGGAATTTTTTTTGTCTTGAAAAATAACCCCATTATCTTGGTTTTTTATATTTATTGTTTTTTATTGGGTTTTTATAGCAAATTTTTTAAATTGATATTTCCTGATTCTATTATTAAATATTTAAAATAGTTTTTATAGCAATTTATAATATTATAATTCCTTTTCTATTTAATCCTTCTTTATTTATTTTTTTATCTTTCGAGTTTTGTTTTTATTCTTTGTATTATTATTTATTTTATTTGATATAAATTTCTTAATTGATTTTTATTTATTTGCTTTCTTTAAGATTTTTTACTAATTTTAAAAATGATTTAGGTTTTCTCTAGTTTTTTTATTTGTTGTTCTTTGTTGGATTTACTTTGTCTAATCAATATTAAATTGGTTGAGAATTGAGCTTCTTAATTTAACCCCGGTCTAGAATTTAATGGATAACGAGTTTGAGGTCTTTGACTAAGTTTAAAA
>Ga0325411_1005535_pt1 | contig 13963 bp, 11 predicted proteins | sample PopdelMetagenome_13_FD_206181 | JGI IMG/M metagenome (GOLD analysis project Ga0325411, IMG submission 206181) | Populus deltoides microbial communities from Bellville, Georgia, United States - Xylem-PdIQD-R4 | ecosystem: Host-associated > Plants > Phyllosphere > Stem > Wood/Secondary xylem... | reverse complement strand
ACATTTTGCTTAGGATCAATATTTCTTAGTCTTAGGCTTCCCAGGCTACGTGAAGGGTTGCCTACCCAAAAAAATAAAAAGCGAGCTTTATGATTTTGTCTAGATTTTAAAAAGTTACGTCTAGGCTCATTGATGGATGACCTTGTTTTTTTATTTTTTTATTTTATTTTGATAATCCGAGGTATCCGGATCAGTTTACGCTCACCACGACTAATTCCCGGACCCACTGAATACCCTGCAAGTCCAATAAACAAATAAGACACCGTGTGGGTGACATGCATGCACACAAAGATTCGAACTTAGAGTACAGAGATAGAGAATTTTCTGACAGGACCACTAAGCCACTATAAGTGTTGTTTTTTAAAAGAATTAAAGGAAAGAAAAACGAGGTCGGCCTGTAGAAATTTTAGAAAGCAAGAATATTCATAATTGAAGTACCTAAGATTTTTTCTAATTCAACTTGATCAACGTCTTCTAAATAAGATTAATTTCTACAACTTAATAATTTCTTATGGTGAAGTTGTTGAAATTCTTGAAAATATTATTTTAATCTGTAATTTTAAACTACAACCATAAGAGGGAATATCAAAATTACAAGCATAAAAATTTTGAACTAAAATTCCAACAACAATAAGTTCTGTTAATATAATATATGCATAATTATGTTTTTAAATATTTTTGTTAAGTTGTTATTATAGTATACATTTCGAGTGACCTATCATGTGAAGATTAATTAATATCCAGTAAAAAACTCTTTACAAAGACAAGTCTTTTGGAGGTATTGAAACGTAGCAGTTGCAATTCTAGTTGTTTTGTGTACACTTGGAGAAAGAATAAAACTTTGGAGGGTATTATGTCAAGTAGATAGGGAAGATGAAGATCAAAGTTAGAAAGAAACTTGATAAAAATTGCTTTCGGCATGGATAGTACTTGAATTCAAGCTGAAGGAATGGAGAGTGTTGTAGTAGAGCGACTAGTGCGGGACCTCTTCACAAAGAGCCAATGCTCTTTCCATATTAGCAACTATGTCAATAATATTAAGCCTCTTCTTTGCCTCTAAATTTACAGGATGCATTGCAGTAAAGGCCGTAAGCTCCACTGCTTCAGTCTCTTGCATCTCCCGTAGCGCCACCCTTTTATCCAACACATTCTGCAGCATCCCTTTTGCTATCAATGGTGTTACTAATATGATTCCACGTACAATCTTCATCATTTTTGAACTCAGCCCTCTTTCCTGTCAAAAGTTCTAATAATACCACTCCTAAACCATAAACATCACATTTTTCTGTTAACACATTTAATAATACATAATACTCAGGATCAATATATCCTACTGCATGTCCCGACTGCCCTGGTTGACATGAATTATTGATCGGATTCTGGCCCCGTTAGTGATTTTTAGCAGTCAAATCTGCATCAAGCAGAATATTTGAGGACTTGATGTCTCTATAAATAATTAATAGGCGGCACTGCATGGTTGTGCAGATGCTCAATTCCTCTAGCCGCGTCCAATGCAATCTTGAACAAATAAAGGGAAAACAAATTTCGAAGAGCTTGGGTTTGTTTTTCTTTTTTTAAGCAAAGAGATTGAGAAAATTGTACTTCGAACTGCCTTTGCCAGTTGAAGTTTCAAATCAGAGAATTTAAGAAAAACAGCAGGTATATTGTCCTATAAGGAAAAAAAGAGTGAAAGAGGAGGATAAAATCCCAACGCACGCAGACATACCTCACTGCGTTTCCAAACATGGGCACAAGTGAAATTCTGATCGGACAATGTTGACAAGTTTAAACTCTGATCTCACGCACACATACCTCAGATGGGACTTCGGGCCTCGAGCCTTCTAATTCCTTATTGGCGAGCGGTTGCTAGGAAAAGCCATACTGGACGTGTCCATAAGAAATCGGAAATTTCTTCTTTGTAAAATAGGGACGTGCACTAAAAATCAACGAGCACAGGTGTCCCTTGGTAGAAAAGTACTCTAAAAGGAATGATGCTAATTTACTTGATATCTTTTTTAATAACCACTCATATATTTAATAAGATTTTGATTTTGGATGTTTTTTAGAGATTGATTTTTGTTGTTTTTAATTATTTTAAAAAAACATAGATATTTATGGGGTATTTAAGAGTGTCGTGGTGGTTTTTTTTCAAAGTGATTTTTGCTTGAAAATACATCAAAATAATTTTGTTTTATTTTTTTTAAAATTATTTTTAACACTAGCATATTAGAATAATTTTAAACAGTTTATTTTTTTAAAATTTGATAAAATGGTGCTTGCACTGTATAGCCAAACACCCGCTACATATTAAATACATATTTTAGAAAAACAAATAGCGTAAAATCTTCTGTCATTCCTACACTTTTGATAATTGATGCACTTTTTTTAAAAAATAAACTAGTTTTTGGATTTTTATTTATTTCAAGTGTTTCGAGTGTTTTCAATTATAGAGATATTACTATATAAATGTAAAAAATTAAGAATATTTTCAATAAAAAATAGTCTGGAAACTCTCATATTTTTATTTTATTTTATCTTAAACCTAATCCAATGATCCATCTGGATTGATCTTAATTTAAAAAAAATTAATTGAACAATTTTATTTTGATTAAAAAATAATTTAACAAGAAAATGTTGACAGGTTGACGACCTTTCAATTCCCTATTGGCGGGTGGTAGCTAGGAAAAGCAATACTGGTAAGTTTCAGTAAACATTCAGCATCATGGACTTTTTGTTTTACTTAAGTGGTGTTTCTTTAACGTGGTTGAAATTATATTTTTTTAAAATATAAAATTTTTTATTTAAATTTTTTATTTTTATATTGTTTTAAGTTTTGATTTTAAAAATAATTTTTTTAAAATAAAAAATATTATTTTAATATATTTCCTATTAAAAAACATTTTAAACCACAACCGTAAGAAATATCAAAATTACAAGCATAACTAAAAGTCCAACAACAATAAGTTCTGTTAATATAATGTATGCATCATTCTGTTTTTTAATATTTTTGTTAAGTTGTTATAAAATCCCAACGCACGCAGATATACCTCACTGCGTTTCCAAACATGTGCACAAGTGAAATTCTGATCGGACAATGTTGACAAGTTTAAACTCTGATCTCACGCAGACATACCTCAGATTGATAAAATTGTACTTCGAACTGCCTTCACGAGTTGAAGTTTCAAATCAGAGAATTTAAGAAAAACAGCAGGTATATTGTCCTATAAGGAAAAAAACAGTGAAAGAGGAGGATAAAATCCCAACGCACGCAGACATACCTCACTGTGTTTCCAAACATCACATTTTTCTGTTAACACATTTAATAATACATAATACTCAGGATCAATATATCCTACTGCATGTCCCGACTGCCCTGGTTGACATGAATTATTGATCGGATTCTGGCCCCGTTAGTGATTTTTAGCAGTCAAATCTGCATCAAGCAGAATATTTGAGGACTTGATGTCTCTATAAATAATTAATAGGCGGCACTGCATGGTTGTGCAGATGCTCAATTCCTCTAGCCGCGTCCAATGCAATCTTGAACAAATAAAGGGAAAACAAATTTCGAAGAGCTTGGGTTTGTTTTTCTTTTTTTAAGCAAAGAGATTGAGAAAATTGTACTTCGAACTGCCTTTGCCAGTTGAAGTTTCAAATCAGAGAATTTAAGAAAAACAGCAGGTATATTGTCCTATAAGGAAAAAAAGAGTGAAAGAGGAGGATAAAATCCCAACGCACGCAGACATACCTCACTGCGTTTCCAAACATGGGCACAAGTGAAATTCTGATCGGACAATGTTGACAAGTTTAAACTCTGATCTCACGCACACATACCTCAGATGGGACTTCGGGCCTCGAGCCTTCTAATTCCTTATTGGCGAGCGGTTGCTAGGAAAAGCCATACTGGACGTGTCCATAAGAAATCGGAAATTTCTTCTTTGTAAAATAGGGACGTGCACTAAAAATCAACGAGCACAGGTGTCCCTTGGTAGAAAAGTACTCTAAAAGGAATGATGCTAATTTACTTGATATCTTTTTTAATAACCACTCATATATTTAATAAGATTTTGATTTTGGATGTTTTTTAGAGATTGATTTTTGTTGTTTTTAATTATTTTAAAAAAACATAGATATTTATGGGGTATTTAAGAGTGTCGTGGTGGTTTTTTTTCAAAATGATTTTTGCTTGAAAATACATTAAAATAATTTTGTTTTATTTTTCCTGTTATATTCTTAGCCATGTACTCCCTCTTAGTTATGATTTTGACTCAACTTTTTTCTTAATTGAGGATGAATATTCTACATCACTATTTGAAAGTTGAAACCATTGTAAGCATATAATATAAGATATTCATCGAGGAAAAGTTGTGAAGAACACTGCGACGCTGGATTGTTTCTATAAATACTACCCCAACCCATGCTATTTGATCATATCTAGCCTTAAAACCCGGACTCAGTTTCTTAAATCTTGTTGCATAGTTTCACCTAAGAGATGGCCCTTCAAGAATCAACCCCAAAAGCTCAATTTCGCCGAACAGCAGAGTTTCATCCTTCTGTATGGGGTGATTACTTCATCAACAAGGCTCCTTGTGATGAGGTAATTAAGGCAATTACTTATGCAAGTATAAATTCATATTTATCACGTTTTAATTTGTAGAAATTGTGGATTGGAAGAAATTAAGTGAAATGCTAGACATCCACCTTCCAAAGGTTTCACGAACCATCTTTTTTTATTCTTCTCCTTTTCAATGCATTTTATCCCACCAAACGTTACCATAGCAGTTCAGCTTCTATTAAAATTTTTCATGAAAATTATATATATGCTGCTCAATGTAGATGCAATAGAATACATGCAGGCATTGAGTTATATGCACTCTAATAAGTATTTATATATTAATTTCATTTCCTCAGATGCTATTCAGCGCTTGGATTAAGGAAGTTGAGGTGCTGAAAGAAGAAGTGAGGACCATGCTTACAAGCGCCACTCTAAAACCATCAGAAAAGCTGAAGTTCATGGACATTGTCCTTCGGCTAGGCATTGGTTACCATTTTGAAGGAGAAATTAATGACATAATAGAGCACGCATACAATACTTATCATGACAACAACTTCGACGATGACCTCTTTACAGTTGCTCTTCGATTTCGATTACTTAGACAGTATGGATACAATGTTTCAAGTGGTAAGTTGTCCGTCTTTCTTATTAGACGAAAACAGAAATTTTATTACGAGGGGCAACACACAAGAAAACTCATAGAAACAAATAAATCTTATTGATGATGTGGAAGGCTTGCTAAGTTTATGTGAAGCCTATTGATGATGTGGAAAAAAATAAGCTTATCGATTTCGATTTATTGTGTTTTCTTATCATCCTGTTCTTGACATTATGTGTTCTTGTTTGTGAAACAGATATATTCAACGAGTTCAAGGATGGAAAAGGCAACTTCAAGGACAGTCTTATTGATGATGTGGAAGGCTTGCTAAGTTTATATGAAGCTTCTTTCCTCGGTGGTCATGGCGAAGATACGCTAGATAAAGCTCTTTCCTTTTGCAAAACTCACCTCGAGTCCGCGGTTGCTCATCTGGTCTCTCCTCTTGCTGACAAAGTAAGTCATGCTTTGAAGCGGCCTCTCCTCAAAGGCGTACCAAAGCATGAGCAATGGCACCACATCCTTATGTACCAGCAAGACGAAGCTTGCGCTGGAGCTGTTCTAAAGCTAGCAAAGTTGGATTTCAATGTATTGCAAAAGTGCTACCAGGACGAGCTGAGGATTATCTCTAGGTAAGTTATTAATTTAAGTAGAATTCCTACGCAGAAACAAGAGTTCAACGAGAGTACTGACATGTTGGTGCATGTATTGTAGGTGGTGGATAGACTTGGACTTTGCTACAAAGCTACCCTTTGCTCGAGACAGAGTGATTGAGTGCTTTTTTTGGGGACTGGGAGCATTTCTTGAGCCACAATTTGTACTTTCAAGGAGGTTCATAACAAAAGTACTTATATTTTTGTCCATATTGGATGACATATATGATGTGCACGGAACGATTGAAGAACTTGAGCTTTTCACCGAAAAGATTGAAAGGTTTAGTTGTTGGATATACTTGTATGAAGTTCTTTGACTGAGAACGCATATTATGAAGTTAGAATAATTAATATTATCGATTTTCAGGTGGGATACTAGCATGGAAGATCTGCCAGATTACATGAAATTGTTTTTTGAGGCATTAATTGGTTTCTTCGATGAAATTGAGCAAGAGACAGGGAAGGAAGGAAGACCATACTGCGTGCACTACTCTAGAGAAATGGTATACATATTTTCTAATTCATTCTATGTTTCGTGAACTGGCATTAGTTCGCATATCTGACAAAGAAAACCAAATTAACTTACTTGGTGTATAATGATTTATGCCATAGTTGAAGAATCAAGCAAGGGCCTACCTTATTGAAGCCAGATGGTTCAACCAAGACTGTGTTCCACAACTGGAGGAATACAGGCGTGCTGGTGTGTATACTTCTTGTTATCCTATGGCCGCAGTGGCATGGTTATGTGGGATGGCAGAAACAGGTTCAAAGGAGGCATTTGAGTGGATGTTCAAAAATCCTAAAATCGTGGTTGCCTCATCTGATATCGGTAGGCTCATGGATGACATTACATCCCATGAGGTACGAAAATAGTCATTGACAAGCAACTAAATCTCAAGACATTTCCTTCTTTCTCAGCACATGAACACTGTTAAAAGTGTTTATTGACAACAATTATCGATCGAACTCGTCGCTGCTTTGATTAGAATATATAGTTTACTTCTTGCAATATATATGCTTATAGACCCACACTTTAGAATTTAATTGTATTTTACACCAGCTTAATTAAATTTGACAAAAGGTGCAGGCAACAACACGCATGCTTTAATACTTAAGAATAAGTTAACATAAAAAAAAAAAAAAACATTGCTAACAGTTGTCTGGTTTGAAATGCAGTTTGAGCAAGAAAGAGGACATGTTGCGTCAGCTGTTGAGTGCTGCATGAAGCAATATGGTGTTTCAAAGGAAGAAGCATATGACAAGTTGAGAAAGATGGTTGAAAGTGATTGGAAAGACATAAATGAGGAGCTTCTCAAGCCATCTACTGTTCCTAGGCAAGTCTTGATACTTATGCTTAATCTAGCTCGTATCATCGACGTTTTATACAAGGATTATGATGGCTATACAGACGCCAGGAACGCGACGAAGGAAATGCTGACTGCTTTCCTCGTAGATCCCCTTCCAGTTGTAGCATGATGGTGTTGCCTTATGATAATAAATATATAAATTGGTATAAATAATTGTCGGGTTTGTTTCCCACAAATTAACCTTTAGAAGAAAAATCACGCAGGTGTTAGCTCCATTGGAGCTACCAGTTAGATCCCCAAGTCGCATGTGGCTGGTTACCTGGGGTGATTGTTTCATTAATTAATTTACATATTTTCTAATATTGTACTTCCTTTTCCTTGCTTTTGGGTAAATTATAAAAAAGTCCCATGATCCATTGGATTTTTCGGAAATGCAATCTACTATTATATGGTGTGATAATTAATATTATATATATGGTGCAAGGACAACTTATTTTGATCAATAAATTACGAGTTGTTTCATGTACTCCATGTTGTTAGAATTCCGATCGAGACCATTGACTCGACGTTTTGCTTCTAGACTCAAAATCTTGTTGGGCTTCCTACATAAATTGAGTTATATGTAAATAAGAGTACAATGACATGCGTATGGAGATCTAAAGAGAATAATTTTAAGAGAGAGAAAAAAAATTAGAGAGAAAGCAAAGCCTTAAACAACAACAATAAGTGTTGGCCCAATAAGTGAATTGATAACATGTGTACCACATGTACAATTATGAATTAAGTGTTGGCCCATCATAGTTCACCAAGTATAAAAATCAATAAAATAACATGGGCTGTTTATGCCATATGTTTAAATAAATAAGAGACAATGTCAAAGTATTAATTAAACTTGAAGAGAGTATGTTTATTGTTTTCGAGATACTATATGTTATAATTTATAAATTTTAAATAAAAAATTATTAGAGTGTTCAAAAAATAAAGGGTAATGTTGTCTGTTTCAATTTAAAAGATATACTGAATATTTTATATTTACATTTGATATAAAAATAAGTTTTTATATATGAGATCAATACTTACTAAGATCTTTAAAATTGTTTACAAGTTTATAATTGCATGTCAATTAAATCATATCATATGTAATTTATATTCTGATTATTTTCTAATTAGATCTTTGTTAATATAATCTTTAAATCATTTGACATAATTTACAATTTTTTTAATATTTGAGAATAATTAAATGTTTAAACTGAATATGCATTGATAATGTAAAATATATTACATTATTTACAATGTATTTGTTAGATTTGTAGTATATCTTCATTTTCAATCATGTGATTTTCTAAAAAAATCTGGCATTTTTTCAATGTCAAACAATTGATTTTTTTTTTTTTTTGTACAAAAGAAGAGATACCATAGAACCTACCAAACGGGACTCCTGGAACACCAACCAAGATGGGGAGATTAACAAGAAAGCCTAATGAGTCCAACTTTGTTGACAGTGATCATGCTATAATGATATTCTCTTATCTGTAATTTTTTTATTTTTTATTTCAATCTCATTTAGTTTATTTCTGTAATAGGACTTAAAAAAAAAAATCATACGTGCAACACTTTCATTACCAAAAGGGACTCCGGTTCAATGGTTATTTTTCATTATTTAAATCAATGTGATGTTTCTAGAAAATATCAATAAGCTAGATCCTTGTTTGGATTTTTTTCATACATAGGTAAGCTCAAAACTCAAGAAACCTGTTAAACTATTTTTTATTTAATGATATGATAACAAAAATAAATACGCAAAATTCAACACTAATCATATAATAGGATGCTTGTTTGAGATTCTAATAACGTCATAAAAAGCAAATTAAAATAAATTATGAAGACCATTTTAAAATCAATCAAATGTTGAATGATGGAATTGAAAGAAAAAAAAAGGCTAAAAGGATTCATTCAAAAGAAAAAAATAAAAATAGAATTGAAAAAAGGAAAAGAAAAAAAGGGCCCAACCAAGTAAGTCAACCTTGAAAACTCTCGACCTAACTTTTTACTGAGCTTGGGTTTAAAATTAACTTGTATGAAAATTGCCCTAACATGACCCAGTTGATCTGGAAGATCCAAAGACAACCTGGAAAATTGGTAGAAATCATGATTTGGATTTTAAAAAAAATTTAAGATAATATTTTTTTTTAATATTAAAACGGCAACATATTAAATTAATTCGAGTTTAACAGCTTCACTCGCCAAACCTTTAATGAGGATCATAGACTCTTTTGGGTTTAACTTCTTTTTTAACTATTTTTTACTTAATGATATGATAATAAAAATAAACATTTGTAAAATTGAGCATTAATCAAATATCAAGATGTTTACTTGAGATTACAATAATCTCATAGAAAGCAAATTAAAATAAATTACGAAGACCAATCCAAAATCAATGAAATATTGAAGGATAAAATTGAGAAAAAAAAAAAGAAAAAATGATTCAATCGAAAGAGAAAAAATTAAAAGAAAGAATTAAAAAAATCGAGCTCTCTCACTATTAAAAAAAACCCTAGCTATTTTATTATATGAGATAACTAGTCAGTTAGATCGCGTTTCACTATGAATGGAACAAAAAACAATAATGCAAAAAAAATTAATGTGTAGATGTTTTCAACTTTTTTTTTTCTTATATTAAAAAAATTAATTGTAAATCAAACCATTGATGCATACATTTGATTTATTTATTTTAATTAATCTCAAATAAAATTAAATACTAATTTCAAATAAAACTTAAAATTTTAATTCATCTATATTTAAATCAAGTAAAAAGTAAAAAATATTTTATTTTCAAAATTACATTTTTTAAATTTTTCTATTTGAATTAATCTCAAATAAAATCGAATACTAAACCAAGTAAAAAGTAAACAATATTTTATTTTTAAAATTAAATTTTTTTTTTAATTTTTCTATTTGAATTAATCTCAAATAAAATCGAATACCCACTAGGTTAGACATCTCACATATATATTTAATTAATAAATTTAAAATAATAAAAAAGGAAAAATTAACATAAAAAATAGGGTTATGCGTTTGGTTCTAGGTGGGCTAGCATGCTTGGCCCACTAAAAAAAACCACACGAAAAAGTCTAACCTATTTATTTATTTATTTATCTTCTAAAAACGCTCCTAAATTTATCTAACATTAGGAAATATCTTTATTGAACCCTAATTGGGAGTTAAAATGACTGTGGAGGGCTGCAAAAGAATAATGTTGGCTATTTCTATAGAATATAATGTCATCAAATTTCATGAAATAATGCAAAAGATTAATGGTATTTAATCAAATAAAAAATATAGCAATCAAATAAAATATAAAAAAAATAATAAGAAAGAGCTTTACAAAAAGAGTGCTTGCTAATATATAAAAAAAAGGTTATGATTTCATTGAAACAAATTGGAATTTCATTGGCATTCCATAAAAAATATTTCAAATTATTTTTTAGTCAATCTATTTGAATCAACTAAAGAGTAAAATATAAGAAAAAATTTAAAAAAATAGTAAATAAAATAAAATAAATAAAACAAAACAGGTCAGGATAGGCGTGTACATAATCCATCTAAAAAAGGCATGGTCTATGCTAGTTGTTTTTTTTTTCTTTTAAATAGTGTAGATGATGCATCATTTACTAGCCTAGTTTTTGGCAACCAAAGGGTTGTTCAAAAGTTGAGACAACCATTGTTTTGCTAAAAAAAATTATTTTTGACCATAAACACCTTAAAGACATTGATAAATCCATTGATGACCTTAAATAACCCTAAAATCAGTTCAAAAATCCAAAATCAACTCAATTTTAAAACATTTATTAAGATCAAATCTACCATCTCAAGTGATTGAAAGGAAAAGGAACACCTAGGTGAGAATTTCTCCCATCGAATGGAACTCGTTGACACCAAGTTCGACCTTTCTCGTGGTAAAAATACGTGTTAACCGAAACTTTTGCCCCCTTCAATCAAAATCCACTGAATATCTCTTTTGTATCTCAAACTATGAACTAAAAAAATAAGAAAATTAAAGTTTTGAACAAAAATTAAATTTTCAAAAACTAAAGAAACTGGAAAGTTGGAAATTGCGAATTATAAGGACCAATTCAAACTTTTTGCACAAACTTCAAAGTTACCACCAATTTTCCTCCTTTGTTTCACTTTGACCCTCATTCTTTCAATATTGTTGTTTATTAATTAAGAAATCAGAAGCAATTAGCCATCAATTTGGTCATAAAATGATTAATTCTCCCAAGAAAAAGTTTAATGACCATAATGAAAAAAATATCACTAGCATATCTATAGTAAAAGAGTGGTTATAGTGGTGTACGTGGTGTACAGTACAAACACCACACCTATAATATTTTCTATAACATCGTCAAAAAGTGAATTATATGAAAATTGAATTCCTAAAAAGTAGATAATTTTTCGATATTTGTTAGTACTGTCATGGAAAATGAGTTGAAAAACGGTTTCAAGTGTGTGGTTATACCATAAAAATAAATTAAAAAATAAATTTTTAATGTTTTAATTTTGTTTTCAATTTATTAAAAAAATAAGAATTAAATTTGATAAATAAAAAAATTAAAAAATTCTAGTAGTTTTGTGTACACTTGGAGAAAGAATAAAACTTTGGAGGGCATTATGTCAAGCAGATAGGGAAGAGGAAGATCAAAGTTAGAAAGAAACTTGACAAAATTAAATTGCTTGGATTTTCTTTTGGCATGGATACTTGAATTCAATTTGAAGGAATGGAGAGTGTGGTCGTAGAGCGACTAGTGCGGACCTCTTCACAAAGAGCCAATGCTCTTTCCATATTAGCAACTATGTCAATAATATTAGGCCTCTCCTTTGCCTCTAAATTTACAGGATGCATTGCAGTAGAGGCTGTAAGCTCCACTGCTTTAGTCTCTGAATAAAAATACTAATATTTATACCATGATAAAGTAGAGAGAAAAAATATAAAAAAACTAGATCAGGTGTTGCTGGCCTGACACATTTAGAAAGGGCCATATCGCGAGCCTTATTTTCGTTAAAATGAAATTTGGATGTATGCCCTAATCTCATTTTAAAAAAAATCACACAATATTTTGTCTAGTTTTTCCCAGATTTCAGTCACTATTACAACAAAAAATATAGGGTCTATATTTTTTTATCCAAAAACCTATTTTTTTTTTATACCAAAAACATCTAAAAAAGAGCCTAAACACCTTGATAAGGCCATAAATGACCTTAAAAAATCACAAAGCGCGCGCGCGCACACACACACACAAAAACTCAAAATCAACTTGAAAACCAAAAAACCTTCTCAAGTTTAGATATGATTTTTAGGTAATTTCAAGATAAAAAAACATCTAAGTGAAACTTTTCTCACCAAATAGAATCCGTTAACACTAAGATCAACCATTTTGATGGTTGGAATTGGTATCAATGCTGATTTTCTTTCTTTATTGGCGGAATCTAATGATCTCTCTCTCTCTCATTTCTCAAATCAGAGACTAAAAAATAACAAAAAAAATTTTATACCAAAATAGAGTTGCAAAAATATTAAGGGACTTAATAGGTATAATCTTTAAACTTTGAAGATGAAGTAAAATTTTTGTTAGAAATTTGAAACCATCCCTTATATGTGATGGTTTTTCTACTTTGGTTCCCTGTCTTTCAATTTTGTCCTTAATTGACAAATTTGATTAAGTTATACTTTAATTTGGACAAAAAATAATGTAATTACACAAAAAAATTTGAGGACCAAAATAAAAAATATTAAATAGTGAGTCCACAATAAAATGTGAGAAGGAGAAGAGTGTGTGTGCTTGCACACTGTTTTACCCATAACATTTAGAATTTTGTATAATGTTAATGTTTTATGGACTTTATGAAGCTAAATATTATTATTATTATTAATTAACAAAAACAAAACTAGGTCCTAATTATTTGCTGAAAAATAGTTTCCTTCTAGAAAATGGTTTATATGGAAAATAAATTCTTTAAAAGTGGATTATTTTTCAATATTTGATAATGTCATTAAAAATGAGTTGGGAAATAATTTCAAGCATTTGGTTATGCACACTATTTTACCTTTAATATTTAAAGTTTTGTATAATGTTATCTATTTTTGGACTTGATGAAGCTAATTATTATTAATTAACAAAAAGCTAGGCACTGATTATTTGTTAAAAATTAGTTTCTTTTTAGAAAGTAGTTTATATGAAAAGTAGATTTCCCAAAAGTGGATATTTTCTAATATTTGGTAGAGTCATGGAAAATGAATTGAAAAATAATTTCAAGTGTTTGATTATACCATAAAAATAATATGTAAAATAACTTATTAATATTTTGATTTTTTTTCAAGTATATTAAAAAAATAAAGATCAATTCTAATAGATGAAAAAGTTAAATGGAAGTAAAATTAAAAAAATTCAATTTCATAAACAAACTTGGCCTAAATGGTGTGATGAAATTAGTGTGGCTATAGATTCATAATATTGTGGATTCAAATAATATAATTACAATTCTATATAAGCAAACTTTAACCATAGAGCTAGGTGGTGTAAGATTAGTTGAAAAACTGAGTTCTAATCCAACTGCTCATCATAGAAAATCAAAAGATTTCTAGCCAACCAAATACCCTATAAAATTAGGGTGATCATTTTTTGTTCGGTTTGGTTTTTATAAAAAAAGTAACCAACCAGTTTTTTTAAAAAATAGAAACCGAACTGGCTCAAACCGACCGGTTTCGGTTCGGTTATTTTAGAACAAAAACATGTTTTTTTCCGGTTTGGCTCGATTTTTCTGGGTTGGCTCAGTTTTTTCCGGTTTGGCTTGG
>Ga0325411_1005530_pt1 | contig 13971 bp, 5 predicted proteins | sample PopdelMetagenome_13_FD_206181 | JGI IMG/M metagenome (GOLD analysis project Ga0325411, IMG submission 206181) | Populus deltoides microbial communities from Bellville, Georgia, United States - Xylem-PdIQD-R4 | ecosystem: Host-associated > Plants > Phyllosphere > Stem > Wood/Secondary xylem... | reverse complement strand
TTGGATTATACAGTTCCAGGGTAATTCTACAGCAAGATGGGATTTAAAGATGCATTTGGTATGATTTGCATGCAACTTTAAAATCTTTATGAATCTTGGGCTAAAGTACTCCTGGCTCGTTCCTTTCCGTTTCCCGTATTACGTGAAAGTACAGTCAGGGGAAAAAACCTTTGGATGTTGACAACTGAAGAACAACAGTTAATGTTGATGTAGAAAACTCAAGCCGGACGCCTGAATTTATTGAGGATTGCAGCAGCACATTAATAATATCACACAAGTAGAGAAACTACCACTGGTGATTGAAGAGCAGAAATCTATGGCATACAAAGTACTCTCTCTGTTTTACCCCCCCCCCCCCAGAAAATACCATACATCCCAGCAACATCTTCCATGTGCTGCATCCAAGCAAGCACCCCATAGTAATTCAGACTTCGTATAATCGTCAACGTATTTTCAAATCAAAACATATCCACTTTTGCTTTTTTTGTTTTTTGTTTTTTTAACATGCTTACCATGATTTTGATTCATCATTGTACGCATATTAGGTTAGCGTAATAATAAAAAATTTGAAATCTGGATAGTGGGTTTCAAGTTTGAGTTAAAATATATATTTTTTTTATAAAAATATGAGACAATTAGGATATTACTCTCTCATCATCTAGACGTAAAAATATGTTTTCTGGATAATATGGTTTCCTCAAATAAAATAAAAAAAAGCATATTAACGTTTCCCAGTGTAAAAATCTTGAGAGAAACCAAGCTTGGACAGGATGAAAGTCCCATCAGTGCTCATACATCTTTACCTTGGACGTATAGATTTCACTAAGGCAAAACGGAATTACGAAATTAAAAAAACAAAGCACAAAATAATAAATTACTCCGTATCTTTTTATCAATGAGAATTGAGCATTTTTTTTTCCACCGTAGTTTTTGTATATATATTTCCCTTTTTCTAGCAATCTACATTTAACCTGCTTTTGATTTTTAACGGTCAGTATATTCTTCGACTGGCTATTCATACAAAACTGAATATTAAACTAACCATTTAAATTTAAATTACTTAGTTCATAAGATAAAAAAAATATTTTTCATGAAATTCACTTGATCTTAAATCTTAAATAAAAATACAGAAAACTAATTCATATATCACCTAATTAAAACCACCAATTGAATTGTATAAAAAAAATTTATATATGAACAATTTGATGATTATATTAGATTTACACTAGATAGGTCCGTGAGTTTCCAAATCTTTTCAACATAAAAATAATGCTAAAACAACGCTAGTATTTCTATAAAAAAATTGTTCTTCTTTAATATGTTCGAGTAATTCAAATACTATGAAAAAAAATAATAATAATAAAAAAATTGATAAAAAAATTAACTATATATAAACCTACTTGAACCCATCCGGGTTAGCATGTCAAATCTATCATCTAGTAGTGATACCAAGGTAACCAATCGAAGACAAATTGAATAAAGCTCAATTATCAAATAATTAAATGTTGAAAGGTAGAATTGAAAAAAATAATTAAAGAAAAAGCAATGAAAAAAAATTCTAAGTCAACCCGCGCTAACCTTTTAAACTCAAGACCAGTGAAAATAATTAATTTAAAGAATCAATAAAAAAATAATCTAAATCAACATAAGTTAACCTTCTAACCCCGAGACCATGGAAGATGAAATTGAAAAAAATAATAAAAAATAAACCAAATAAAAAGATCAAAGTCAACACATGTTAACTTTCAAGACCTGTGATCCTGGTCATGAAGCAGAGACTAATCTCATAGAAAACAAACCCTAAAAAATAACAAAGTAAAATTTCAAATCATCAAAATACTTAGGGAAAAAACTTGAAAAAAATACAATAAAAAAAAGACCTTTATTAAAAAAAAAAACCTTTGATGTAAGTTTAACAATTTGGGCTTGTAAGGGTAATATAATTTTTATATTATACCTTTAAAATATAAAAAGATAAAATTGACTCCATGTAACCCTTTAAAATATTTGTTTTTTTAGGCAATATAACAATTATATTGTGTATTTAAAATGTTAAAAGACTGAATTGTTCTTAATAAATTTCTTAACAATAGATCCTTGAAAAAAAAAAGGACTATTTCACCCAATAATATTTTTTGAAGGATAAAATGGTAGAATAATGATTTATATCTAAAATCACGGTAAATACTCAATAAATTTTAATTTTTTTTCTTAAAAAATTTAATGAACATGTACATGTAACACAGGTATTATATGATACCATAATACCGCAACAAAAAGATTTGATAGCTACGGTTTTAAATTAAGGATCTCTACTATTTTAAGAGTGGACAATAACCCTCAAATAGTCGGTTCATGTCATCGATAAAGAAATTAAAGGACATGCAAAAGACAAATAAAATTAATGTCACTAAAAAATAAAAGCATTATTATAATAATAATTATTATTATTATTATTATGAGAACCCAAATAAAAGACTCTGAATATTATTTTTCTTATAATATGCATCATTTAGCATGTATTTCATATAAACACGCCCCAAAAAAATAGCGCTGTGACCAATTGATTTTAAAAAGTGGTTAAATTTTAACACGCTAGACTTATAACTAAAATTTACAAATTTAGCCTCGGACATATCCAAATTTACACACAACGCAAGCTACGCATGGTTGGTAAGAAGGCTACCATTTGTAGGGCCAAGGTAAGGCACGGGCGTGACCTTTTGCCTTTTCCCATTCTTAAGCTTTAGCACTTTCTGGGCGAATTGCACTGAAAAACAACACCAACCCATCGCGGGAGGAGTCAATCCACCCTCAGCTCGCAGGGAAGAATAAGCGCACTCCAACGAAGATTTGATCTTGAGCTTTCTCCTTCTTCTCCCTGTATTATTATTTTACTTCTTATTATATATATATAGTATGATCACCTTTGTATATTCATATCCAAGATGTTCTTGTTACACACATTTCTATAAAATTTAGTGTATAGTTTAATGGGTTTGGTTTGGATTTTGGAATAAAAGCTTCTTCACTCGTGTTTTTTTGTTTTCCTTTTCGTCTTTTCTTTTTCAGTGTTTTTCTTTTGCTTCTTTCTGGGGATGGGTGGATTTTGTTCCATGAAAGCCAGGATGATGTCTGTGTTGCTCTTGCAAATTCACTAGCCGTTAACAATTGTAAGAAAATGGTTGCTCAGTGATGAAATGTTAAAATTAGAAGTATTTATAAAATAATGTATTTTAGTGGTTAAATCATAAATTGATTAAGTGTCTTTTTAAATAGTTTTTTTTTTCAATGTTGAGGTAATTTTTCTTGATGAATGCCTTTGGATACCTTCAAATAAGTCATTTTTCAGGGTGTTTGCAGACTTTTTGATGGTAAAATCAGCAACTTTGTAAAGAAAATGAGTAAAAAATACACTTAAAGAGCTCTAAATTCTAAGATTTAAGTTGTTCTTCTGTTAAATCTGTATCTCTTTTCAATGTAAGAAAAACTTGTAGCCATTGAATTTTGTCTTTTTCTTGGGTGGAGGGGCTGGAGAGTAATTTCATCATGTCAATATTTATGAGAGACAAAATATTCATTATTCAAGCATTAATGAGAAAAAAATATCTCTTACACAAACATTTATCACATGTTTTTAGGCTTAAAAACTAGGTCATGACACATCTTTTGAGGGTTAGGCTTGGATGGTGCACTCGAGCCCACAAAAAGGTGATGGGAATGATCAACACCCAAGCTTAGGCTAGCATTCGAGCCCAATGAAAGATATCTAGTGCTAATAACAAGATTTCTGGATGGTATTGTAGGCTAGGCTCATGTCAATGACCATGAAGGGGTTACCTTTTCCACGTCTTTTGGGGTAAAATATAAAGGGTTCATGCCATGCATTAGATAGGCAAGTGGTAGTAAGGATTTGTTTCCCGCGTTTCCTTATGTTGACGTTCCACCCAGGATGACATTGATCTCTGGCAAGACCTAGTTTGGTTGGCTGAAATCTTCCCTACCTTGTTCAATGTGTGTATCCCTCTTCACAAACTATTGAATATAGTCGTTGGATATCAATTGTTCAATCTCTTTCTTCAATGTCCTGATAGAACATGCAATACTTATTAGAGGTGTGTGTGTGAGGGGAGTGACTTTCATTGGTAAAGGATATTGAATTAAAGGTGTGTGTTTAGGGAGTGATTTTCATCGGTAAAGGATATTGAATTAAAGGTGTGTGTGTAGGGAGTGACTTTCATTAATAGAGGATATTGGACAAACTCCTTACCTTAAATGATGGTATAACTAAGAAGGAAATGAAGATCATAAGTTAAAATTTACCTAAGGTTTAAGATAGTTTATATAACCTTGAACTCATGCAAGAGTATCTATATAAGAGAATATATTTGTCACCAATTTTGAACTATTTGGAGACACAAGATTAGAGTGACAATAGAATTATGCAAAAGTTGTTTAACTTCCAGGTTTTGTGGGTTATATCTATTGATGATGATAATATAGTCAATTTTAAAGGATAATCACTGGACGCGCTTTCAATAAATTCATGTATGTTGTGTCCATGTTGTTAGTGGCAAGTAGACCAATGTTGATACGAGGGTAATGCACTCATGCTAAATAATGGGCTTTAGGATGTGTTTGAGAGGTTTGGAATTCAGTTCTTTAGTTAGGAATCACTACGAATCTTCTACTTAATAGTATTGTCTGGTGAGGCTCTATGGACATCCAAACCTATTACTGTGAGTGAAAGAAAACAAATACAAAGTGGTTGAATTTTATCACACGTAATCCCTCAATGCCTCAGTCTTATGTCTTGTTATTGATAATTGTAACTCATGCAGAAAATATGCAGAAAATATCCACCACTACCAGCACCACTTGCGCCAGGCTGACCTAAAATGACCATCCTAGGAAAGCTCTAGTGCCTAACACCATTTTCCAAGTTACTATTAATTCTACAGCAAATGATTACATGATTTGAAAGAAAAAACAAATTGTCTACATAAATTAAAACACCCACTTAAATTGATGTAAATAACATTGAGTTGAGTGCGTGTTAGGTTTTAGGTTTTGCAGGGAAAGGGAAAGTGATTTTTATTTAAAAATATATTAAAATATATTTATTTATTTAAAAAAGTTATAAATTTATTATTTTCTTAAACCAAATACACTTTAGGTATCCATTCCACTAACATTAAAATGCTCAGCTTTAATGCTTTATCTTCACTTCCCTGTATCATCCCAATGCACAATAATTTCAATGGAATTGTAAAGAAATAATAATTAAGATTTAAGAACACTTCCTTCACAAATAGGTCATAATGATGGCAATGCAAATATCAATAGGTACACATCTAACAGCATAGCAGTCTAGCAGACCATCAAAAGTAGTAAATGACCTCTACTCACTAAAAGAAAACAAATGTTCTTCAAAATTATTGTTTTACTTTTAAGGGTTCATGAGTGGCATCGCAATTGGTTTTTGATTCTCTGGGACTATACCTCTTTCATGTCTTGGGTGTAACAAGTAAAAAATAAAAAGACAGAGATAAACCAATCTTTTTTACAGTACCATACCATCCCCTCCCTCTCAGTTTCTGCACTCTCTAGCCTGACAACCTATATCACCCCACCTCATACCTGGTTCCTTCCCTCTACTTATAACCTTCTCCCTCTCTCTCTCTCTCTCTCTCTCTCTCTCCCACCTACAAGACCAAAAGCAACAAGAAAAGATACACTCATGGAGAGAGAAAAAGTAAAGGATTGTGTTGTTTGTTAAAAGATGGTGACAAAAAAGAGAGGAAAGTAAAATAAAAAAGAGATAAAAATATAGTAGCAACAGTAGTATATTGTTTCATAACTTACATTTGCATCATTCATAATTTTAGGTTCTTTTTGTTAGACATGTTTATAACTAGAATTACAGGCTAACTAGTTATGACTTTCAAGCTGTTGCATTTCCTTTTCTTCTCTCTTTTTTTAGCTGAATCATCTCTTTCATATGAACCTAGAAACCATGAAGGTAACAAGAGGTACAACCCCATCAAACGTCTATTTTCTACATGTACATACGCTTTTGTGGATTTTAGTATTTTAAAGTTGTTGGCTTTTTTTTTGTTTTTTACAGTGGAGGCTTTAATAAGTATAAGGGAAGCTTTACATGATCCACATGGAGTGTTAAGCAACTGGGATGAGGATTCTGTTGATCCTTGTAGCTGGGCTATGATCACTTACTCTCCTGAAAATCTTGTTATTAGCTTGTGAGTTTCCAAGTTTTTCTCCTTTTTTTTTAGTTGTTGCTGGCTTTATTTAATGTTAAGAGACTTTGTTTCATAGAACTTGAAATAAAGTTCATTTCTTGATTTTGCTTTGTAGGGGGCTCCAAGCCAGTCTCATTCTGGTTCTCTGTCCGGAATCATAGGAAATCTCACTAATCTTCGCCAAGTGTAAGAACTTTGAGCTTCTTTTCATTAGTTTTTATTTCTTTCAACTTTTTTTATAGTTCACATTCTGATAAACCCTCTTCTAGTTTCTCTTTTGAGTTTTTGATTTTTCTTGTTTCTTATTGTAATTAAGAAAAGGAAGGTGAAAGAGTAAAAAGAATTTCTGGGTTCTGAATTTTCTTTCCAGTTTGATTTTCTACATCTAAACAGAAGTCTTTTGGCAAAACTCTAATATTAAAGTGGGATTTCATGATTCAAAACTCTGTATCTGCAACAAAACAGAGCGGAGTGTCTTTGTTTATCTGTTCAAGTGTGAAAAGAAAATTCATGAATAGAACATTACAACCCCATTTGTCTCCTTATGATTGATACTTTATTTTTTGTGTTTCAACTTGTTGGTGTGGATGTGAAGGTTGTTGCAAAACAATAACATCTCTGGTCAAATTCCGCCAGAGCTTGGCACTCTCTCAAAACTTCAGACTTTGGATCTTTCTAACAACAGGTTCTCTGGTGTGGTACCAGAGTCTCTTGGCCAATTAAATAGTCTCTAATACCTGTAAGTTGTTTGCTAATTTTATTCTTCATAATCTGTTTGGTTTCCAAGAAGGTGGAGTAAAGGAAAACAAAACAAAATGCCAACAGAATTGCATGCCTTGTTTCATGGTTTCTATTCCTTTTTTCTTCTTGTTTTATAAAAGGTGTACGCAAATTGGCAAATTATTCTTGTGATGGAATTGGTTGGGTAGTGGGGTTTGTTATTTTGATCTTCATTAAATATTCACAATTAGCAACCAAACCAAATGGTTTTATTTGCTTTATTTTGATATCTTTATGATTAACTACTGTGATATTTTTTGTTATGTAATACGAGAGTAGGAGGCTAAACAACAACAGCTTGTTTGGGCCTTTTCCAGTGTCTTTGGCCAAAATCCCCCAGCTTGCTTTCTTATGAGTATAGTTTTCTTTTTCTCAGTTCTTGTTTGTATTTTATGTTTAAGTGCCTTGGAAAACGAACACAGCATGTAGCATGCGGGTAACCTTTTGATGTCATAATGTTTTTGCTCAGCAACTCGCGTTAGGTTTTCTTATTTTTTATCATTACACTGGTATTTTAGGGACCTGTCTTATAACAATCTCAGTGGACATGTGCCTAAGTCCCCTACAAGAACATTCAAGTATGGTTTATCTACAACGCCTTGTTTTTCAATTATTGTGTACTTGGTCAATGCTTTATCAAATATTATTTTATTTTTGTGTTCCATTATTGGTTAATGCAGTGTTACAGGTAATCTGTTGATTTGTGGAAGCGACTCTACTGAAGGGTGCTTTGGATCAGCCAATGTTGGTCCTCTTTCCTTCTCTCTTAGTTTATCACCTGGTGAAATCTCTATATCCCTATCATGTCTACCTTTTGGCTAATCTCTTTCAGTCAAATTGTAATATGTCTGTTCTCTTTGTGTAGGTAAGCATAAGCCCAAAAAATTAGCAATTGCACTTGGGGTTAGTCTCAGTCTTGTATCTCTCTTCCTCCTAGCACTTGGAATCCTTTGGCTTCGTGGGAAACAAAAAGGCCAAATGATACTTAACATTAGTGGTTAGTATAAGTAACATCCTATTTTATCTAAATTTTAATCAATGATAGCATGAGCCTGAAAAACGCTCAGATGGGTCATGGAATTTTGTTGCAGACAATCAAGAAGAGCAGCGAATTAGCCTAGGAAATCTCCGGAACTTCACTTTCAGAGAGATTCAAATTGCTACTGATAACTTTTGCTCAAAGAACATTCTTGGTGCTGGAGGTTTTGGCAATGTGTACAAGGGAAAGCTAGGAGATGGGACCATGATGGTTGTGAAATGACTAAAGAATTTGACTGGAACTGTTAGGGAATCACAGTTTCGAACGGAACTAGAGATGATCAGCCTTGTAGTTCACCGCAATTTGCTGCGGTTGATTGGATATTGTGCCTCTCATAATAAGAGGCTTTTGGTTTATCCTTACATGTCAAATGGTAGCGTGGCTTCAAGGCTTAGAGTTAGCTCTTGGTTACCTTATGTAACTTTTATGCATAATAATGCTCTGTGGACAACAATATTTTTGGCAATATAAATCCTTTTGCTTTGTGATTATTGAGGTACTGCCCGTTTTCTATATTATAGTTTCTAACTATTTCTGGTCTTTTCAGAGGTCTTAATTGGTGCCCTTGTTTCTAACTTCATCATGGCACAGCTTTAAAACATGTTAGATTTGTTCTTAGTTCTGGTCAATTTATTTTCTTTTTCTCTGTTTGGTCTTGACCTTTTTCCTCTTCGCCAATTTCATGGTGAATGTATAGTTTATTATTGTTATGTTTTTTTTATCCATGTTGTATTTGTGTTCAGTTTGAGACTGAAATGAAGTTTTGCTATTTGTTTTGGTTGAACGTGAGAAAGTGAACTGAATTCCTCAAAACATTTAATTCAACAATGGCAATACTAGAGAACTTAAGTTTTCATATTCCTTTTTTTTTCTAAATTGTCTTGATGTTTATTTCTCTAAAGCACAAGTTATCCATGTCTTTCTTTACTTTCAAATCTGAATTCAGTTGATCTTTAGGAGATCCTGAGGGGAACTTTCCCTGGCCCCACTGTTATCTAAGGGATTGAAGGTGGTAGGGTGTGAGTTTTGAATGCATGGTTACCTAATTAGAATTTGTTTTTATTTCACAATCTATTATTAGAACTGCTATGATTTATGTTGGGCCACTTGGAATGTTCCTGAGATAATCAATTCATCAAACAATGAAACCTGCATTGGACTGGAACAATAGGAAGAGGATAGCAATAGGAATTGCCAGGGGTCTTCTTTATCTACATGAGCAACGCAACCCTAAGATAATTCATAGGGATGTAAAGGCTGTTAATGTGCTCTTTGACGAATTCTGTGAGGTTGTGGTTGGTGATTTTGGCCTTGCCAAACTTTTAGACCATGTTGATTCCCATGTCACTACTGCTGTCCGTGGCACTGTGGGGCACATTGCACCAGAGTACCTATCCACTGGCCAATCATCTGAGAAAACCGATGTTTTTGGATTTGACATTCTTTTGATAGAGCTTATTACTGGAATGAGAGCTCTTGAATTTGGAAAAAATGTTAATAAAAAAAGAGCTGTGCTTAAATGGGTAAGTCTCATCTGTTGTTACTATAATCTTGAATTGCTTCAACAGATGGCTCATTACTTTCATTGTGTGTACCATCAGCCATGATCATGCCGATTATAGTTAGGTTTTAGATTTTGCTTAAATCTAAATAGCTTCAATGGGATTCTAGACCGCATATAGCACTCCCAATTGCCGTAAAGCATTTGAAAGGGACATATCATTGATGTGTTTGTGTGGATAATTGTATAGGATTAGTCCCTATCCGTGTGGGACATTTCATGCTGTTGGGCCTTGTATGCCAATATCTGTAAACATGATTTATTTTGTTTGTTTTCGGGCTCTTTATGCTTTACATTGTTGCAACTGAGTTAGGAGATTTCAAATTCATATTCACAAATAACAATAGTTGGTAAAAAAACGTGTATGACAATGGTGACAAGTGAAGAAGGTACAACAAGAAAAGAAATTGGAAGAATTGGTGGATAAAGAGCTGGGGAGTAACTTCTGTCGCATTGAGGTGGGGGAGATGCTACAAGTGGCGCTTATGCACTAAATTCCTCCTAGCTCATCGTCCCAAAATGTCTGAAGTTGTCCGGATGATTGAAGGTGATGGTCTCGCCGAGAAATAGGCTGTAGCACATAGTCATTGTAATCCTACAATGAGCCTCTCCCATCCTAACAACAATAACAAAAGCACTACCTGTGCTTCAAAACATGATGAAAGTGGTCCTAATCGTTCCAGCAGCATGTTTGGAACTACAATGGATGAGGATGACGATGAGCACTTTTTGGATTCATATGCAATGGAACTCTCTAGTCCAAGATAAACAGGAAAGAATTAAGAAAAGCGAAATTTGAACAAACAGGAAAATGATTTTTTTTCTTTAAGTAATTCTTTACAACTAGAAGTTGTCTTTCAAGAAATATATAGGTTTACTTTCTCTCTGTTAACTGTCTTTTTTGAGTTTTTTTAGCTTCATGGAAATGTAATGTACATATCCCTTTTCATTTCTAAACGAACTGAATGAATCTCTTTATATAGGTCGCGGTCCGATAGTATTTACGAAAGAAAGAAAGGTTGGCTTGCGAATGTGCACAATGGGGTTTATTTATACAGTGTTGATATGTGAAAGCATCGTCACATACCCTGCCGCGTTCAAGGGTGAGACAGTGCAAACATGGATGATATTGATGGTTTTGACTAGGATATTATTTCCTTATACAATGTCTTTGAGCTGATGAGACTGTGCAAGTGAGGTATTGTCAAATGTCAAAGTATGAGCTATTAACGGTCGTTTTCTTTGGTAGCTTTAGCAAGGTCACGCGGCTCTTTAGTGCTTAGTGTTCTATCTTTTTTCGGTGTTTCAGTCCTCTCAGCTCCTTTTCACCCTTGCTCTTTGGTATCTTGCTCTCCAGCCAGGCAATTGCCACCTATCTTTTCCTTTTCACCCTTGCTTTCTTACATATGGTCAAGAACATGCTTCCTCTCATAAGAAATGTTTCAACAAGATTGGTCTTGTAATTTATGCAATTGCAAGCGATGAAAAGTTTGGTGAGGTCGAGGTAACGAAGATATTGACTTCCAAGTGTTTGGATTTGGACCAACAGTTGATTCATTTAGGCCTAGAAAATAATATAGCATTACTGGATGTTTGACATTAAATCATATAGCATTTGGGTTTTCAAGACTTTCGGCTTTGATTTGAGATGAAATTTTCGACCTCGAGCAATAAGGCCTATCCCAATTCATGATCCAAAGAACAACTCAGTTGGGGTTTATTTTTCTTTGCCCCTTCATGTTGCTTGGGGAAAAAAGGAACATGATGTGAATTGGTGGTTTGTGAAATTTTGTTAACAACAGAATGCATTTGGATGATGAACAGAATGAAATAGATCGGTCTCCCATCCTGCATCGTGTGCTTGTCAATTTTTTTTAATGTAAAAAAAATACCTAGGTTATGTTAGTGTTTTTAAAGAAACAAGAAAAACTTGATATTCCAATCATTAACATGACTAGATCCAATAAGATCAGATAATCTTATTTAAAATATAGGCAATTATAAAAAATGCATCGTAAAAATAATATTTAGCAACAATTAATGAAAAAAAAGAGTCATCGATATTATATTTATCATGAGAATACAGGAAAGATTGTTGGAGACTCATCATCACTTTACTGTGAATATCGGCCATCACCAAAAAAGTTTGTTGAGACGGTTCAAACCCCATTACAAGGGGTTGCACAACACCATCAAAAGAAGCAACATCGGCCGCTAGAGCAATGCCTCGGAAAAGCAAATCGGGCAAAACATAATGAAGTGAGTATCCACTTATATTCAATAAATCCATTCTATTTAATTAAAGAATAAATTTTATTTTTTCAAAAATAAATTTAACAAAGAACAATAAATAAAAAACCCTGAGATAACCCAATAAAAAAACAAAAGATGTAGAAAGCTGATAAAAAAAAATAGAGCTCAATCTCCAATGAATTAAATGTTGAAAGATGAATTTTTTTTAAAAAAAATTAGTTTAAAAAAATGATAAAATAAAAACAATGCAATCACGGACAAACTTCCTAAAGTTGGGTTAATTTTCCAAACTTACAACCCGTGAAATCTTAGACACAAGCTAACCGAGAAGCTCATATCTAAACCAATTTAATATTGAAAGAAGAAATTTGATAAAAAAAAACTAATCTAAAAAATTGGTGAAAGGAAAAAAAAACAACAATCAAAAGAATGATAATAAAATCTAATAGGAAAAAAATAATGAATGGTGAAATCACAAAAAAAATCAATTTTATAAATGATTTCAAATTACATAATTAACAATTAAAAAAATAAAGACCACATTTGACAAAGAAAAAAATAAATAAGGATGAAATCAAAACAAAATCCAAACCTCATAAATCACTTAAAACAAAACAAATAATAATAGAAAGAACTGGGACTAATTGAAAGGAAAGAGAAGTTGAGGGGTTAATATGAGAAATTACAACGCATGATGCAAACACCAAGTAATAAAGAGAGAGAAAAGAAGTGGTCATCAGTGCTAAACCAAATCTTTTTTTTAGTGTATGCATCACTAGTTCATGGAGGAAACATTGAGGCCTAACCGAGGCTCATAAGCTTGATTGGGTCGAGGCCTAACCAAATCTCATATGGCTCAGCCTTCACCTGACCCACCACCTTTTCTTTTTTTTTTTTTTTATCACACATCTTTTATTTTTCTAGGCTACAATGTCAAGTTATACACCTTATAACTCTATCTACATTTCAACTAGAATTGCCACTTATTATAAATGACATAGGCAAGCTATCCTCTGACGAGGTAAGCTATGCAGTAGAATTAACACCTTGCCAAATAACTAGCTCTAGATTTTTTTCCCTAAAATAAGCTATTTATTCCCAAGTTTAGAGGCGAATAGAAGGATTTTTTTTCCTCATTTTTCAACATAGAAGAAAAATATATAAATCTCCTTTTTTCATTTTCGTACATGATATCTACTTGAAAAGAACTTATACTGACTTCAACATCGAAGGATTCTTCTGCTAGCAACACCACCATCCAACTTGTTATTATCCATGAAGAAAGCCTAGATCTAGTGAGTTTGTTCTAGCTTCATCAAAGGCATCGTCTATGGGAACAAAAATAGAAGCTTTGTTTGTTCCTTTTTTATTACTCTTTTGTATCCTCCACATAAAATTTGAAAGATTAAATCGAAACTAAATAAAATTTATATAAAAGGGTTAAGAAATAAAATTTAGAAATTAAAAGAATAAGAATTGATATAGAAATACTAAAAATAAAAAGGACTAAGATGCGTTTTTTAAGGGTGGAGAGAGAAAATAAAAAAAACTTGTTGGTGACAAACCATCGCACCTTAGCTCACCGGGAGAAAAAAGACACAACGACACGGTGATAGCACGGGTTTGGCCACTAAGAGATATCACAAGTGCTGCTTAAAGAGCATGGATATCTTCTATGTGTCGATGTATGTAAATCCACGACAACAATGTTTTAAAAATTTTAATATTAATTAATTAACTTAAAAGGACGAAACTACTTGTGATGACCATGAAATTAATGATAAAACCATATTAAAAGACTAAAAGGCTTGTATTAAAATTAATTTTTTAAATATTTTTATATAGTTTTTAATATACTAAAATCAAAAATTAATTTTAAAAAATAAAAAATATATTATTTTAATATATTATAAAATAAAAAATATTTTAAAAAATAACAGCTACTCTTTAAAGGGAATAAACGGTTGTTGATCTTAAAATACTAGGAAATAAATTAAGAAAGACTTGAAGTAATCCCAACAGCATGGACGGTGGAGATGAAGCACCGTAGGAATGGATGATTGGACCCAACCAAGAAG
>Ga0325411_1005527_pt1 | contig 13979 bp, 8 predicted proteins | sample PopdelMetagenome_13_FD_206181 | JGI IMG/M metagenome (GOLD analysis project Ga0325411, IMG submission 206181) | Populus deltoides microbial communities from Bellville, Georgia, United States - Xylem-PdIQD-R4 | ecosystem: Host-associated > Plants > Phyllosphere > Stem > Wood/Secondary xylem... | reverse complement strand
TTTACTGTGTCCGAGAGTGAGGACAAGGACACCGAGTGAGGAAGTACTCTTTTCGAAGGTGGACCGTTGAAAATGTCGTGACCAGTGGTAATAAAATGGATCGATTTTTTTTAGATGGATCGATTTTTTTTAGATGGATCGATTTTGACGAACGAGAAAAAAAGGTTAAATTTGGATTTTAAAACAAAAGGAAAAAAGAAAGAGGTGAAATTAAAATATAGACATTAAATTAGGCAAATTAATTATGGATGTGCATTGATTTACTTAAACCTAAATTAAAATTGAAGATGGAATTTAATTTTGATATAAAAAGAGTATATATGCTGAGAATTAAAATAAGAAATAGCAAGGTAATTTTTTTATAAGAAAAATAATATTTTTTTTGTCTGTTCGAAAATGTGATTATGGTTTTCTTTTAAAAGTATTTTTTACTCGAAAATACATTAAAATAACATTTTTTTTATTTTTAAAAAATTATTTTTGATATCAGCAAATCAAAATAATTTAAAAATATTAAAAAAATATTAACTTGAAGAAAAAAATTTAACTTTTTTTAAAATATAAAAATAAATAAGATCACAAATCTTCTTATCAAAAAGCTACTCAAATTCATGTTTTGCTTTTTCAGAGCTTGTAATATTATCAGCTTTGAAAAAAAAAATAAATTCCTAATATTTAATTACATAGTCTTCATCTACATGATTTATTTATTTATTTATCCAGCTTTGAAAAAATGGCAGTTTGGGAAGAAAAAATTGTCCATTTGAAGAAAAAAAAAGTCTTTTTTATAATAAAAATACTGCAAAGTGGAAATAAAATAATTATTTATTAATACATTGTTTGAAATGTAAACATTTTTTTTCAAGAATTAATGGTATCCTCGAATTAATTTACTTGGCAAATAAAACTAAAAACATACTCTTAAAATTATATTTTTTTTATTTTAATCTGTTTATGCATGAGAAAAAGATATTTTAAATATTATATAAAGATTCGAACCAATCAACAAGAAGGAAACTTCTTGAAGCAAGTCGAGGTTACCGCGGGTGAGAAAAGGAAAAAATGAAAGGAAAAGGAAACTCCTGGATACATCTCACGAAGCAGGAAAGGGAGTTTTTTTTTTTGTCGTTTGTAAATAAACAAGGAAACAGGCCTTTGAGTCGTTGGCTAAACTGATGGGACTTCTTGTCAGAATAATTACTTTTTATTTTCTTATTCGAATTAATACAGTAGCTTGTTAGATATTATTAGAAATATATTAAAACCACTCTTTTATTGTGGAATGTACAATCAGTAAAATGATAAGCAGCTTTTTTTTTTTTTTTCGAGCTGTTTTGTTTTATTTTTTTAAATTGTTTTTCTTTTAATAATTTTTTTGTTTATTTTTTTTTTTTATTGTTAATGTTAAATATTTTTTTATTTAGTTATTAAATTTTCATGATACGGTTCCGGGTTTAACGGGTTAATTAAGATATTTTTCTGGTTTATTTTTTAATTAATTATTTTTTCGAGTGCAGTCCAAAGTGAAACGCTGAACTGTTTTTTTTTTTTTACTTTATTTTTTTAAGCTGTTTTTTTCTTTGTTTTTTTTAATGAATTTTTTTTGTTAATGTTAATTTTTTTCTATTTAGTTATCAAACTTTCATGACACGGGTTTCGGGTTTGACGGGTTAACCCAGATTTTTTTCTGGTTTTTCTTTCTAATTAATTTTTTCGTTTAATTTAGTTTGTTAATGTTAAATTTTTTCTATTTAGTTATCAAACTTTCATGACACGGATTCCGGGTTTGACGGGTTAACCCAGCTAATTCTAGGTTAACCCATAATTTTTTTTTTTTCAGTTATCAAACTTTAATCAAGAATAAACTAAAACTGCTCAGAGTTTCACTGTGCAAGTCCACAGTGAAACACTGAGCAATCTTCTTTTTTTTTTCTTTTTTTTCTTTTTTCTTTGTGTTTTTTTCTTTTAATGAACTTTTTTTGTTTAATTTAGTTTGTTAATGTTAATTATTTTATTTAGTTATCAGAATTTCATGACATGGATCCTGGTTTTGATGGGTTAACCTGGTTTGACGAATTAACTCGAATTTATTTATTTTTCTTTTTTTCTTTTTAATTAATAACATATACTAAAATTGTTCAGTGTTTCACTGTGCAGTCCACATGAAATGCTAAGCTGTTTTTTTTAATTTTCTTTGTTTTATTTTGCTTTTTATGCCTTTATGGGGTTTTTTTTTTTTTGCTTTTTTTTTTGTTTTTTTAATGAATTTTTTTTTTTAATTTAGTTTGTTAATGTTAATTTTTTTTTTTTAGTTATCGAACTTTCATGACACGAATCCCGGGTTTGACGGGTTAACCTGGTTTGACGAGTTAACCCGGAATTTTTTTTTGCTTTTTTTAAAGTTTGATGAGTTAACCCGGAATTTGTTTTTTGTTTTTTTTGTTTTTAATTAATTTATTTTCATTTAGTTTAGTTTTTTAATGTTAAATTTCTTTCTATTTAATTATCAGACTTTCATGACACGTATCTCAGGCTTGACGGGTTAACCCGTCAATTTGTTTTTATATTTAGTTATCAAACTTTCATGACGCGAATCTCAGATTTGAAGGGTTAACCCGGTTTGAAGGGTTAACCCAATTAATTCAAATTCTTTTCTTTTTCTTCATTAGTTTTTCTCTTCCTATTGGTTTTTTTTTCTTTGTTTTTTTTTAACCAATCTATTTAATTATCACACTTTTATGACACGATCTTACAGCCAGACTCACATTCAAGGCTCTTCGGTCTGGTGTTGCAGCCAAGCTCACTTAAACTTGAGTCATGTAAGTTTAATATTATTATTAATATTATAAATATTATTATTGGATCAAGCGTTGCAACTAAACTAAAGGATTTTGGGCATATCTTTGCAGAAAGACCTAACACTCTTAGATCTTAGCATTTTTTGATATTTTTTATGCAAGAAAAAAAAAATTTATCCTTGCAACTAAACTAAAGGTTTTTAGGAATATCTTTGCAGAAAGACCTAACACTTTTAGATCTTAGCATTTTTTGATATTTTTTATGCAAGAAAAAATTTAACCCGTGGCGCGTGCCTTTGTTTTTTTTATTTTCTTTTTAAGCCTTTTACTGTGGATTGCATAGTACAGTCCACAGTGAAAAAGTTGATGCCTTTAGTTTTTTTTGTCTTTTTTTTATTATTTTTTTAATTTAGTTTCTTAATATTAAATTTTTTTTATTTAATTATCAGACTTTCATGACATGGATCCTAGGTTTGATGGGTTAACCCAGTTTATTCAGATTTTTTTCTTTATCTTGATTAGTTTTTTTTCTTCATGTAGGTTTTTTTTCCTCTTTGCTTTTTCCTTTTTAATTAATATTTTTTTAATTTATTTCATTAATAATAAATCTTTTTTCTATTTAGTTATCACACTTTCATGATACGAATTCCAGGTTTGACAGGTTAACCTAATTTGGCGGGTTAACCTGGTTGATTCAGATTTTTTTCTTTTTTCTCATTAGTTTTATTCTTCTAATTTCATCTTTTAATATTATATGCAGTCCACAGTGGAAAAGCTGAAGCTTTTAGTTTTTGTTTTTTTTTTTGCTTTTTTTTATGCCTTTCACTATGGACTGCACAGTGTAGTCCACGGTGAAAAAGCTGATGCCTTCTTTTTTTTCTTTTTAATTAATTTTTTTATTTAGTTTGTTAATATTAAATTTTTTTCTATTTAGTTATCAGACTTTCATGACACGGATCTCAGGTTTGACAGGTTAACCCAATTAATTTAGATTTTTTTTCTTTTTCTTCATTAGTTTTTTTCTTTTATTATTTCTTTTTATTTAATATTTTTTATTTAATTTAGTTCATCAATATTAACCTTTTTTTCTATTTAGTTATCGACTGATACTTTTAGTTTTTTTTCTTTTTGCTTTTTTGCTGTTTTTATGTCTTTAACTATAGACTGCATACCAAGTTTACAGTGAAAAGGTTGATGCCTTTTTGTTTGTTTTTTTCCTTTTTAATTAATTTTTTTTGTTTAATTTAGTTATCAAACTTTCATGACACAGATCCCGGGTTTGACGAGTTTACCTGGTTTGACGGGTTAGCCCAGTTAATTTTGTGTTAACATGTCAATTTTTTTTTCTATTTAGGTATCAAACTTTCATGGCACGAATCCAAAGTTTGATGGGTTAACCTGGTTTGAAGGGTTAACCCAGTTAATTCAGATTTTTTTTCTTTTTCTTCATTAATTTTTTTCTTTCTTTTGGTTTTTTTTTTGTTTTTTCTTTTTAATTAATCTATTTAATTAACACACTTTTATGACACAACCTTGCAGCCAAACCCACATCCAAGACTATTGGGTCTGGTATTGTAGTCAGACCCACTTAAACTTGGGTCATGCAAGTTTAATGTTATTATTAATATTATAAATATTACTATTGGGTCAGGCGTTGCAACCACACCCAAGACTCTTGGGTATAGCTTTGCAAAAAAACCTAATACTTTTAAATCTTAACTTTTTTTTGATATTTTTTATGCAAAAACCATTGACCCGTGGCATCGCGCGGGTTATGTAACTAGTTTATACTACTAGAATGAATCTTCTATTTTAGGTTATACATATTCAGTTTCTATAATTATGCTATCCTGAGATGGAAAGATATTCTTTCCACCTCTGTTCCTATAATATCTCCTATTCTTTCCATCTCTGTTCCTATTGCACATGTGTTACAGCTCATGCCAACACTTCCCTTCAAGTTGATGCATATGGATCCCTTATGCGCAACTTGACTAGTGAGCTGTGGAAGTCTTTGCTAGACACGGCCTTAGTAAGTATATCTGCTAGTTGATCTTCAGATTTGACAAATGGGAATTGAATTGTCTTCATTTCAAGGTTATGCTTGATGAAGTGCCGATCAACCTCCACATGTTTAGTTCTATCATGTTGGACAAGATTTTGAGAAATATTTATTGCAGCTTTATTATCACAGAAGAGACTCATTTCTGATTTAAGATTGAAACCAATCTCAATTAGCAATGTTTTTAGCCAAAGAAGTTTACACAAACCTTTAGCCATCCCTCGAAATTCTAATTCGGCACTAGAGAGTGCCACCACATTTTGTTTCTTACTCCTCCATGTCACAAGATTTCCACCAACAAATGTGAAATACCCTGAGGTCGACTTTCTATCTAGGCAATTCCCGACCCAATCTGCATCTGTATAGCCCTTGACTTCCAAATTACCATTTTTAGAAAATATAAGCCCTTTCCCCGGAGATGACTTCAGGTATTTCAGTATTCGAGTAACCGCCTCCATGTGTTCCTCACATAGACAATGCATAAATTGACTCACCACACCTACCGCATATGCAATATCTGGACGAGTATGCAATAAATAGATTAGTTTGCCAACTAATCGCTGATATTTCCCCTTATCAGCTAATATCTGGTCCGGATAAATTCCAAGCTTGTGATTTTGGACAATCGGGGTATCTATTGGTTTGCACTCCAACAATCCAACTTCCGATAATAGGTCTTGGATATACTTTCTCTGGGACAGAAAAATACCTTGATTTGACCTTGCAATTTCTATTCCCAGAAAATACTTTAAACCACCTAGATTTTTCATCTCAAATTCGCTGGCCAATTGCCCTTGGAGTCGCAATATTTCTTCTCTATCATCTCCTGTAATAATTATATCATCGACATATATAATTAAAGCTGTTACCTTGCCCTGCTGTCTTTTGAGAAATAAAGTATGATCTGAGTTGCTTTGTGTAAAACCATACTTCTTCATTGCCAAGCTAAATCTTCCAAACCATGCTTATGGCGATTGTTTTAGTCCATACAAGGCTCGCTGCAATTTACACACTTTATTCTTTCCCATAGTTACTGAGTAGCCAGGAGGAATGTCCATATACACCTCCTCTTCAAGGTCACCATGAAGAAAGGCGTTCTTCACGTCAACTGAAGTAATAGCCAATCTAGATTTGCTGCAATAGACAACAATACTTTGATAGTGTTTAGTTTAGCAACTGGAGAGAAAGTTTCTCGGTAATCTACACCATATACCTGTGTATACCCTTTTGCCACAAGTCTTGCCTTATACCTTTCCACGAATCCGTCTACTTTATATTTCACAGAGAACACCCACTTACACCCCACTATCTTCTTTCCTCTCAATAATGCTACTAGGTTCCATGTTTTATTTTTCATTAAGGCTTCCATTTCTTCTCTGATTGCTAGGGTCCACTTCGGGTTTTTCATGGCTTCCTCTACTCCTGTAGGGACGTGATTAGTAGAGATGTCATGCATAAAAGTCTTAAGGGAATCCGGCAATCCCTGTGTGGACACATAATTAGCAATGGGGTATCGTGATCTCCTTTCTTCAATATTTGGTGAGTATCGCCTTGGTGGTTTCCCATGATTGTGCCTGTGAGGTAGTTTATAACCAGCAGAAGATTCTATGATATTGGTGTTCAAATATCTTATCTCGGGATCATTCTCAGGAGTTGGGTGATCTGGTACCATAGAGGGGGGAGAAACTGAACTGTCATCTTGATGATGAGAAACTGCAGTTTCTGGAACTACATCTTCTGCAGCTTCTGGAATTTCTACAGCTTCTAACACTGTATCTTCTGCAACTTCTGGAACTGCACCTTCATGATTGGCTTCTTGATGAGAAGCACAAGCTGACTGTATTGGTTCCACATGTGCTTCAGATAGGCCCAGCCAGTTCAGTTCCATCTATTTCGATTCTTCTTGTTTTTTCTCCCCCTAAAGAAGAGAATCGGGTGGAAAAAAAGTTTATGTTTCCATGAAGGTGACATCCATTGAGATATAAATACGATGCGAAGCAGGATCATAACATCTATAGCCCTTCTGATGAAATGCATATCCTAGAAAAAGACATCGACGAGCACATGGATCCAGCTTAGTTCGCTGGTTCTTATGAAGATGGACATAAGCCACGCACCCAAACATACTGCATCAACCCAGTACTGAGAGGGAGCATGAGCACTGATGAGGAAAGCTCTGGCAGTTTCAAGAATATATCGATTTTTCCGTTCAGTAATATCGTTTTGTTGAGTTTGAGGACATGAGGTTTCATGAAGAATGTCGTGAAGATTGAAATAATCACGAAATTGGTGATTAACATATTCACTACCATTGTCCGAACGAAGCACTTGAATCTTAGCAGAAAATTGTGTGTTTACCATAACATGAAATGATTTAAACACACTGAATACTTCATCTTTATGTTTTAGCAGATAGAGCCAAGTCATGCGGGTGCAATCATCCACAAAAAACACAAACCATTTAAACCCTGATATTGTATGAATTGGAGAAGGACCCCACACATCGGAATGTATCAAAGAAAATGGAGTATCCTTTTTATTCAAATGCGCAGGATAAGTGACCCTATGGCTTTTTGCTAAAGTGCAGGTTTCACATTGAAAATCAAAATGTTGCACTTGAGAGAACAACTCTGGGAACAGGTGTTTCATATAAGTGAAGAACGAGTGTCCTAAACGATAGTGCCAAAGCTAGATCTTCTTCTCTTTTATTCCAACTGAGTGCTGCATATGATGTGCTCTTCCCATACTGAAGTCTTCCACATAATATAGTCCCCCTCTCTTAGTACCACGCCCAATGATCTCCTTGGTGAGAATGTCCTGAATAAGACAGAAGGTAAGATATATAAGTACAAGACAATTAAGATCAGAGGTTATTTGGCTTACGAAAAGGAGCTTATGAGACAGAGATGGAACAAGTAATGTATTAGGCAGCTGCAATGTATGTGTTAATATCATTGTGCCTGCACCAGTGACTGGGGAGATGACACCATTAGCATTGGCGATATTAGTACATCTTGGTAAGGATGTTTTGATGAAATCTTGAGCATCAAACGTCATGTGATCAGTAGCGCCAAAGTCCAGTAGCCATGTACCACATTCAGCATCACATGGTGAATTAACACAAACACAACCAAGGTTACCTGGGTTTGAGGATGAGGAACTGTGAGGTTGTAACTGTGGTGTAAAAGACAAGTGAGGTTCTGTATTAACCACTGCTGCAGTGCCAAGGGCCACTTATTTATTAGCTATGTCATGACATTTTTTTGCCTGGAGGTCATTCCACCAATCTGGATACCCATGCAACTTGAAGCAATTTTCACGTGTATGCTTTTGATTTCCACAATGAGTGCATTTTAAGCCTTCAGTTGATGCTCGATATTTCTGCTTCCCATGATGTATTTTAGAAATAGAGTTGGTTGGCCCAAGTCGCAGTCCCTTGGTGGCGAGAACAGCCCCAGGAATTTTCTCATTGTCAGTGATCATAACAGTCTGACGACTTGCTTCACGGCGAACATGAGCATATGCTTGGTCAACAGTAGGGAATGGATGAAGTTACAGTACATCTCCTCTGATTTTGTCTAGTCGGTTGTCAAGGCCATCCAAGAAAACATACACCCGGTCTTCTTGAATGATAGTATTATACTTGTGAATATCAACTGCACACTCTATTGGATTAGGACGCCGAAAGTCAATCTCACGCCATAACCCTTGAAGGTCGTTGTAGTATTGTTCCAGAGTCCCTCCAGCTTGTTTGAGTTAAGTCACACGACGTCTCAGGTCATAAACTTGAGATGTATCACTTCCATCAAAATAAGTGGTAGCAATGGAATCCCACACCATCTTTGCAGTGGGAAACTGCATAAAATTCCCTATTAAGGAGGGATCCATCGAGTTAATTAACCATCCTTTGACAATGGCATTGTCTGTACACCATTTGCGGAAGAAAGAATCTGTTGCTGGTGGTTGTGGTTATGGAAGATCACCATTGATATATCCGAATTTGTCTTTGCCTGAGATGTACATCTCGACAACTTGGGACCAGAGGGCATAGTTAGTGCCATTCAACTTGATGCCGATTGGAGCAGCAGGAGGCTCAGTAGTCATGGTCGGTGTTTGGATTTTGCTAAGAGCCTTAGTGATTTTTGTGGTGAATTCTGTAAACATGGACTCTGGTTGAGTTACATCAGAATGCTCTATACCAGCTTCTGAAGTCATGGTAGGCGGAGGGAAGAAGAGAAAGAAGGAAAAAAAAGCGAGTATTAAGGTTTTTTGAAGCAGAAAAAGGTAGAATGCTCTGATACCATGTCAGAATAATTACTCTTTATTTTCTTATTCGAATTAACACAGCAGCTTGTTACATATTTATGCTACTAGAATGAATCTTCTATTTTAGGCTATATATATTCAATTCCTATAATTATGCTATCCTGAGATGGAAAGATAATCTCTGTTTCTATAATATCTCCTATTTTTTCCATCTTTGTTCCTATTACACATGTGTTACATGTGTTACAGCTGACGCCAACACTTTTAATTTAATTATATACACGTAATTGTAAAATTAATCCTTTTTTTTACGGTGGAAAAATAAATAAAAAATTAAATTCTTTTACAATAACAAGTAGTGATCAGTACTTGTGGAATCTGCAAGCAAGAGTGCGCTTAGTCTTGAAAACAGGAGGTGTTTCACAAAGTCAGCAGCATTGTCATCAAATTGCTGAAAGAAGTCAGTACATGAGTTGGTTTCCCTCAACGCATGAGCAGGATAGACCTCCTAATCCCTTGAGAGAAGCTCCTTGATATTCATAGTAACAGCCCCAAGCCTATGAAAAGTGAAGTTTCTCTCATGAACAAATCTCAAGGCATTCCGTGATTTAGAATTGTAGATGATCCTCGTAAAGCCTTGATTTCAAGCAAGAGCTGATCCATGTTTAATAGCCACAAGTTATGGAAGCAGGTTAGTGTCAATACCACCAAACCTGGTAAAATCTACTCGTTACTTCCCTTTATTATTTATAACGAAGCCTCCAAAGCCAATCTTCTTAGAATTACCTTGCGAGCTCCCATCAACATCTAATTTCACAAACCCCTTATCGTGTCCACACCAAGAAATAGTAATTTCATGTTTATGGTTGATAATAGGCATGGCGAAAGCATTACAAAGATTATCCTTCCTGCCCCAGAATCCAACTCTCACCTGTATAATTATCACCATATACAATAATGTTTTTGCGCCTTCAGATCCATCATATACCCGAAAGAAAAATGAAAGAATCATTACAAAAACTCATATCTCTACATCATTTCACCATATCAAAGTTCCAAAAATCATGAGTATTAACAAGACCCAACTTTGTCTACCTATCCCTGGCGAAGAAACAGTCCCACAAGCAATACAAAGTAGTCTCCTCCTCCTGGTTGCATCAACCATGAATAGGAGAGTTAGCAATGTTCCTTTTATATCTAAGCAGGTTCGTGGGAAGACTATCATGGACAATTTGTCAAAGTATCATGCGTATTTTATCAGGAGCCTTTAGTTTCCAAACCCGAGGCCAAATAGAATTAACAAGCAGCGTATTTGATTTGTTTAGTAGCAAAAGAAATGATGATTTAGAGGTATAAACACATGTATCATTCATTCCCCAAATCACCATGTCAGTTGAACGAGGAATAGAGGGAATAATGACTGCCATAATAAGGTGTTTCACAAAGTCAGGCAGCACTGTCACCAAGTTGCTGAAATTCCAAGTACTAGCAAGCCACAAATCTTTGATTCTTAAGTTTGAGTCACTGTTGTGTACCATATCAATTTTCCCATCAATAGGGCCAGTATCTAGCCATTTGTCAAACCAAAAGGAGAGCTCGCTGTACCAATCTTATATGAGAACCCGTCACGTAAAAGAATGAAAGCTTAATTTATGAATAGCTCTCCACATGATAAGTGCATTAAAATAGGGTGTTGATCTTTGTAATAAATGAGTGTGCCTCAAGTATTTGTACTTCATAATGCTAACCTATGGTTTCTCCCCATTACTACAAATCTGTCATACTAGCTTGCCTAGCAAAACAACATTAGCTAGTCTTGATTCTCTAATTTCCAACCCCCTAGATTTTCTTGGGCGTGAAATAGTATCCCAATTTACAAGATTGAAACTGCGCCTTGTATCAGACCTGCTCCAAATGAAGTTTTTAATGATTTTGTCAATGCCATTGCAAATGGCTCGAGGAAGCCACAATGTTTGTATATAGGATATGAGGATAACATTAATCACTGATCTAGCAATAGTGACCCTCCTTGCCCTATTCAACAATCGACCCTTCCAAGTTGCCAACTTCGATTGAATCCTCTCCAAGATGAAGTTGAAATCGGATTTCTTAGCTTTTCCATGCATCAATGGGAAACCAAGATACTTACCCAAGTTACTAGCAAACTTCACCAAGTATTGAATCAATGCCTAGTGTCGCTACAAAAAAAACTCCATATTTATAAAGAGAACCCAGATTTGTTCCCTTTGAAAAAATTTATTGGATGCTTATTATGTGGTTTAATTTGCAGCTTGAGATTTTAGTTATAAAATTAAACTGAACTTAGTTACGCACTGCTAAATAATGGTCGAAGATCATCCATGGTCCTTCGTTAATAACCTTTTTCCATATCATCTTCAACATAAAACTTCACTATGAAGAAACCATTGTCGACATCTATAAGCTCAAAGTCACCAGTTAGTTTCCAAATCCCCCCCAGTCTTGACTTTATCTAGAAGAAACCAATGCTTTTACCAAGAAGTTTAATGATTAGAGAGTTATATATGTCAAAGAATGCAAAGATTGTTAAAAACTCCATCTTCAATTAAAAAAAAAAAAATTGGCTGCAATCTATTCCCATTATCATGCTTAATTCACACCAATTTGTTCTTTGTTAGATTCACTTTGTCTCTCGTTGAAAGTGGTGATCTGATCCCAAGAACCTTATCACTAAAAGAGATTTTTTCATACAACGTTGAGATAGATGTCCCAATCCTATTAACAATGTTATAGGGTTTCGTGGGTATTGAATCAGTCCCCGATGTTGCTACAGAAAACTCCACGTTCATAGAGAGAACCTAGATTTGTTCCCTTCAAAAAAATTTATTAGATGCTTCTTGTGTGGTTTGCAGCTTGAGATTTTAATTATAAAATTAATATGAACTTAGTGTGTCAAGTATAATCACTAGGATCTTGGTTTTTCTCTTAATCTTTTTATTTCTAATTTACTTTTAAATTGTTTTTGCTTAAAAAATATTAAATTAATATATTTTAGTGTTTTTTTATGATTTTAATATTCTAATATAAAAATATTATTATAATATATATATTTTCAATTAAAAATTACTTTTAATAAATATATTAAACAACGTTAACAAACATACAAAGCTTTTTAAAGTTTTCTTTTTCTTTTTTTTTAAAGAAAAAGAAAGGGAATGGTGCGCGCTGACCAAAATGAAGGAAGAATGCCCTCGAAGAAAAAGGCAATGAACGAAAACTCCCTTCTCATTTTATTTTTCACGATGTGGACTGCCATCACTTTGTAATTCTGGCAGACCTTTTTTTTTTTTCCCTCTCTATTTCGTATCATAATAGAATTGCCTTTTTTCTATACAAAATGCCAAAAATATATAGATGAAAAAATAAAATAAAAGAATAATAAAACTATTCTAAGAGATCAAACCAAATTACTATCTATATATTTCAACTCAATAATCATAACAATACGAATGAGAAGTCTGAACTGAAAACCCTTCAGGAGGAGGAAAACACCGAGTTAGTTGAGCTATTACCACCGTGAAAGCAAATATCCGGTAAAAATTTGACAAACAGGGAAGAACTCCCATTAACTTTGCCAAACTTATCCCAACCAATAATCGTAACCTTAATCTCTAGCCAAAAACCAATCTTCCATTCTCGAACAGGAGAAGAACACGCTGCATTGTTCCACAAAAATGAATTAACCAAGCAGGAGAGTGATTTTTTCCTTTTTTCTCTCCAGGGATACCTCTAAAGCAGAGAGCATGTGACTTATCAGTAGTTTCCTGTGCTCTTACAAAATTATTAGTGGTTAGATACCGTCTTCTTCACTTCACCATTAACAGAAATCGCATCATGTTTATATAAAACTTACATTAAATCACTTGGTTATTGCTGCACCGGCTCATGCTTTGCGACTTTCCATGAATTGATAAATCTCCCTTCTTCGTCTCGTTGACTTGGGAAAAGCGATAATCTTCCAACGTGAAATGCAGGAAAAGAATCTCAGTTTCTCTGGCTGATACTCTGTCAAGACTTAAGAATTATCACCATAGACTACAGAGTCGTGCAAATAAATATTATCACCATAGACTAAAGAGTCGTGCAAATAAATTTAAATAGCCTGTTACCTTTGATTCTCCGATGACCAGTCTCTGGTTATACTACTTGTTCCTGTATTTTATTTCCTAAATTTTCATCATCTGTAATAAATCATATTTGGGATCCATTTAAAAACTTAAGTTATTGGGTTGAGATGATTATTTGATATAGTATTAAAATTTTAATAACCAAACAATCACGAGTTTGAATTTGACCATCCTCATTTATTAAAATTAAACACAAGTTAATATGTACTTGTGCAAATTTCAAGTTAAAAAACTTTCACTTGAAAGGGTATATTAGATAATTATATAAATTATATCCTGAAATCTTATCTAAAAACTTAAATTATTGGGTTAAGATGAATTTTTAATATAATATCAAAATCTTGATGACCAAGCAGTCACAAGTTCGAATTTTATTATCCTTATTTATTAAAATTAAGCACAAAATAATATGAACGTGTACAAATTTCAAGTTAAAAAGCTTTTACTGGAGGGAATATGTTAGAAAATTATATAAATTATATCTTGAAAACTCTTAAAAGTTTAAATTATTAAATAATTAATTTTAAATAATCTGCTACAGTTTTAGATAATTAGCTGGGGATCCATTAATTAAAATTCATAAATCATATCAATAATTAGTTTCTTGAAAACGTGCAGAAACGCATACAGAAAGAATTGGCATGATAATTCAAAGTGAAGATTATACAGAAATTATGATGGATGCGT
>Ga0325411_1005526_pt1 | contig 13982 bp, 7 predicted proteins | sample PopdelMetagenome_13_FD_206181 | JGI IMG/M metagenome (GOLD analysis project Ga0325411, IMG submission 206181) | Populus deltoides microbial communities from Bellville, Georgia, United States - Xylem-PdIQD-R4 | ecosystem: Host-associated > Plants > Phyllosphere > Stem > Wood/Secondary xylem... | reverse complement strand
ACACAAATGCATAAATTCTCAGCGTGTAACAAGCATCCGACACAACTCAAGCAGATGCAAGAAACAGGTATTGATTCAATCAATTAGACAGCGTTTGTGGCGCCCAAAGACAGTTAGGTCAGAATTTGATTTCTTTTTTAAAAAATTAATTTTTTAATATTTTAAAATACTAATATAAAAAAATAAAAATTATTTAATATATTTCCATCAAAAACAAAAAAACAACCACTTTCATCATACCAAAGTCCACCTTGGAAAACTACACGTTTTCGTACAGAATTAAAACCAAAAAAAAAAAAAGTCTTTCGAGATAAGAAGCGATTCTGCTAAACGAACAGACAGGTTCCCATCGTAATTAAAGAATTAATTAAAGTGATTGGCAGGTTTGGTCGTGATGTAGAGAGAGAGAGAGATTCTTAATTAATTCCATGGAAGAAATATGTTTCCAGATGAAAAATCTGGCAATATCAAGACTCGGGACCCGCACCAACAGCAACACCAACACCAACGCTTCAATATCATCCTCCAGATTCCTTATCTATAAGCTTAACCCCACGTTAAGAATTTGACAATTCGACGATTGTCTTGAATACAAGCCTATTCACATGCAATGAGTGTCCCTTTCTTGAAAGAGAATCTATCCACCCACCTGTTTATTTCTTTATTCAAGCCAAGTTGGCCAATGGCCAGTGAATGGGAGAAATAATTCTCATCTCTTAGGTTTTGACGAGGAAAAACGATTGCAGATTTGATTTCCATTTTATAAAATACCAATGTAATGCGAGCTCGACTGACTTGATCCACACTTGATACGAGAAAAAGAGAGAGGAAGAACTTACCTTCCACGAACAATGCGTATGCATGTTTGCTTTGATCCCTTCAATTTCCAGGTCTATCGTCTTCTTTTTTCACGTTAGCACTGCTATATCCAGAGCATGATATCTCTAGAATGTCTAATATTTAATTAAAATGGTAGGTTAGACAAGATCTTAGCATGTCATGTAAGATTCAGCTATATGTAAATAAATGCACCACCAACAATTCTATGACAAGCCCTGCCTGTGCATGAACCGTTTAGCAATAGATAATATAAATTATATGGGAAGATGTTCTTTAATAGTTTAAGCTATTCAATTAAGATGATTTTTTAATATAGTATCATAATATTAATAATTAAGTAATGTAAGTTTGTACAAATTTCAAGTTTAAGAATTTTTATTAAAAAAATGTGTTAAAAAATAATAATATTTTAAAATTTTATTTAATAATTTAAATTATTAGGTTCAGAGCATTGTTTCCCAACCATATAATAAGGTATTAGAACGAAGGAGAGAATTTTTTTTTTTTTCCTTTGGCATTGGGAGAAGAGCACTAAACCAGCAACATATAGAAAAATCTTGCCAGTTGCAATATTTGGAAAACAACTCGCTTGTATATGCTTTTGAGAGGAAGTAAAAGTACAAAAGGAGGTGATTATGATATGGACTTTGCTTCAATGTTATTCCATCTTGGTGGCCTACGAGTAGTGTTCCTTCATGGAAATGAATGATTCTTGACCTCTGACGAGGAAAAAGGGTCGTGTTTAATTTATTTATGCTGATGCTCCTTTATTTGACTGTGAAGCCTGCTGAGTCAACTTGACAGATTCGGGATATTTTACCTGCCCAGTTCAAAAAAAACTTAGACTAGCTTTTGGAGGAAAAAGGGAAAGCGTTCTCACTTTTTTTTTTTTTTTTTAGTGCGTTTGCTGGTAACAAAATTGCTGTTGGTGATCTTGAGCTTTTGGGAAACGACTTTTTCAATCGTTTTTTCTTAAAGGTTTTTGCTTCGAAGGAGCACAAAGGCTACTGGGCTTGCCTTGAAGAGTAGTTTCTGTGTCCTGAGTAGTGTTTTGATGCTGTTGGCTTGCATGAAAAAATTACACAGTAAAAAGCATTTTAATTCACTTTATATATATATTTTTATAAGTCATATCCTGACGTTTCTTCCTTTTTTTTGTTTAATCCACTCTATATAAAGCTTTATTCAGATCAATTTATACACTGTCTTGTATCCCTTATTCGAAAATCATATTTTTGGTGCTTGATTTCTATTAATTATTCGATTTATTGGAATGAATTATTCGTACGTACAATTCATTTAGTAGAAAACAAATGGGGTTTATAGCACTTATCTGGTCCCTTTATTATTTATTCTACTCATTTTGGTATTTCTACTATTCTATCCCAATATCATCACCCCTCAATCAATTCCTTTCATGTATTTCTACTACTCATATTTGTAAGATAATAAAAGGATTTGATTTCTCAAATTTGGAATAAAATAATAGTATGATCCAACACAACTTCAAACATTTTTTTATAACAATTAATAGATCAAAATACAAAACAAATATAAAAATATAGAATAGAAATTTAATCAAAGAGACAACATAAACCATTTCATGCCATTACAAAAGATGATAAAAATAGTATGTATTTTATTGTGTATATACTCACAATTTACTGTGGATTTACATAGTAAATTTATCATTTTACCTTTGCCATACAAATACATTTAGCTTTGATAGGAGGATAACTCAGTCTTTTAGTAAGGGTTCAAGTGTCATTGCCAAAATCATAAGGGGCATTATAGCCACCTCATATTTTTATATTTTTATTGCACAGTAAAATTACTAAATTACTCTTAAAAGTTATTTTTATTTAATTACTTTAAGGGATATTGTTTGTTTTTAACTTTTTATTTTTAAAATCAGATTGACTAAATTACTTCTAAAATCAAATTTCTTAAGGCTTGCGTTTGGGGGTGTTATGTCATTTTCTATAGGTTTTTATGTTACTATTAAGGTGGGTTAGGGGCGATCTAGTCTTTCTTCATTTTAAAAAATTATTAAAAAAACAAAGTTGTTGGCGTATAGGGCAACTTTGTGCTCTTTAAACAACGCGTGAGCAATCTTCTGATGGAGGAACACCAACTTCCACTAAAGCGTTTGAAGCTCCATGATGCTTTCTTTCACGTGGAGAAGCACGTGTGGTTTTTACAGTGATGAGTTGTCACCTGGCCGCCCCTTTTTCTTTTTTTTCCCTCTTCTCTCTCTCCTCTCCATTGAAATTCATGTTGGCCATTAAAAAAAAACAATTATGTCCTCTTATCTTATGGCATTTCATATTTGGCTATCAATGTTTTGATTTCTAAGTTTAATTATTAGCATTTTAATTAAATTTTAATTTGTTTTCAATTTTATCCTTGAATCCATAATCTTGATATTTAATTTTTTTTCATGTTTGGTTCTTGTTTTTTTGGTTTTTATTTTTGTTCTTGATTCTTTGTGAATTTGATTTTTCTTTTTAGTTTTACCCTTTAATTCAAAGTTTGATGATATTTAAGGTTTGACTCTTAATGTTTTGATTTTAAATCTTGATTCTTAGTCCTTTTATCAAATTTTAATTTGTTTTCAATTTCATTATTTGATTCATGATCTTGGTTTTTTATATTTTTCAAATTTGATCATCTTTCTCATTCTCTCAATTTTTATTTTTTTTTGTTTTGAATTCTTTTGTTAATTTGATTTTTCTTTTCAATTTCTCAATTTAATTTAAGATTTTAGATTGTCCTCTTATTTTTTGGGAGTCGATCTAGGACAAGTACTGAGTCACGGGTCAGGTAGGTTGACTTAAGTTAACCAAATCTTTTTATTTTATAAAAAAGTAAAAATAACATCATTTTGGAAAATAATAAAGGAAAATAGTTAACGGGTTTGACCCTATTTTGATAGGTTTGCCATAGGTTGACCGAGTCATAGGTCAACCAGTATTTTTTTTAATCATTTCACACCATGTCAATTCTTCCCAAATTTATTTTGAAACCTTACACGTCTTGAGCCTCGGGTCACCTGAGTCATGGGTTATCCAATTGGGTAGACTCGAGTTTTAAAATGGTGGTTTTTCATATGGGTTGCTTCCAATTTAGTTACTAGTTAGACTCGTGGTTTTGAAAAGTTTACGAGAGTTGATATCATTTGTTTTTCAATTACATCATTTGAAGTTGTTCATCTTGAAAAATAAACTTTTTTTTTATTTTCTTTGGTTTCCTTTCCATCAAGTTATCCCCATCTTATGATTTAGGAATTAGGTTTGACCGAGTGGCCTAGGTATTTTTTAAGATTTCTCTTTTTTATTGTATTCGATTTCATTTTTCAATATTTTATTCTTTTTAAAATCAAACCTTATTTTTCTCCTATTTTTTCTTTTATTTTATTATCTCGTTCGAGAGTTTTGGTGACATCATCTAAATTTTCTAGTTTTTTTTTTAGAATTTTTTTGTTCACTATTATTTTATTTCATCTTTGTATGTTTGGATTCCTAGGGATTGACAATTGTAATTTTTTTCAATTCTTTTTTTATGATATCGAGTCATGGATTTTTTCTCCTTTTTTAAAATACATTGATAATGCTTGAGCAATATTTTTTACATTACGGAGAATTTGGTTTGACCCTCATTGAAGCGCGGGTTACCTATCTAGTTAGAATTATATGTGGTTTAAAAATTAAATATTGGAATAATATAAGCAAAAAAATAAATAGAAACAGAACCAAATCAAACTAAATAAAATCGCGAGGGACCAAATCTTGAGCGAGTAAAATAGTTATAGAAATAAATAGATAAAATATGCGGAGAAACGAAAGTGAATCCATAACGTTAACACAAAAAAAAACGCATAGACAGAATCTCTCCTTTTTTTTTTATTGACAAAAGAACCCTTGAAAATCCAGAGAATCCTTTCTTTCTCTCTATATACGTGTAGATCTCTACATGTCTGCATCTCTCCCTCCTCTCTTTGTGCTTCAGAGATTTTATCAAAACAACATAAACTTTTAGTCTTTTTTGAAAGAAAAAAATGGGCTCGGTTCCACCTGAACTGAGCTTGGATTTTGTTAGGCCTTCTTCAACAACAAAAACATTTACTTCAGCAATAAAAACATTTACGTTTTTGCCTGAAACGATAACTGATTTTCTCAAGGAGGTTTCCATGATCGGTGATGCTTCAGTGAAGGGTTTGAAAGTTGATAGTTTTCTTAATGACTTGGAAGAAGAAAAGACAAAGATCGATGCTTTTAAACGAGAGTTACCTCTTTGCATGCTCCTTCTGAATGATGGTTGGTTTACTCCCTTTTCTTTAATGGGTTTTGATTAATGGGGTATTTTGAATTTTCAGTTTCATGAGTTGTATCCATGGAAAAATCAGTTTGGAAAAATGGGTTTTGTTTTTTTTGATGATTTTGATTAATGGGTTGTCTTTGGCTTAAAGAACTAAGTTTAAGATGGATTTTTTTGGTTGTTGATGATGTGATCAATGTTTTTTTTGCTGCCGTGTTTCATGTTGCAGCAATTCAAGTTGTGAGGGAGGAGTTGATGCAATGTGGAACATCAAACAATCAACAACCAGTATTGGAAGAATTCATTCCCTTGAAGAAAAAAATCGATGATCATGGTGATGATCGTGAAAGTGATGGTTTAATAAAGGAGAAAGACCCTATAGACAAGAAAAACTGGATGAGTTCCGTTCAGTTATGGATTACTGATGATCATCATCCCTCTACTGATTACTTGTTTGATGCAAAACAAAGCTTCAAATTAGAATCTAAGGTATAACAATAATAACTTTAATTGAAGTTCATGTGATGTGTTTTTAACTTGAAGTCTTAAAAAGGAAGAGAACATGGAAAATGATTTTTTTTTCTTTTTTTTATGATTTTGTGTTTTGTTTTAGACAAACAAGAAAGCAAATCAATATGTGAATGAGGATGCATTCCAGGCTTGTAAAGGCAGGACTGCAGCAAGAACATTTATGCCATTTAAAGCCTACCCTGGTTCGTCACGGAAAGAGGATGACAGTAATAGAGAGGAATTGCCGGTTCCTGCTCTTTCTCTTTTAACTCCTGGAATTAAGAGCATGAAAGAGGAATCCAACTCTACAGGTTCAAGAAGCGGTTGTAGTAGATCAGTTTCTACTACTGCCCCGAATTCAGAATCAAATTTACGAAATGGACCTCAATCCCAGCAGCAGAGTTCTAGGAAGCATAGGAGGTGCTGGTCACCAGAGTTGCACCGTCAGTTTGTCAATGCTTTACAGCAACTTGGAGGCGCTCAAGGTTAGTATAAATTTGAATCCAGGTCTTTTGGTTTTAGAATCATGGTTGTGTGGGCTTATGTATATTGTTGGATGAGAATGATAGATGGGATGCAAAATTATAGTTATGCTTGGCTTGAAAGATGAAAATCATGAAGAGTTTTAGGTAAATTCTTATGTTGGCTAGAAACATGGAGATGAGATGAGAGATTAACAATATGTGTAAACTTGATGAATCCACTGGAAATTGAAAGTAGAATTTTTCATTTATTGCATTGCATTTCTGCTCATTGATTCAATTTTCGGAAGTATCTAATTCGATTCTATTGGGCATTTTATAGTTGCTACTCCCAAGCAGATTAGAGAACTTATGCAAGTTGATGGCTTGACCAATGATGAAGTGAAGAGTCATTTGCAAGTGAGTGTTCCATTTCATCTCTTTCTCATGCTTCATTTATAGAAGCATGGGTAAAAGGAAAGAAAATGCTTCAAGTATCGAAGCAATTTCCTTTTCCCTTGCTCATTGCAAGGGACATATCAGGTTTTTAAGTTCTGATAGAACTTTCTTCTTGTTGCAGAAATACCGACTTCATACACGGAGAGTGCCACCAGCTACAGCCTCCGCCCCTGCAAACCAATCTGCTATTGTTTTGGGGGGTTTGTGGATGGCCCAAGATCAGTATGGTGACTCCTCAAAGGCTAACAGTTCCAAGTCTGGCTCTCCCCAAGGTCCTCTGCAGCTAGCTGTAAACACAGGAGGGACCTCCACTACAGGAGGTGATAGCATGGAGGATGACGAAGATGCAAAATCTGAGGGCTATAGCTGGAAAAGTCACATTCACAGATCAGGAAAAGATGTATAGAGTTTGTCCACCATGAATTTTGCAGATAAACTATACATGATAGGATTATATAATTATAGAAATAATACTAGAAAAATCACATAATTAAAGGGGAAGGTTCTTGAGAATGAGTGACGCTGTTAAATTTTGCAGGATTAGCTTTCTTTCTGTCTTAAAATTGAGTGTCTGATTTTGGTTGGAATTGGTATAAAATTCTAAGACCCTTTGTGTTCATGGAATAGACTAGGCCTCTTTTCTTACCATTGATATTCTTTCCAAACATCATTGTTTAGAACTTGTGTTTGCCAAACTTTTCCAGCAAACGTGAGGTTTTGGAATAGATATTGCCAGAGATTTTCGTTCAACAGTTTCCTTTTGATGATTTTGAAGTTGAGGTGGAATTAGCTTATGAAACTGTCAACTTTGAACTCATTCTCTGGAAGTGCACCTGCTTCTTGTTGACTATTGGTGCGCATTTTATGCCCTCTCTTCTGCTTTGAGACTTCTGAATGTGGAACTCTGACGTGGAAAACCATAATAGGTCCTCAATCTGTCGCCTGAAAGACCAAGAAAAGGAGAAAAGGAAAATAAATTTTGAAGTAACGCAGCCAAAAATTTCACCCAGGATAATCATAGGATTCCTAGTCTTCTGTAATTTTAGCCAGTTCCCTAAGGGGTACATAAGCAGGAAGTCAGGAATATTTCATTGTCAATGTTGATTGTTCCTTAGGGTTTTTGTGAAGCTTCACAAAGAATTTTGAAAGGTCTTATCAGTCAAGGCACAGTATCTTTGAACTGTATTTCTTCTTCTTCCCGATAAGAATATCAGAACCAGCAGGCCCTTCAATAAGGGCTGAGCCAAACACGAGCACTAGAAACAAGAAAAGGGTGTCAGCTTCGTCACCTTACATTCCCGGTTGGTCCAACCATATTATTATCCGGTCACTCCCTAAGCTACCCTTTACCCTTTTTGGATGCTTGGTGTGTTGCTTGTAATTGTTGTGATCATGATTGTGATATATTGGGAATTATTCTGTTCTCCATGGCCATTATTAAATGGACAAGGATGAGCCTAAACACGCCTCAAAGAAATTATTGTTTCAATGTATGCTCAAATTGGATGGTGGTGGTGGTGTTTTGGCTGTGCAAGATGACAAGACAAGATCGATACTTATCCCAGTGAGAATATTATAGGTTTATATTCCTTTATTTTCTTCCGATTATGTACTCTCAAGTTATTATTGAATCAGGGTTCTTAAATTCAAGGAAAAGATAAGATGGACAAGCATGAAGTTGACATTATTCTTCCAAATTTGGCTCACCAAAGCATTCATTTCTGCTATCCAAACTGAATAAGGTATGTATGGGAAGCGAGAATCTGGCCAGCAATGATCATGACTATAGGCCCAATTGCGGATCACTGTTCTGGTAAATACAAGAAAAAAATACAGTTAGAGCTGCAGAATTTGATTCCCCTCATCCCACTCTTCGGTTCTCACGACTCTGTAAATCTTTTTTAGGCTGTTCTTATCCTTGAATGTCCATGGCTTCTCTGTTCTCTAAATCAATAAAATAACCCTCTCTATATTGAGAAACATTTATCATTAGGTAAACAAGTTTAAACTCTAAAGCTATAATGAAGCTTATCAGTATATATGATTTTGTGCCAGCTTGACTGAATTATGTGGTCTCCAAACAGCTTCTTGCTTAGTCAATTGTCAAAAATCCTAGATTTTATCCTTTCACCTAACCCAGGATCCCACTTTTTTTTTTTTTTAAAAAAAAACACAATCAAGTGTAATGCTTATCTGGGTCCATGACAAAACAGTCTCTCTCACAAACAGAGAGAATCTTGTAGGCAAGTTATAATGAAGGAACCAGCACAGATAGGTCCACTTGAAATGAGGTGTAAATTGTTTGGTGAAAGAAGTGAGTGAAAATGATGGATCCTCTCATTAAATTCTCACCCTGAACAATTTGTGCACACAGGATTTTTCAATTCAAAGGACTGTTCTGCTTCTTTTATTCAGATGATATAGAATAGAATACAAGCAGTAGCTAAGATTTAAAAAAAAAACCACCTGTTGAAGATTCCCTCAAGAACCAGCCAGAGATGATGATACTTCCTGATAGGTCTGGTATAATTAGCAAACTTGAAAATTGGAGAAAGCTATCAAAAGGGAAAGCCCCTCCCCCCCCAAAAAAAAAAAGTATTAAGCAAAAAGGCCAGCCAACACCTTTCTTCTTCTATTCAAGAATTTCTGTCCATCCTTTATGTTAACATTAGCTTTCAAGAAGGTGGATTTGTGATCATAAGGCAGAGCAGACAGCATGAGCTTAGTACTTTTGTGATTCTTACTCCCCGTTTGAAGCATTGGTTTTATCAATCTCGCCACTCTATTTTTGCATATGCGTTTTCATGATGTTGAGTATGAGAATTATCTTGCGTTTCATGATCATATCTAATGATGTCCTAGCTTTTGGTTTTTGATTTTTATGACATTTTTGACTCCCTTGATTTCTCTCATAAACTTTTAACCTTTTCACTGATGACTTGGGCTCGCATGGTTTTTGAATTCTTGTTATGAATGCTTATATTCCCAATTCCATACCATTTTCAAGCATCGCATGCCATGATGTAACAAAACAAGTGGTTAGGTGGACAAGTGTTCGAGAATTCTAGATTTTAGGTACACATATTAAATTTTTCCTGCTAGATTCAGAGTTTGATTCCAGTTTGAATTTGTTTTTCGTGTAGATTTATTCCAATTCATAAAATATAAGGAATTGATCTGTAATTTAATTGATTCAATTAAACATAACTGGTCAAAATAAAAAATTTATTTTTAAAAAATAAAAAATTATTGTTTTGATAAAAAAAAGTTAAGCTAGTAACTCGTGAATTGTCCCAACGATTCAATAACTTGTACCTAGACCAGGTCTTAATATATGTTTAAAATCACATTGAAAAATAGTCTTTAAGAAATGTTTAAAATCCAATTAAATTAAAAAAGAGAGACTACATGTGAAACTGGTTCGATGATACACTTGTATTAATCTTCACGCTGGTTTTTGTCAATGGAAAATTAATCTATTTTCACTGACAGCCGACATTTTCTTACAATTCTATTAGAATCGAAATCGGGAGATGATAACAGTGGAAACGTGACCACTTGGAAAGTTCAAAAATCGAAGGTAAACACAAGGATTCTCCAAACATCTTAAGGGTTGGGCCTTAAACCTCGAACGCCAATTCTAAGACAGAAATGGTGATGACGTTTCATTTCAGGCCTGAACCATGCGATAAACTATGGGCCAACTTGGCATCGGTTACGTGTAGCTGCAACGACATTGGAAGCTGCAACTTCTTGATGAACTGTACAGAAGAGCATTCTACCCAGTACCGAGCAGGGACGCACCCGCATCAACCGAAAGAGAATATATATATATATATATATATGAAAACTATATCCCATAACGTACGTTCGCGTGGAACGAAAAATACAGATACAGCAAATCATTTCATGAACCTAATTTATATGGACAAAACATGTCCACATCAAGATTGAAACTTGGTTTTCCTATGACTAACTCATTCTTGCAGCAATATTTTAGGAAATGTTAGGAGAGAGATAAGAGCAGGGGTAAGAACTATCCATTTGGCAAAATTTAGCAGGCTGTGATCCTCAAAAAATACTGGTCAAACCCTTGAACAACGGTTTAGTGTAATATAAAAAAAATTTAGAAACGCACAGATGCCTCTATTTATGCGCTAAGTATGGATTCAATATCAGGACAACGCAGTTACTGAACTTCAGGAGCGAGAGAGAGAGAGGGAGAAACAAACTATTATACGATATCAAAGATATTAAGCAAAGATCATACAAGAATTTGTTAACTGGAGAGGCAAAGAAAATCAGTGATGGCACAAGCACAACCTGAAAGAAAAACTGAAGAAATCTGTGTAGAAAAAAAAGAAATGAAAGAAACAACCAAACCCAAAAATGATAGTAACAAGAATAGTGATTCTGTGTCCTTCAAATTCAATGCGCAGGCACCAGAATTTGTGCCAAGATCGCATACAAATACAACCCAATTGCCTATATCAGGTTATTTTTATCCTTGCTTTCACTATTTTGGTGCCACTGCTAGTGCTGCTGGAGGGTCTGATTGGATCTTTGTTGGGGACCCAGACCATGCTGCTGCCTATTTAATCTCTAATAATCCAAATCATGCTATGTCTAATTGCCCCTCAAAGAATAGAGGTGTTCTCACTGACGATCTTCGGGAAAAGATCATCAAACAGGTCCTCATTCTTTGTTTGAAACCTCATCTCTGTTGTGTTTTTCGTTGGCTCTCAGTTTCATCTTTATTTATTCTTGTATCGTTGCGTTATAATTATCTTTATTAGATGATTCGCATGTTCTTTTTAAAGCCTTTTACATGCATCAATTGGTGCTGCTAGCTAGGTTTTTAATTCCTTGAACGAGTGATATAATATGACAAGCTTGATTGGTTAATGGCAAGGTCTTTTGGTGCAAAATGTATTTTTACAAATGCATGGTAAGAATCTTGGCACACCAAATCTTTCTTAGCTTCTCAGCCATTTCCATCATGTTTTTTCGTTTCTTTTGTTGATTTGTCATGCCTACCTTTTCTCTTTATCAGGCCTGCATTTTCGACATCCATTCATAAACAACATGACAAGTTTTTGGCACTCGAGTCATCTTGCTTATGTTGACCAACATATGCTCTGTTCATAATGAATCCCGTATTGAAATGCTCTTACAGTCTGCGAACTATTTGTGTCTAAAATAGGTGGAGTACCAACTCAGTGACATGAGTCTTCTAGCGAACGAGTCCATGTCCAAGCACGTTAGTAAAGATCCTGAAGGTTATGGTAAGGATCTTTGAAGTATTATTCTCTATGGACCTATATGTTGCTGTAGCAGTAGTAGTTCGACGTTCTTATCGTATCTTTTTGGCTGTACTGCAGTGCCGATAGCTGTTATTGCTTCAACTAAGAAAATGAGGTCCCTTATTAGCGATAATGATTTGCTTGCTCAAGCACTCAAGTCTTCTTCAAAACTTGTAACTTCTTTCTCTTAAATTGCCTCGTCGTTGTTTTTGCAATTATCAAAAGCAAAAACCGTTAAATCCAGAGGGACCTCTCTCTTTGTTGTTTTATCGATGTTCTGTAGGTTCTAGCTGAAGATGGCAAGAAGGTTAAACGCAAACTCCCTTTCACTGATAAACATAGAGAAGAATTGCAGGTAAATCAGCACAGACTTTCTCTGTTGGACACATGATTTGAAACTAATTTTCTACGTAATTCTGCTTGGTGCAAAACATTATTATTTTTTCCCCCTGCAGTCTCGTATTGTTGTCGTGGAGAATTTGCCTGACGATCACTCTCATCAAAATGTCCAGAAAATTTTTAGCGTGATTGGAAGGTCAAGTCTACAACAGAAACACAAGACGTTTGTATTTCTGTTATTCTAGAAAATATCAGGTTCATGGATATTGTGTATTAACAATAGCCATTGTTAACAGTGCGAAAACCATCAGAATATGCCATCCTCAAGAATCCAATTCTTCCCGGGCTAAAAATGGCTTCTTTGTAACCAACAAGGTATCAATCATGAATTGGCACACATTTTCTTTCCAAGCCAGGCAAGGATAGTGTTAAAAGGAAAATTTTCACGGTTCCTTTTCCTTTTATTCTCTAGCTGCACGCACTTGTGGAGCTGGAATCCCGAGTTATAGCTGAGAAAGCGGTATGTCAATGCAACTATGCCAATATTTTTTTATTTTTGTTATGAAATTGAGAGCTTCTTCTAAGTTCACCAGGTTGAAAAGTTGAATGATGAAAGGAATTGGAGGAAAGGCCTTAAAGTAAGGTTGCTACTTCGATGCTCGGTAGGCAAAAACTAAGTTGTTAATTGCACCATCTCAGTATGTTCTGATCAACAAAAGACTATATATAGCTTACTATCTGTCAAAAAACAATTTGCAGCCAAAATCTGTTCTCACCAGGGGAAGAAAGTCAGAATTTGAGAACATTTTGGATGGAGAAGATTCACCCCTTGATGAATCAACAGAAGATACCTCTCAACCAAACAATTCAGAGTCTGCCACAGAGAGTTGTGTACGTAATTTCTATTGTCTAACTAGTCCTATCTTGGCATCCATGTATCTACATATATATATTAATTCTCAATCTTCCAGGATGATAGAATTTGTCGGAATTAATTTTAAAGTCTACATTCAAAATATCTTTTTAGTTTTTCTAGAAGCACAAGTATTAATGATATGATTATCTTATTAAGTATCTAGAATTATCGATAAACTAGTATAAATATATGTATTGAAAGAGTTGTAATCCAAGTGCAAGTTTGTAGGGATTTCCTCTCTTAGGAGAGTAATATGATATAAAAGAGAATTGGCCTGCCATTAGTGGCCTTCCACCATGCTTCTCTTCCTATCTTCTCCCCTAATTTTTTTCCAACAGAATTGGCCTACCATTTTCCCAGCATACTGAAAAATGCCATGCCAATGCTCTAAATCAACAATAATAACAGTGTTAAATGTTAACGCCTTACAATTTTTGTCGAATATTTCTTAGGCTGAAGATAATCCAGGGGCATCAAAGAAGGCATGGGCAAAAGGCCGCGGCAAGGGCAAAGGCCGCGGTCAAATCATTTGTGCCACAGGTATGCTTGCTCCTCCAAAATGTGGCAGCACCCCTCACTGTGAAGCATCTCCTAAAAAAACTTGCAAGGGTCCAAGAATGCCTGATGGGACCAAAGGTTTCACTGTGGGTAGAGGCAAGCCGTTGGTTACTTCAGGTCTGACCAGTTCAATGATGTAGTAATGTCCATTAATTTCTCTTTTGATTGACCGGTCACTATCTTGTAGCTTTGAAGAAGCAGAAGATTGGTTTTGTAGAATCTTCGGCCTCCTATAATTTCTCAAGGCACCACCAGTATTTCTTAAGAATTTGAGGTGTA
>Ga0325411_1005525_pt1 | contig 13986 bp, 6 predicted proteins | sample PopdelMetagenome_13_FD_206181 | JGI IMG/M metagenome (GOLD analysis project Ga0325411, IMG submission 206181) | Populus deltoides microbial communities from Bellville, Georgia, United States - Xylem-PdIQD-R4 | ecosystem: Host-associated > Plants > Phyllosphere > Stem > Wood/Secondary xylem... | reverse complement strand
TGGTCGCGTCCAGGCCCAACATGGGGTTGGATGCGGGGGACGCGTCTAGTACTAACATGGAGTTGGTCGCGGTCGTGGTCATTCCCAACATGGGTTGGGCATGGACGCGTCGAGACCCAACATGGAGTTGGGAGTGGTCGCGTCCAGACCCAACATGGGGTTGGGCAATGACGTGTCCAGCCCAATGTGTGGTTGGGCGCGGACGCGGCCAGACCCAACGTGGGGTTGGGCGTTGTCACGTCTAGACCCAACGTGGGGTTGGGCGCGGTCACGTCCAGCCCATCGTGGGGTTGGGCATGGACGCGTCCCGGGCCAACCTGGAGTTGGTCGCAATCGCGATCAAACCCAATGTGGGTTAGGCGGGGACATGTCCAGCACCAACATGGAGTTGGTCGCCGTCGCGGCCATTCCCAATGTGGGGTTGGTCGTTGACGCGTCGAGGCCCAACATGGAGTTGGGTGTGGTCGCGTCTAAACCCAACTTGGAGTTGGGCAGGGACGCGTCCAGGTCCAACATGGAGGTGACTGCGGTTGCATCCAGACCTAACGTGGGGTTGGGCGGGGACTTGTCTAGTCCAATATGTTGTTGGGTGTTATGATGTCGCGGTCGCACAAATTAATTACCCGAACTTAAAACACAACACACAAGATAATATAGAGCGAGCAAGGGGTCAATCCCACGAGGAAGGTTCAAGTCAGATTTTTATGCTAGATGATATGCAATTTGGGGGGGTTTGGACATTATCTAGACTAAAGCAAAAGAAAACAGAAAACTATTAAGCGAAATTAAATAAAATCAAAAAATTATCAGGAGAACAAACCTTAGTCACAAATAAACGTCCACCTACAGAAATCAGAACTGATCATGGAAACGAAACATCAATTTATATTCTGAATATTTATCTCTTCTTAACATTGGTTAGTTAACGGATTTGTCGTATACTAGCCATCAAACAACCATAGTGTCCGCACTGGTAATTTAATTCAATAACAGCTTTAAGAACTAGATAAGTTGATTAATCAAGAAAACATAATTGTCTGCAGTCTATGTTTGATTTGATTGAATGTTCTCCCTAAGATTAATAATGTAGATCCGTCACAATTATTAAACTCGGTTGCTTCACAAGTTTATATACCACAACTCAGGTTTTGATATCAAACTTAGCAATAGATTGTCTATAATAATAACTTAGAGTCCGTTCTAGCAATTAAAATAAACAATCATAGAAAAAATAAGCATATGAGAACAAACATATTCATCATATAAACTGGAAAGAAAAGGTAAAATAAATCTCACAGTTCTTGAAATCCGAAGGTTTCCATGTCCTTGCAACCAATAAAAAGAGCTTCAGATATTCAAGTCAGAATGGTCGAAGGTCAACACTGACAGATTGCAAGATTTGACTTTCAAGGCTGTGATTTTCATGTTCTTCCTTATTTTATTTTCTTGTCTTAGATGTCCAGAAAGGTATGAATGTTAGCTTTTTAATGCTGCTAGAATCACTTCATTTCGACCTCTAGAGCTCACGCTCTGCACAAAACATCGACTAAAGGTCAAATCTGTCAATTACCTTTAATTTACTTCTTTTTGCATCTTTTATCCAAAAGTACCTTCAAAACATAAAACAAAGAATATCAATGCATTTTATATATAAAACATAGGTAAAACACTAGTTAAATATGGCTGAAACTATCGAATAATATGGTTGCATCATTAGGCACGGACATGTCCAGACCCAACCTGGAGTTGGCCGCAGTCGCGTCTAGGCCCAAAGTGGGGTTGGGTGTGGACGCGTCCAGGTCCAACATGGAATTATACGCTATAACGTCCAGACCCAACGTGAGGTTGTGTGTGGACGCGTCCAGGTCCAACATGTTATTACCACCAAAGAAAAACCATATAGTTGATTTGAAGTATAAAATTAAAAGTTATTATTATTATTTATGCCATAAATATTATCATTTTTATTATAATTGAAGGTATTAATATTAAAAATACTATTATTTGTGTTATAAATATTATTATTTTTATTATAGTTCAAAGCATTAATATTAAAAATATTATTATTTGAGGTACAAATATTTTTATTTTTATTTTTATTATAATTCAAAGCATTAATACGCATCCAGGTCTCGCCACGTGGCGTGCGGGTCTGGCTGTGCGCCTTGGGCAAGGCAGCCCAAGCGCCAGGTGTCCCCACGTGGAGGTGCTAGCCTGGCTCACGCCCAAGGCAAGGCAAGCCAGCTCTAGCACCACGTGGCGCCTAGGCTTGACCTAGCGCAAAGGTAGGTCAGCCCAAGCGCTAGGTGTCCTCATGTGGGGGTGTGGGCCTGGCTGACGCCTAGGGCAACCCAACCAAAACTTGAAGTAACCATTTTCTCCTCAATCATCCTTTCAATATCAAATGCATCCCAGTAAAAAGACAACTCCACCCCTTCCCTGCTGCCCTTGCAACTCTTTGTGGCAAGGGCTAAGTTGCCATTATACTGCTCTAATTCACAGTGTTTTGAGTTTAGATAAACAGTAAGAGGGGTACTGAGCCCTTTTAGTATATTATATAATTAGAATTGATAGACATGTCAATCCAATCCTACTTTGATACTACTGTTTCAATCCTTATTGTTGAGTTTTGTTAGCAATGTCGTCACAATTTGAGGAACGAAGTGATTCTGACAAGGAAAGAATGGAACCAAAGTTGTTATTATTATTATTTATGCTATAAATATTATCATTTTTATTATAATTGAAGGTGTTAATATTAAAAATACTATTATTTGTGTTATAAATATTATTATTTTTATTATAGTTCAAAGCATTAATATCAAAAATATTATTATTTGAGGTACAAATATTTTTATTTTTATTATAATTCAAAGCATTAATACACGTCCAGGTCGGGTCCGGCTATGCGCCCTGGGCAAGGTAGCCCAAGCGTCAGGTGTTTCCACATGGGGGCATTGGCCTGGCTCATGCCTAGGACAAGGCAAGCAAGCCCTAGCGCCATGTGGCGCCCGGGCCTGACCTAGTGCAAGGGCAGGTCTACCCAAGCGTCAGGTGTCCTCACGTGGGGGCGTGGACCTGGCTGATGCCTAGGGCAGCTCCACCAAAACTCGAAGTGACTATTTTCTCTTCAATTATTCATTTAATGTCAAATGCATCCTAGTGAAAAGACAACCCCACCCCTCTCTCACTGCCCTTGCAACTCTTTGTGGTAAGGGCTGAGTTGCCATTACACTACTTCAATACATGATACTTTGAGTTTAGATAAACAATAAAAAGGGTACTAAGCCCTTTTATTATATTATATAATTAGAATCGATAGACATGTCGATCCAATCCTACTTTGATACTGCTGTTTCAATCCTTCTTGTTGAGTTCTGTTGGCAACGCCGTCACAATTTGAGGAACGAAGTGATTCTGATAAGGAAAGAATGCAACCAAGTTGCAATTAGCTAAGAGGTTTCTTGCCTGATGGAACTGAACAAGTGACACTTGTGAAATAGTAAGTTTTGGGGCTGATAGTACTGTGCTATAGCTATTTCAGATTTTGAGCTAAAGTCATGGAAGATTTCTTTGAATAAATGAATTGGGGGACAGATTCAATTTTTTCTTTTAATCAAATGAACCATTTTAAGTTTCTCTAGGTTTAAGTGTCCATATTCTTGACCCATGTTTGAATAGAAGGATATGGTGGGACTTGGAATATCATTCATCTGCTGATAGGGTACAGTAGTGTAGATTTCATGACTATTTCCGATGAGCTTTGTGCTGTTCGCGAACTCCTCCACATGGTCAAGACGTCCATTTGCTGGGAGATAGGTCAGGTTTAGCCCACCTGTGCTGGTAATATTTTTGCTTCAATGGCAAGATATAATCCACTATTAAAGGGCAAGCTTGAAAAAAACTATTCCATCTCTAGAACCCTTGTTGAGAGACTGAACTTTATTCTTTTGAGTCGACACGAAATCCTTTCTGATCGAAAGTAGCTTCATTGAATAAAATCAGAATAATTAACGTACAAAGTCAGGTGTTAAATGATACACAATCCATCAAGGTAAAATCACAAGCACTTTCATTGCCGTAAAAAATGAAGTCATTATATTTTGGCTGTGGAACTCCGAGGGCATGTTTCTGTGTCCAAAGCTCTGTCAGGGAGCATCAGCATTCGCTATGACGAAATTCATTCATTCATCCTCTTTGTAAATATCAGGTGCAGAAGTTCAAATCCCATTTCTTGAAAGAATGCTCAATTAAATTCTATCATGACCCAGAACTTGTTAACAAACAGCGGTTGCAGTTCATCAGCAGCTCTTATCGTCTCCAATGATATCAAGAACCTTTTCAGGCACACATTCTGAAAATAGCATAATGATGATTTTAGGTTCTGTCTCCTCGTAGCTTGTGAACACTACCCAATGGCACTAGTTCGGATTTGGAAAAGCATAAAATATTCCTATATTAGCGTGTGTGTAAATAATATTATGTTAAATGCATGTTAAAAGTGTCTTTTAATAACAAATGTATTTAAATAATTATTTTTCATTTTTTTTTATTTTTAACAACAATATAATAAAATCATAAAAAACACTTAAAAACATTAATTGAATCCTCTTTCAAAGTAAAAAAACAATTTAAATACTATTGCAAAGTCAAATAAACACTAATGTTTTTATGAACACATGTCATTGCACACCTTAAAAGGTAAAAAAAGGTTGAGTATTAATCAAAGGAACAATGAAAAACCTCCCATTGCACACATTAAAAGGTAAAGAAAGGTTGAGAATTATTCAAAGGACCATTGAAAAACCTACGAGACAAAATAAATTGAAAAAAAAAGGTTCGGCCTCAAAATGCACTTAGCTCTTTAATGACATCTTAATCATTTAAATTACAAAAGACTATTTTTGAAGTATTACTGATAAAATCATGGAAAAACTTCAAAGAAAAATGTAGATATTTCCATGCTGATAAGTTCTAGACCTGAGTTGTACCTGTACAACAAGTTTTTCATGGAACAAGGAATACTCTAATGATTAAGTCAATATTTGATTTTGTTTGATTAAGTTACAAGCATGTAGAAAACCAAGAGGCTGAAATATGTGTTTTTTTTTGTGTGTGGAGAAGAGATGTGTGCTTTTTGACTCATTGAGTATGTTCTCTATGTAGTTGTCATGACCCGATTTCTGGATCCATAACCGGCACATAGGCAATGTTCCCCTTCAAGGTTTCATACATATGCAAACTCAAACTTACATACAAACTTATCTATTAAATAACTCAATCAAAGTTCAATGCAACACTAATAACAAAATTAACTTCATAATATAATTTGATTATCATAATACAAGAGTTAATGCAATTTCAACAAGGAAAGTACTAATTACAAGGAAAGTCCAAGGAAAGTATTAATTGCAGCAAAAAAACAGGTTCTGATAGTCCAACAAAAATGATCTGCTAACAAGCTATATACCTGAAAAAAGATAAATAATGAGAGGGTGAGTTCAACAACTTAGTAAGTAGATAACATTCAATATACATACACGAGGTAATACAACAATGAGGAATTTATATACAATTATGACTCTAGGTTCTTATAGAAAAGTTTCTCAAATAGATCATAACAAGAATATCATAAGGTAAAGCTCGTCAAAAAATCAAAATGCAATGAGCATGAGGCTCTGTAGTGTGGGGTGATCAGTCCACACAGGTTGATGACTCCCCCGACCAATTAGGATTTTAGATACGATGTGCACAAAGACTAACACTACCCTGTTAACATGGGTATTCTAATTGTCTTACCATAGGTTCATAATCATAATTAAACAGACATATTCATATCTCAAAACTTAACTCATGTCATCAATCAAATGAGGAGCTATTAATTCAGAAGTCAATTCAAAATATATATTGGTTCATATCAAATATTCAAATTCAACAATTGATCATGCTTTATCGTAACAAGGATAATAATCCACATATATATTATCAAGAAACATGATCCAATTCATATTAACAACTCAAATATTTATAATATTTCTCATGCATATAGAAACTTATTCACTCACCTGACTCAAAAACAAACGAAACTCGAAAGATACCGGAAGAATTTCCTATTGATGTCCCACAAGTAAAATATCAGGATTATCTTAATACAAAGGAGACATATTCAAAAATGACTCAAAGAGAACGTAAACCCTAGTTAATACACTTAACTAAGGATATATTCCATAACCTTATATGTTTTTGAACTAAACTAGTAATGTTTTCCAAAAACCAAAAAATTAAATGGTTTTCCCGAAATCTAATTCCTAAGAAAACAAATAATAAGACTTGATAATAATTCACTAAATAACCCTTAATTACTCACCAAACCAATCTGAAAAAAGCTAATCTTAGAACTAGGGACCAATCTGGAATTTTATCCGTTTTTAGGGGTCAAATTATAATTTTGTCAAATTAGAGAACCAAACTGAAAATGTCATAAGTTCTTAAATATATTGGAATTCTGCCCATAATTCATCTTTAATTCTGTCAAGAATCTTGGATTATGCTCCAGGGACCAATCTGTAATTTTTTCAAAGTTTAGGGATTAAACTATAGTTTTCACAAATTGAGGGACCAAACTAAATTTTCATCATCTTCAACCTCAAACCCAGAATTTTCAAAAATCATCTATCGATATTTCAAGATTTCTAACTCAATTTCATCATTTAAACAAATCATAACTCAAAATCATTATTTTTACCTAAAATCTTTCAAAATCAACTAAATAACTCATTACTCATAACAATCAAACCATAGCATTCAAATCAATTCATCAATCAAATCCAAAACACAATCTTCAAAACCCTAGTATTCAACAAAACAGAAATTTAAAGCTAAAGAAAACACTTTTAACTTATTTTCTCTAACTCTCTTCTCCTTCCTTTATCTTTTTCTCTTTTCTCTTCTTCTTCTTTCCCTCTCACAATTTTCTCTCCAAGAATTCAGATCTTTTTTTTTTCTATGTATATTTATCAACTCTTTGTTTAATTACTACAATACCCTTCATTCATTTATACCTACTTCTAAGCCTCCAAGGGTTTTGTTGCCTTTTTTTACTCTTTTTTATTTTCAAAACATCACAATCTCCCCACATTATAAAAGTTTCATCCTTAAAACTTAATATAAATGATTGAATACTTACCGAGATTATCGAAAAGATGAGGATATTCCTCGCGCATTTTGTCCTCGAGCTCACACGTTACTTCCTCGCGCAAATGACCTTTCTACCTCACCTTTACTGAAGTTATATCCTTCGACCTAAGCTTCCTCACTTGTCAATCCACTATAGCTTTCAGTTGCACCTCATAAGTCATGTCATCTCTCAATTCAACTAAATAAACTTCTAACACATAAGATGAATCCGACATATACTTCCTTAGCATGGAAACATGAAATATCGGATAAATAGCAGACAAGTTTGGTGTTAATGCTAGCCTATAAGCAACTGCTCCAACTCTTTCTAAAATTTCATACAGTTCAATGAATCGAGGACTTAACTTGCCTTTCTTCTCAAACCTGAATATTCCTTTGAATGTTTTCTCTTTTTTTAATTTGTGAGAGATTTTTGTCAATGTTTTGCGAAGAAAGATTCAAGATCATTTTGGAGATAGTAGTTGCACAGACTTAAAGAAAATTGATCACGAGGACTTGGAGACAGTTGGTCACGGGGACTTGGAGACAGTTGGTCATGGGGACCTAGAGAAAATTAATGTACTATTTTACTAAAAAACTCAAAATATGGAGATTTAATTTTTTAAAGATAATCCATGGATTATTTGATCTCAGGGAGGGAGCGTAATAAGTGCACTGACTTCTTTCCTTAGCTTTGGCTGCTTTTTCTTCTCATAAAATAGTAGAGGTGACCTCTAGCTACTAATTGTTCTATAGCCTTTTTTAAGTGTGTGGCTCTCCTTAGTGTCATGCTCGTTGTCATGGTAAAAGAGACAAAAAAAATTTGGGGTTCCTTGTGTTTAAATGATTTTTCATTTGAAACGGGTATTGGAGGATGTACTTTCCTTTTATGGCAATCACCACCTTAGCATGTGTAGTTGTGAAAGGTATGGTCATGAGCTTAGTGAATATTAGGCGATCATAGATGTTCCCTTTGGTGTTTATTTTTGGATGTTCTTGTTGGAGATTGATGGCGTGGTGGAGACTACTCGTGCTTGGAAACGTGGGTGGCCTCATTTGGTCATGATAGCTTCTTCCACCCTGATGTAGTTTTATATTGCTTGTTTTATGTCGAGGAGGTATTTATTAGAGAGGGTGTATAACTTTTTCCTAAAAAGAATAGTTATATACTCTATTAATTAGAGTTTTTTTATTGAACTATTGGATTTAAAAAGTCTTTCCACATTGAGCATGTATTTGTTGAACTGTTGAAGATAGGCTTTAATACTTTCATCTTCTCGTTGTATAATTGTGAAAAGTTTTGTGGTACTTTTTTTAGTAGGAATGCTTGTGCTAAAGCGATAGGTTAGTTTTAGAGCTGAGATCATGAAAGTGAAGAATAGAGTCAGACTCTAGATTGTGATATCATACACACACAAATCCACGAAGTGCTATTGGAAAAACTTTGCACATAGCATCAATGTCTTATATGACAAGTTCTATTATGCTTTTCACATTTTATATATGCTCATGAGGGTCTATGAGTCTCTCATAGTTATCTAAACTGGCTTTTACAAAGATACGATCTTTAAATCGTTGAGTGTGTAACACTCTTTAACAAAGTGAAGACTTTTCCACTTGATGGATATTGTGTTCTAGCTCATGAACTAGTGTAGTCATGGAGGTTGTCTCATGCCTAGGTATTTTTTTTTTGTGTGTAAGTTAGGTGATAGGGATTAATTCTAATTAGACTTTTTAAAGCGTCTCGTGTGAGAACGAGGTGTCTAGCTCCTTTCAAATGTAGGAGTGCGAGTGTTATTTGCTTGCATGTCATTCTGCCTTGTTTCTTTAGGGAAATGGAGTTGTCTATAAGTACTTGGATCATGTAAGGGAAGCTTCTTGTTATATAGAAGGAAGAGTCCAAACATGCAGTTGCATCGCTAGAACAACATCATTGAGTAACTGAACCTAGTTATAGATCAATTAGAGTTTTAGAAGAGTTGGAGTCTTATCAGCCATTGAAAGCTTTTTTTGGAAAAAGGTGAAAGGGATCTAAACCTAGTTATAGATCAATTTGTTCTTTTTTGAAAACAATTCTCTCGTGGAACAAGGGACACTCATATTTTTAAGTCAACATTTGATTTTATTTTATTAATTAACAAGCATATAAAAAATCAAGATAATGAAATATGTATTTTTTTTTTATGTAGAGAGGAAATGTGTGTTCTTTATCTTGGTGAGTGTGTTTTATGTGTAGTGTTGTTTAGACGAATCATCATTTTCTCACTAAAATTGAAAATATATAACATTGAAAAATATCTTGAAAATATCCAAAAAAATATGTAAAAAATATCTTAAGTTGCTCAATATGGCAATTCTATTTCGTGGTAATTTTCACTAGTAGCTTTAACTTAAGTATCATGCATGGAATAGGTGAAATAGTACTATTCATGAATAATAAATTAAGGTGAGCCAAAGTAGTGCAGTTAGGCCGAGCCACCTTGTAGCTTGGTTAGGTCTTGACCAAAGGGGGAGAGAGAGAGAGAGAGGAGGGAGAGAGAAGGAGGGAGCTCGATTGGACCAAGGCCTAACCGAGTTTGTTTTTATCTTTTATTGTATTATCATTTGCCCCTTGAAGTCTTATAAACATATATGTTTGGAAGATTTTAACCAGTTAGAAAGGGATAGAAAATATTCATAGTGTATGCTTGCATAAAAATATTACTTGTATAGGCATGCCTTCGAATGTGTACCTTTTTTTTAATTTGTTTGGGATTTTTGCCAATGCCTTACTATGAAAGATTCATGATATTTTTAGATATATTAGTCATAAAGACTTGGAAAAAATTGATCACGAGGACTTGGAGAAATTGATCACATGAACTTGGAGATAGTAGATAAAGGGAGGAGAGAGTGTGAGGGGGACACACAGAGAGCTCGGTTGGGCTGTGCCTAACCAAACTCTTCTTTTAGTTTTTTTATTGTATTATCAATTACTGAGAAATACTAAAGAAACAAGGGAGAAGCTATTGAAAGAATAGGACTCATGGTTTGTCAAACTTACACTATACGTAGCTCCCATACAAGCTAGATGTCATGACCAGTACAAAGATAAGGCCTCACTGGTATAGAATTTCAAGGCAAAGGAAGAGAATTTGATTCCTTCTCCTCGAGCTGAAATAATAATATAACATGAAGCTAGGATACATTTCAATCAATCACCTGTAGAAAATAAAGTCAACAAAACAAGGGAATTTCATTATTGTTTTGAGCATAGACTAAGAATAAGATGTTAGCCAACCATCCTTATCCCCTAAAAAAAACACAGATAAAAAGGTATTAAGTGCTTGTTAAATTATAACAAGAATAACTATCTAACTTGTGTTTCGTCGCGAGTCGGTTAAATTATTTTTCAACACACAAAAAAATATGCAAGCTTTTCCAACATGATTTTTGACATAAAAAAATCCTAACTGTAAATTGAAAAGTTAATGTTGTATTTAATTAAATAAATTGAGAATTCTTTGTGCCAATAAATGAAAAAAAAAATCATTTGCGACAACTAAAAAATAAATTAGAAAAATCAAGAGATAAATGTAGATAAAAAAATTTGATCTCGCAACATGAATCATATACTTGGTGGTGTTTAATAACTTTGTTTCTTGAAACTAATTTTTTATTTAATAAAAAGATAGTAAAAAAAAAGACACTTACAAAAGTGATTGAATAAAATTAAAGAAAAAAAATTAAATAGAGCTATTCAGAAAGAATTTTTCTAATATCATAAAAAAATATTAAAATCTTATTTGTAAACCAAGTAAAAATTCAATTGTATTACATTAAAAAACATCATAAAGATTTACAAGATTTGCTAAAAAAATATGTTAAAATAACAATAAAAACCAATAAAAAGAAATTGAATAAAAATCCAACATTGAGTGAATGAAGATTAAAAAAAATGATGATAAATAGGTAAAATGTAAAGAATAAAAAATAATATTTTTTTCTCAAAAAAATGTAAAGAAAAAAATTAAAAAAAATAAAGATATGAAAAAAATAATGTAAATAAACTAAGTATATAGTGATAAATATACCAAGTGTAAGGAAAAAATAATAATAACTTTTTTTTCAAAAACATTGTGGAGAATAAAAAAGGAAAAACTATATAAAAAAAAATGAAGATAAGAATAAAAAGAATGGTAATAACTAAGCCAAATATGAAGTAATAAATATGCCAAATACAAAGGAAAAAGGAAAAAACAATCTAAACAAATTTGTTTTTATAGATTTGCCACTGTTATATAGTAAAAAGATTTGGAGGAAATTTAAAAATATATATATAAGGAAAGAAATCACCATATATGTAAGGAAACATTATTTTCTCTTAGTTTCTTTACTAGATAGGTGGCTTGCGCTTGAGTTAATTTTTTTAATAACTTAAAAATAAAGATTTTCAAGCACTGCTAGCATGTTTTAAAGTAAAAAAAAAAACCCTTGCAACTTGAGTTATAAACTTTATTGGGTCTAATAAAATGATTTTATTTAATTATATGATAAAAAAATAACAACAATAAATATATTGAATCTAAAGAAAAAAAGTGATAGCGATGACTTGTAAAAAAAAAAAAAGAATGCTTGCCAAAAAGAGAAAAATTATAAAGCTGAATTCCAAGATAACCTAATGTTAAAGGAAAAAATAACAAAAAAAAGCTCAAACCAATCCGAGTGTGACTTGATAATAAATAAATATTAAAAATTAAGGATTAGAATGTAATTAATACAAGGGATTACAATTCTGGACCTAGAAAAAATCAACTAGGGACTTGATTGATTAAATTTGTATAATTATCTTAATATAATATGTGTGATATTATTTAAGGGGAAAATTGATATTTTGTTATTTATAAGGTTTTTAGGTTTCCCTATAAATAGAATGTTATGCTTCTTGTTTTCTGGACATTAAATAATAGTACAATAGTTTAGTACAGAAACACCTAAACTTAAAAGAAAAGACTTGACAGTCAAAAGTATAGCAATCTCTCTCGTCTAAAAGGGTTTGAGAGATTTTTCACTGGTGGTTTGTGTTGATAGTACTGGTAGAGGATGAATACTTAAACGCTTGTAGTTTGTGACAACTTAACCTTGAAGAAATTATCCAAAATAAAAAAGAACATCTGATTTTTCAGTAATTTTTATATAAACTCTAAACAACTATAGATCCATCTAACCGGATCTTTTGAACTCCTGAAAAATTTTAAATTTATTGTCTCCATTGCGTGCATGCATTTCGAGAAACATAACATTCATACCTAGCCAAAAAAAAATGATTGATGCATAAAATGAAGTGTTGATAGCTCAGACTCAAAGATTTTGCTTCAATTATATAGTTTTCTATGGCAAATATACCTGCTCTTATTAGCTCAAACTCTTAAGGAATGAAAGCACAACAACTTGGCAAGATTGTGAAAATCAGGGTCCTACTTGATCAATTGATATTGAATTTTTGGATAACCATGGAAGACAACCTCTAGATTTATGTATACATTGACAAGATGTGAATTAATTAGAAATAAGTAAGAAGTAATAAATGTAAGCTCAGAAATCCAAAGGTTTGTGATTTTTTTAAAATAAGGAAATTTAGCAAAGAGTGTGTAATGAGTAGAAGATAAATAAAACTTATAGAAACTGTTCCCTGAGATACGAAGTTGAAGGGGAAAAAAATTAAGAAAAAGAAAAATGTCAAAGCAGTTTTTTCTACTAGAATGACATACCAGCTGATATAGTACATTATACATGGACACGTCTAAATAGTCACCACACATAGTAGTAGCCTAGGATCACAATACAAGGACCCCGATTGCAACAACCATGCCACCACATGTCGCACCAGCCACAACAAAGGGAGCTCAACTCTTCAGTCAAAGAAGCAAACAGTTATTGGGATTCCTAAGCTTCTTTGAATACAAAAGGAAAAAGGAGGAAAAAAAGTCCTTCAACATCTGTACTCTTCACTCTTAAGGTAAAAACTATATACACATGACTTAGCAGTCACGGTATAGTGAAGAACCAGGGAGGCAGAAGCAACGTTGAACTTACTAGGTTGGTGGATGATAAGAGGTTGGCCATAGCTTGCATTGTTCTTACCACTTTTCTTTAGATGTTGGAGCATATTTGTAAACCTGGAATTGGTTAAAGTTTATACGTAAAACACAAGAGCCTATGCTTGGAAACTTCAATGATTTGCCCATGGTTCTATCATCTTCTACCTTTACTCCTCAAAAAAACTTTCTTCAATACCAAAAACCTAGATGGCAACACTTCTCTTAAAACGTTTTTTTTTTTTTTAAGATGGGAATGTGTAGAAAATTAAAATTTAATAAAACCAAGAATAAAAACTAAACCAACTTTGGCAACCATCCACAGTAAAGCATTTAAAAACATTTCAATCAATCCAATAAAAACGAATATCCATCAAGACTGCATTATATATAAATTCAAGATGTACTTGAAAGTAAGCTTCCTTGTGAATTTTGGAATACCCAAACTCTATTTATACATTATAAAAATTTATGAGGCGTCAATGAAACATGGTAACTTAAAGACATATTTTATTGTGGATTGGACTATTATTTTTACTGTTTAGCCCCATATTTCAAAAATTAACAGCCTAGATAGTGAGGGTATTATTGTTATTTTCATGGCCCCCATTAGCCATTATCAAATTGATTAGGTTAGATCGATATTTTTCTAATTTTATGCACAAATAAATTACTTATTTAACAATGGGTGCCAAAACACTAAATCTAACATGCAAAGGGTTTTTAGTCTTTT
>Ga0325411_1005524_pt1 | contig 13987 bp, 12 predicted proteins | sample PopdelMetagenome_13_FD_206181 | JGI IMG/M metagenome (GOLD analysis project Ga0325411, IMG submission 206181) | Populus deltoides microbial communities from Bellville, Georgia, United States - Xylem-PdIQD-R4 | ecosystem: Host-associated > Plants > Phyllosphere > Stem > Wood/Secondary xylem... | reverse complement strand
AAGAAGAAAAGAAAGGAGGGAAATTGAAAATCTTCAACTGGTTGAAGATCATAATCTTAATTTGTACCGGGTAAGGTATTCTAAACATGATCTTAAAAAAATTCATTTTTAAATTTGATAAAGAATTGATGCCTTGATATTGAATCATAGGTTAGGGTTCTTAGACATAAACTGAGGAAAAAGTACTTATTATTGAGATTAAGTTAATTCATGTGTGTGGTATGTAGTTTATGAAAGTATTGTGTGAAGGGGAGGGGGAGACGAATCTAGACAGACTTGTCTCCTAACTTTTGATGAGATTTTGGGTAGGAGGATGAGGGGATTAGGATCGGGTTCCTCATAGAAATTGTAGATTTGAATGTTAGCTAACCAAGAAAACTAGTCTTGCTCAATTTGGAATGTAGAACTCCAGTTATGGGTTACCAACGAAGACTGAGTCGTGACTGATTATGTAGGGCAGTAGGACTAATTAGTAAATGAACAATTTTGACTATCTTGGAGGCAAAACTGGGTTCTCCTCCCTCAGAGAACTAGTAGCCTCGTGTCTTAGCTTTCTAACGAGATCAATCTCACTTAAAATGGAGTTTTAGAACTTTAGATATAGTTAAAAATCCGATGAGTGTTCAAACAGTAACAGTTGGAAATTGGACAGTAACAGTTCAAAGTCAGGCAGTAACAGTTGGAAAAGTCAAACAGTAACAGTTCAAAGTCAAACAGTAATAGTTCAAAGTCAGACAATAACAGTTGGAAATTGGACAGTAACAGTTCAAAGTTAGACATTAATAATTGAAAATTAGACAATAATAGTTTAAAGTTAGACAGTAACAGTAGACTTTCACGTGAATACTATAAATAAGAATATAAAAGAATTGAGTCATACGAACACTTGTATATTGAGATACTAACTCTGAAAATATACATGATATATGTATGTATGTTATTATGAGGAAATGAACATGCATAGAAAGTAACATATGAGTAATGGATGAATATGAATTCTCTACAATATTGGCTTGAAGGAATCATAACCAAAAAAAAAAAACTTCCCTATGATTCAGGAGGAGCAACCAGGATTGGATCTTCTGTTAGGGGAGGTCGCGAGATAGGCGAAGCAAGTGCGTGATTTTCCCTCCTATTTGCACTTATATAATTTAGAATCCTTCTGGTGAATGCAATTATAATAAATACCATGTTCAATGTAAATAAAGCCTAGTGTATTTACAAGATTAGCTTCGGCTAATGGCATCCGTGATAGGATTGCCGGGATATGATTTACACGATTATCTTCGGCTAATAGCATCCGTGATAGGATTGCCAGAAAATGATTTACACAATTAGCTTCGACTAATGGAAACCTTGCAAGGTCACCCAATTTATGAAAGTAAATAAGATTATTCAATTAAGAATATACAAATGAGTGTTAATTGGGTTTAAAAGATTTACATGCAAAATATAAGTTCTTTGTTAGAATTCTCATGGATTCGATAGAAAGTTAATACTTCATTCGTATTCATTACATGAGCATACATATATTCTTTATCAACATAATGGTATGTTTATTTATGTAACATGTCCATCAAACATCCAAGAAGATCATTAGTTTAGGACTCTAGTTTGTGAAGCTTATGTAAATATTTAACTTAAAACAAAAGGGAATTAACGTGTTTATGTAGTATACTTTTGTGCAAACCTTGATATATTTATAAAGGTTCAGCTTAACATGTAGTATTTTAGTTATCTTGTAATTAACCTTTTTGAAATATTTAAGAACACTTCTTATATTGTAAATACTTTCTTTGCATGTTAGTATTCTTTTTCCTTTAAATTTTATGATATAATGTGTTGGACTATGTTCATATTGAACTTACTCGTAGGATATATATATATATATATATATATATATATATATATATATATATATATATATATATTGTGTCGATTGTATGAGGTGTGGAATTATGAAGTTTGATATAAGGTTCGGAACTAAGGGACCTTGTGATGATGGGTTGATTGAGTAAACTGATAGTAGTCGATAACTTAGGATGTCCTAAATGCAAACAAAACTCTGCCGAATTTTTGGAAATAAAAAAAAAATTACCCTCAAATAAAGAGGATATGTTGGAATCTTTTAACATTGATCGAGTAGTATAGTCGGACTATTACAGTTGGTATCAGAGCCCTGGTATAGGTTCTAAGAAGAAATCAAAAGAGGTTGTTGATGTTCATTAATTTATTGCATGATGGTACGTACCCGTCAAGATATTAGAACATATCTATCCTCTACAGGGAGGGGGAATAGAAATATAGACTTTTTTAAGGGGCAAGAAGAGAGCCCTTTGGAAGATACTGCTTCACATGCACCGGTAGTATCAACTCAAGCATGGCATGAAGAATCGTCGGGGCCTCAAATAAGACAAGTACCAAGGCAAACTGGGGATGTTCGGCCAACCATGTCAGCCCCACGGGAACGAGTAGAAGAGCCCCCTCAGACTACACCGCAGGGCCATCTGTTTCTTATGTTGATCCGATGCTCTTGGCCCAGCTAGTCAAAGTAGTAATGGAAGGTATGGCTAATGCTGCCACTCCTATGCCAGCACCCCCATCTGCACACATCATACCAACCATTTCAGAAGCAGCTACAACTACTAATGACGTGGTACAACTAGTTCGTTTGGTGAAAAGTATGAGAGAAATGGGTTGTGAACCCTACTCAGGTGAACAGAATGCTGAAGTGGCGGGAAGATGGATTAGAAAGGTGGAGAAAACCATGATTCAAATTAAGATACCATATGATCTGCGGGTAGATTGTGCTACTCAATTACTATCAGACGGTGCTATGACTTAGTGGGAGACAGTTCAGTTGAGGAGGGCTATAGAAACCCTATCCTGGGATGACTTCAAGATAGAGTTTGAGAATCAATATTACTCCAAATATCATCGGAAGATGAAGGAACATGAATTCTTAGCTTTGAGACAGGAGGGAGTGTAAGTACTCGAGTATAAGAGATGATTTCATGACCTCTCACTATTCGCACCATATTATGTCCCATCAGAACAACATATGATAGAAAAGTTAAGGGATAGCTTCAGACAAGAATTGAAGCAGGGGTTGATTGCTTTGCAATTCAAGACAGTAAGGGAACTGATTGAAACAGCACAGGCCTTGGAGGCTTGTATGGAAGAAGGCCAACAGAGTCATGGGGGTGCAGGAAAACGAAAGATATGGAATTTTTAGGCAGGCCACCACTTCCAAAGAAAAGTAGAGGTGAACAGTTCCTTCAATTCAAAAAGAAAGTGGGGATGTCAACTAGCTTCCGACAAGATATCGGTAGGAGGTTGGGAAGTGCTCAGACTCGCTCCAAGGCTATAGTTGCAAGGGGGCATAATGATCAGAAGGAAATTGGCTACCCTCGATGTGCTCAGTGTGAACTTAGACACCCCGAGAGTTGTATGGTTTCTCCTGGACGATGCTATATATGTCAAGGAGAAGATCATAAGTGGAAAACCTGTCAGTACTTGGGAAGAGGATGTCATCACTGTGGTAAGAAGCTCTACTTGTGCTCCCCTGCTGCTACTGTTGCACCACACCTGTGGTCCCTCCTGCAAATCACAGGTTTATCTCATAAATTTTCCTCATTCAAGGATATGTTTTATAATAACTATATCAACAACCAGTAAGTCTTTCTTTCAATCATTTCTTAATATTTTACGTTTTTCTCATTTCATCCATTATTATTGTGGTTCTTTGTCCAACCCCAGTTATCATTCTTTTCTTTATATTTGGACTGTCACTGTCCAACTGTTACTGTCTCGTTTTTCAACTATTATTGTCTGCCTCTCCTCAGATTTTTAACTATATCTGGAGTTATAGAACTTCGATTCAAGCGAGATTAGTGTCGTTGGAAAGCTAAGACATGAGGCTACAAGTTCTATGATTTAAGTAGAACCCAGTTCTGCCTCTAAGATAGTCAAAATCACTTGTCAACAAACACTTGGACTGTTACTGTCCAACTGTTACTATCCGACCTCTCCTCGGATTTTTAACTATATCAGGAGTTATAGAACTCCGATTCAAGCGAGATTAGTGTCATTGGAAAGCTAAAGCATAAGGCTACAAGTTCTATGTTTAAGGAGAACCTAGTTCTGCCTCTAAGATAGTCAAAATCGCTCCTCAACAAACACTTGGACTGTTACTATCCAACTGTTACTGTTTCACTTTTAAATTGTTACTGTGTGACCTCTTCTCAGATTTTTAACTATATCTGGAGTTATAGAACTCAAATCTATAATTTAACATCCAGGCATCAATTTATAATCGACTTTAAAACAACTAATAAGACCATGTTTAAAATATCTTACCCGATACGAATCAAGGTCTCGATCCTTTTCTTTATTATGACAGTTGATCCTCCCCTCTTCTCTTCTTGTTCAATTTTTCTTGTAAATCCCTTGCCTACTAGTGTTTATTTTTACCTATAACCCTTAATCTTGGATGGGTTCTTGAAATTTGGTGTTTCTCTCTTGATCTGTAAAAATAGATACCAAAACTCCCTCTCTTCTAAGTTTTTTTTTATGTATTACAATAGTCTTTTCCCTACTAGTTCTGGGTTTATAATGGGAATGCCCATATGTTCTGCATTTGGTCAGCTCAACATTTTCAAGGTAGTACAACATGAAGAAGTTTAGACACATATTAATTTTCTGGTATCCTAGACCAAAAGGGTTTCATTATGGACTTAACAGCATTGAAGTTCTCTTTTAGCATGTTCCCTTCATGTAAAATATTTCTTGCCCATTCAACAATTATGTAACACAATCAAAGAGTTAATGTCTTATCCCAGGTGCAGGAGTGTCAAAGTAATAAAGTCCTTATTGAGTTTATACTATACTTATTCTTACACCATTAGTGTAACCTTTTCACCTTGACATAATTAACTTAGCTAAACATCATGAAGAAGAAAAATGTAAATAAACAATATAAGAACATAAACATGATATAAGTTAACTAAGTATAGTAAAGGAAATGAAAAGCATAAACAAGAGATTAATATAACATAAAATAAAACTTGAACATTACAAAATACAAAGAAAGAGATTGATCTTGATCTGAACACCAAGATGCCTAAATGCATGGCAAATGCCTCCTTTTATAGGCCAAAATTCAGAACTATTGATTTTACGACTAATTATTGAGTAGGTGACCACATTTTGACTTGGTGACAATCCTTATCTTCTTGTCTGAACAAAATGTCATTGCTAACATCAGAATTTGAACAGATAATCTCATGAAATTTCTGAAAAATTGTCTCAGCTTTCCAACAAAACAAGAATCGGCATATTTGGACTTCTAGAACTCGATATATGGGCTGAACACTGAACAATGTCTGGCTATAGAATAGATTCCGACTTCTCCGTTGTTGCTAACATTTGAACTCGAAAATGGCACTTTTAAATCTTAGACTCTTTATGAAAGTTTTAGGCCTATGTCTTAGCTTTCTATACATATAAACCAGACCTAAATCCAAGTTGTACAGCTCTAGTTATGATCCAATAACCGAATGGTGTTCCAGTTTGGACTGAACCAACATCTCTTTTCTAAGCTTAGCCCTCTCTTTGTCTTCTCAATTTCAATAGTTAAGCTCATTAGTTAGTCCTTTGATTTATATGATAGGCCTACATTTAAAATGAACATCTACTATAAATTAAAGGTATCTTATATTATCAGACTTGTTATTATAAAATATGCTCTAACTAAGGAGTTATTAATACTTCAAGTGCAAAATAATAATATAAAATCTTGATAAAAATACACTTTTAAGTACTAATCATTATGTCATCGGCTTCACTCAACCTCAGCAACGGCTAATAATTTACTATGATTTGTGCAGCCATCCCATAATGGTTCATCAAAATCTTTCAAAAGATTAAAACACCTGGTCGCGTCTGCATTAGGTTCTTCATCTATGATTGGTCATTGACCAGCATGACCCTAATTCATTGTTATTGCATCCATAATCATAGTCCTATAAGGATTATTGTTGTCATTTACAACTTTGTACACGTTGCTAGCACTAGAAGTTGACTCAACCATCTTTTTTACCATGGTCTTGTGAGTAACAAATGGTTCTCTGTGTGCATACCAACACAAATATTCCTCCATGAACCCTTTATATAGAAAATGCATTATTACAACATCTAGATTGAGAAAATTTTTACTTTGACACCTCTTGCATGAACACCTAATACCGCCTCCACTAATATTTCTCGGATTAGATGTTAAGTAATTAATAAAACCCTGAACCCCATTACAATAATCCATCCTCTGCAATCCTTAGGGTGAATCTCGATACATCCATGACTTCTATCGAACCTATATAAATAATGATGACAACATGTATTAATTAACTACATTAACTAAAAAAATTTGCAAAAATATTGGTTTACCTTACGATTATCCAACTTACTTTAATACTTCTCTTAATTCATTATCAATTATCTACGTACATATAAATTTGTACACATTTACAGAAATTATAACTCGGCAATAAAATTAACAAAATATAAAACGAACGTGTTAAACAAACCATCATCCCAACACACCTAAATCGGTAATTCGACATAAGTTTCAACAATTTACAAACAAATACAGTTTTACAAAATTTAAAACAAACCATAACATGTACAAAATCATAAATCCATACAAGAAGTTTGTTTGAGAAAAAATAATAAAACAAGTAAACACCCAACAAAATACATATACTACAAAAATATGCAATAAAAAAATTAACATTTAAAATTATGTTCAAATAAAACAAATAGTAGATTTGTTTACTTAAAATGAAAAATCCACAACAAAATTTCAATCAAAACATGGATGCTGTCAAATAGAGTGTTATTGTGATTGGAAAAGTTGAGGAAGGATGAGTTGTGTTGAGATGAGGGGAGATGTGGGGGTGGGGGGGCTATTTGTTTTGTTGCAAAGAGGTTTTTTAAGGAAGAAATAGAAATAGGGGAGAGGAGGGGAAGGGAGGGTCAATGGCCAGGTCATATATTAACTATTACTAATGGATTTACCGATAAAATTATTTTGTTTGTCAATCCGTCAGTAATTCTATCGGTATAAGTGACACATCACTGTACGGGCTTCCCCGTTTGTATCCAACTATAATTCCATTGGTAACGGCGTCCGCAAAAACTTACACATTATTGTACTGTTTTGGTTTTTTTAATTCCTTCTATTCTAACTAAGATTTTCTCGGTATATATATTTTTGTCAGTAAATACCGACAGAGTTAGCGATGAAAAAAATTCGGTCGGTAAAGATCACCCAAAAATACCAACGGAAAAACCCCATCGGTGATTCTGTTTGTATTTATAGATTTTTTGATAGTGTTCTTGAACTCTTTCGAATTTTCCTAATTATGAAGCTCACTACTGTACCTGCAAATGGAAAATTCCAGGAATTAGATATACTGATTATGTGCAGCACACCGCATTTAATATGGTGCTTAAGTTTTTAAAACTCGTGGAAGACATGGTGATCGAAAGATATTCCCCATGTAGAAAGAATAAACAAAATAATATCTTGAGAATTCAAGCATACACATCCTTAGCCAGTTCAATCATTGTCACCTTTTCTTTTGGATTTACATAAAACAGAACCACCAATCATATATGCATCACCTCGTTTTCTTCTTTTGTAGGGTTTAGCATTCAAAATATCCTCGTATCTATGACACACATGCTACTTGCCCTGCTTCTGCCTGGAAAGAAATGTTGATAGAAAGTATGGAGGATCCTGTGGCGTAACTAGTGCCCTGATCATGATATAATAAAAGCGAAACGCTACGTTGGCAGGGTCACTTGTAAATATTTTGCTTCAGTTGAGTTACTAGTATTCATGTTTATCATAACATATAGGCGATGCATGCTATGTATATATAATGACAGAAGCCTGTAATTATCATAATTAGTAAGTCTACAATTATCGAAACCTTAACAATTGTAGATTAAATTGGAGCTAGGGCTTTCATTTCATTAAAATGAATCCCTTTTTTATGGCATGGAACATTAAATTTTCTTGATGTATAGCACAAATTTTATCGAACCGTTTCGTTTCGTTTCCTTTCTCCATGTACTGCGCCATGCAGTAGACAGAAAATGACAGAGAAGACACGTATAACTGATTGGAATTCATCAAGCAGCTTAATTTGTGAGTCATCTAGGATCATTCCAGATGGAATATGACGAAAAGAAAAACGCGAGACGGTTGCTGACATCGTAGATATTTATGGTTTAGATATATAACATGGAATTTTAGCCCGACGGTACAGCTTGGATTTTTGTGAAGGCTACTTTGAGGGCCCATGCCTTTTTCAAGACATGGTTTTATTGTCTAGCTACCCAATTAACTACCAAAAGCAGAGAAATCAAGATCATATTTCGTGACCACATGTTTTTTACATGGCTATCTAACTAAAAAGCATGGCGGATTCTGCTGCAACTTTGTGAAATAGAGGCTGCTGCTGGGTGACTAAATTACAATAGGGTAAACAACATCAGCAATAGAGGAAATTTCCAGCAATTTTAATCAGGAGCGTGTTTCTGACATACATTTCATATGGAATGTAAGCCACAACAAACTCCACGATTCAGGTTGTGCCACAGAATGAATGATTGTCAGGAAAACTGTGCAAAGTTCAGCACAGATTGTATGGCACTAAGCTTCTTTAGGTGGCGATCACAAATGCTACGTACTCTAACTTGTGTCACCTTGGGAATGACAGTAATGAACAGCTTTACTAATGAAATTTCTCATTTATTGAAAAAAAAAGGTTGGGAAATGTTCACCTTCACAAGTCTAATTCCCCGCCCTTGTTATCCTCAAACAAAACGCTCATGCTCTTTATCTCACACACCCGTATGTGCAGCCAAGTGCTTATTTTGAGCCCGAGGAAAGTAACAAAAGTAGTGCATCCTTATTAGACACAGAATATATGCGTGGAAGTTGTAATGAAAATTTCAAAACAGAACGAGGTCCTTAGCCGTGCCTCTTATCACTTTTCGCTTACTTCGGGAAAACTGAAAACAAAAAACAAAAGTAGTAGCTTATCAAAATGTTCAGCAGCATGATATTGATCCATGCCCTTTATATGTCAGTGAGAAACTACTTATTCCACATCCATATAGCACCTGCTTGTATAAGCAATGGTACCAGCTGGTTCTGGACGTGGAGGCTCATCACCTGCCTTTCATTGCCAACCAGCTGCTGGCCTATGAACACAGCGGGTAAACTCTGTCGAAACCCCAGCTGCACTAGTGCCCTTTCAATTTGTTGTCCGTTTGTTATTCTGTCGAGCTCATAAACAGTTAGATTTGCTCCAAATCCACGTATAAGTGACTCGACGGAGTGGCTCATGCAGCAAGAACTCTTCCTGAAAATCACGACTGGCTTTCCTTGAATCATTACATTCACCACGTCCATTTTCACGAACGATTGAAAGAGTTTGAAGTGGTTGTTGAGAGACTTTAGAAGGTGTGCGAAGGGTGTATGTTGATGAGGATTGTTTCTATGAGGAGATTGAACACCTATGGAGGCTTATTTATAGAGTCCATTTAAAATGATCGGCTTCCACAGTGTTTCCTGCAGGATCTATACAAGGGACTGACATAAACTGTTAAAATGATATGTGTCATGAAATCCCCTAGTTGCCAATATATATATATATATATATATATAATTTAAGATTAATGTGATGTCAGACTAGCTTACATGTACCTTGATTAATTTCACGAACCCTAAAGTTAACGATCATATAAGTTTTCAGTGATTCTGAAATTCGTGAGATTTAAACTGGTAATTTTTGGAGAGCAAACTTAAATCTGATTAGTTAAGATAAACCCTTAGTTGGTTGTTACTTTAATTTCCTGATAAAGAAAAGCAATTTGACGTAGTTGTAAATGAAGGATAACATAATCAAATTATAAGTCAAAACTTATAAGATTTAATAACATGATAAAACATTTAAAATATTTAATTTTTATTTATCAAAGCCTATTTATATACAATAATTTATATAAAAAAAACTTGAGAAATTTAATAATATTGAATAAAAAAATTATAAACTAAAAAAATATTATTTTTTTTTAAATTTCATACATCACATTTCTTGATTCAATCTGACCAATATGCTATATGCTAGTAATTATTTTATTTTATTTTATTTTTGTCATGGTATCGTGATCTCGTTAACTTGGTGGTAAGCTATGGGTTGAATAGTACCAGGCTGCAATTTTTTTTTTTTAGATTTTCCCTGTTTCAAAATCATAGAGCTCCATTTCTATCATATTTTGAGCAATATCTGCTCGCTGAGGTTGATATATAATTGGGTTTATCCATTTGAATAGGACACTTTCTGTATATATAGCAAGATTCGCACAAGTTGAAATTGAAGAAAACGGAATTGCAAAAAAGTAAAAACAAAAAAAATAAAATATTTGTATTATAAATAGGATAAGAATGAACATATATATATAATAGGAAAAAAAATTGAATTAATGATATGTATTTATTTATATCAGGATATTGTTTGCAATATAAATAAGATTTGTAAAATTAAATTTACTATACTTTAGACAAACATATAATTTATGTAAGATCGTAGAGAAACTTAAATCTTAATCCGAAACAAGATTATTTTTTATAAGCTAAACATTCATGTTTTGTAAAAAAAATTCCAATTCCAAATCCAAATCAATAAATTTAGATTATTGTGCACCAAGAAGGATACTTTTTATCATTGTAAGAATTTTATCTATATATAATTAATTACCAAGAATGGAATAACAAACAATCCAAATTCTCCCACTCTACTAAACAAAATATACAAGGTACCGTGTGGAGCCACCACCTTATCACTTTCTACACATTGCAGAACCTAGAATAATATAGTACGAAGACATTCTGACGAGCAATCAGAAAAGAAAAGGTTACTGCGAATAAATTGCTATATCATTGCCCTCGTGTTATTCTGAAGAGGAAGTGACTTTTACTCTCTAGTACCATATTCTCACGTGCAACTTGCTGTGACTTCTACCTTCTAGCTAGTACCATGCATATTCTCACGTGCAACTTGCTGTATTAGTTAAGAGATGCTACTGGGGGATTGACCCTCGATATTTGAATATTACCTTTGCTAGTGTTAATATCCGAAATGTCTGTTTCTGTAAATGTCTGTTGCAAGCTACATCTGCCGCCTGGAAAGAAAAAATGACAGAAAGTATGGAGGATCATGATCCTCCGCTTGCATAGCTGACTTGATCATGAAATAAAGCCCAAGTCTAGGTTAGATGGTCACTTGAGCATTGTGTTTTGCCTCCAATTCAGCTGCTAATAACTATTTCCCATCAGTTTAATTAATGCACAAATCATGCATGCATGATCATGATACTCTGTCTTACTATGCTCGCTCTGTAAATGTAATTATAGAACCTGCAGTCATTCATAAGTCTAGATTTAACGAAAATTATAGATTGAAATATATATATATATATATATTAGAGCTCTTTCCAGTCATCAATAATTACGTCTATAGACAGGAAAATGACAGATCAGAGGATAAGTATTTAAGAACTCATCAACTTTGGTGAGTCATTTAGGATCGTCTAGAGATGGAATATGAGAAAAAGGCAAAACAAGAGAAAGGACGGTTCCTAGAATCACAGATATGATTTATTAATATGGAACTAGAATTTCTATATAAAAAAAATTAATAATATGAAAATAGATTTATTAATATTCTGCGTATCCACATTTGATGCTTTTACAGATGATAATGACAAAATTTAATTCATTTCTCCTTTCGATAATGTATGTAATCCTGCTAGTACAACACAATATACGCATGTTACATAGAAAATTCTATATAAAGTCACAACAAATTATACGCTAGGATAAATATTCTTATCAAGATATAAATTAATATTCCCTAAATCTCTAGTTAATCAAGATTGCTCATGACAACAAGATGAATTTCAACATCATGATATATATTCTTCAGGTAGATATAGGCACCTTACTTTTCTTGATCATGACATTTACTATTCCAAAATGTTTCTAGAGTACTTATCCAAAAATATTAGGCTAGTGAGCATAATATATAGCGCGGAAAAATATATCTCAAGAAATATTTCTCTCATATTTCTCATATTTCTCCATTTCTCCGCAATGAGTGAAATTAAGCTCTAGAATATGAGCAAAATTAAGAAAAAAAACCAAGTTCAAAACATAATATAATAAACAAAAAAAATAATGACAAAGAAAAGTATAAAAAACATGTCAAAAAACCTAGAACACTCTTCCCCCTTTTAGACTATATTTTGGAACACAAAATGATATAAAACTAATTATGATAATTATCAAAATAAATTGCGTAGATAATACTACTTTGAAAAACAAATTCACCAAAAAGTGTTTTGTATTCTTCACCTTTATCACTTCTTATAATTTTTATTTTATTATTAAGTTGATTTTCAACTTTATTCTTATAATGTTTAAACATTTCAAGAGGATCTTTTATCCTAAGCAAATAGATCTTTTATACTAGTGTCGAATCCATTCAAGATGTAGTTATTGCAACATTAGTTAGGGCAATCAATTCTTGAGTTGATGTCATGGTAAAATTCTATAAAACAACAAGAAATTTATATAAAAATGTTAGCTTCTTAAATAAAAATATATAAATAAGTATAGTAATTACAAAACCAAACAAACAAAGTTTTTCAACTATGCAAGATCAATTTCTGATAAATTTAGATCAATATGGTATTCTTATAACATGCATCACACTAATATAAACTTATTTAATTTAAATAAAAAATTAGCATAAATACACATACAAGATTGAAAAAACATATATAAACTAAACAAAGATAAAGATAATACATTTAAATATGTGGTTTTAATTGCTTAATTAGTTCAAAAGGATACCACATTCATCTATTCTATTTTTTAAACAAATTTCTTGATAATAATAAACTAGATAAAACTTAAACTTTAACTTAAGCTCTAGAGTAGGATCAAGGAAAATTAAGATGAAAAAATCAGCTAAAAAAACAAGAGAATAAAATGAAAAAAGGAACAAAAAAAGTATCTAAAACACGTTTCCTTCAATACCATTTTATAATGGATTTTGGAACCAAAATTGTATAGAATTAATTATTATAATTACCATAATAAATTCCCTCCATTATCAATCTTAATTTCTGGCCATAAAACAGTACTAAAAGCTTAAAAAATAAGAGAATAAAATGAAAAAAGGTGCAAAAAAAGTATCTAAAACACTCTTCCTTCAACACCATTTTATAATGGATTGTAGAACCAAAATTGTATAGAATTAATTATGATAATTAACATAATAAATTCCCTCCATTATCAATCTTAATTTCTGGCCATAAAACAGTACTAAACTTGTAGATTTTAGCTTTAAATATAACTTTTTAAGAGTAAAACAATTCTTCAGGTTGGTGAAGAAGAAGACTAACTAATCGTATTGTTATTCATAGGCGAAAAAACTAATGAGCTAACAAAAAAATTCCTTATAGGTTTAAGAATCATAAACCCAAACGCATGCTTGGAAAATAGGTTGGCAAAAACATAATTTTTTTGTAATCAAAAAATTTATTTTACAGTAAACCTAAAACCAAGCTTAGGCACGAGTCCAACTGCGTTGTGTGGCTTAAACCTAAATTCCATTTTGTTTATGCCCTCTCCTCTCAAAAAGTTTGGGTGTTTTTTTGGTTCAATGTTAACACTTTAAACAATAAAAAAATCTTTTTTCATTCCTTTGTAAAATAAAGTTTTTAGAGTTTTACAAAAACTTGTTAAGAAAAGGTTTTTTTAAGATTCACCATATTAAAGAGTTTTTGTTAAAAAATAAACTCAACAAAATTTGAACCTAAAAAATAAGTAAATATGTGCATTAATGTA
>Ga0325411_1005522_pt1 | contig 13988 bp, 6 predicted proteins | sample PopdelMetagenome_13_FD_206181 | JGI IMG/M metagenome (GOLD analysis project Ga0325411, IMG submission 206181) | Populus deltoides microbial communities from Bellville, Georgia, United States - Xylem-PdIQD-R4 | ecosystem: Host-associated > Plants > Phyllosphere > Stem > Wood/Secondary xylem... | reverse complement strand
AGTGGGTGAGAAAGGGAGTATTAATAGGTGAAGATTAGATTAAAAGGGGGAAATTTCCAGGAAATTACAAGGCTTTCGTGTTTGGAATTACGGTACTATTGGTTTTTTTTAGAAATATATTAAAATATATTTTTTATTTTTTAAAATTTATTTTTAATATCAATTCATTAATATTAACAAAAATAAATTTTAAAAAAATAATTAAATTTTAAATAAACAACATTTTGACTGCAATGTCCGGCATAATTTTCGAAGATTGCGTGTGGATTTGTCAAAGAGGAAAGTTATAAACATCTGCGAATCTAATTAGTCATGGTAGACTGTGGACTATACTGATGTGGTGGCATGTTAACTATTACAAAAGGGATATTTAATTGGTCTTGTGAAATTACAATACAGAACAGATATTTATACTTCTGATCAAGAGAAAAAATCTCATATATTACCTGGTAAAAAGAATTTATTTTTTTGTGAATACACGTATTATCAATTACCAATACAGTTAAAAAATTCGGGTGAAAAAATTATTTATATAAACAGTGAATTAAATCATGCTTTTCTTTTCTTCATTCCCGTCTTTTTTTTAATTGGATTATAGTTCATTACATGAATTTGACTCGATTTCTTTTTTATTATTTTTTTTATTGGATCTTTTTATTTTTCATTTAATAATTGTATTTTAATTTCACAAGATTATAATAAATAAACCATAAAATTATTTTGAGTCATGAACACGTGAGATAAAGCAAAATGAAAAAAATATTAAAAAAATAATAAAAATGCATCACATGTCAAACTTTTTTTTTCTTATTCGTATCTTTTTTTTTTAATTGAATCCTTTTACTTTTATTTAACAATTATAATTTGGTTTTATAAAATTAATACTTAAATAAATTAAGAAATAGTGTTTGGAATCATGAACATGCAAAACAACATGAGATGAGATGAAACAAATATTAAAAAAAAACAATATATTAAAAAGACACAATTCACTTCGGGTTATAATAATTACCTGTAATGTTTTTTACTCAAATTTTTTTTATTAAGAGTTTAATCATTTCATACTAAGTTTACTTAGAATTGAGTTTAATGTTTTGTATCTTTTGCAAAGTTAAGAATAAGTTTTAACGTCGAGTTAGTGTCTATATTTAACAAAATAAAATTTAATTTTATTATTTCAAAATAATTAAAATTTTAAGTGTTTAAAATAATTAAAATTTTAAGTGTTTAATTTCAAGCTAAAAAATATTAAACCACTTTTTTTTAAATAATATATTTATGCTAGTTGTTTGACTTAATCTTTTAACAGAATTAATAAATTCATTATTATTTATTTATATATATAATTGTCAATTTATTTTAAGTAATACATGTATAAACTTTTTAGTTTATAATTAAAATTTTTATAATAAAAATAACATTAGCAATGCTCACACGTTTTTTGGACCGGGAAAAAGAAAAACTTTATTTAAAGTTGAAATTTTTAGCATTAAGAGAGTTTGGAAATATTTCGTGAATGCATTGATATGATCGTGAAGTTTTTTATATAAGGTTCATTTATTTATTTATTTTTAATTTTAACAGGAAAAGCAACGTGGACACCTCTTTAGTTTCTAAACCAAAAGAAAATTGCTAATATTATGGTTTTTTTTTTTACAGATAATTAATTGCAATTAATAATTATCGGTATTGATTGTGAGGGTTAGCAAACGTAATAATGATAGACGGCAAAAACGCGGTTGTGAGGTGGGGTAGGGGGTGAGGTGGAGGAAAGAGAAGGGAGTTGATTTTTGTGGAATTTCTAGAAGGTGATTTTCTACCAAGTGGATTTTAGTTCACACTCTTGGGACTCGGGGAGTTTTCGGAAACTTCTTGTATTTGCTTAGGTGTTAAGGCTTGAAAGAGAGAAGATTGGCTGAGGCATAAGCGTTAAGCTCCTCTTCCGTAGGATAGGATTCTGAGTAAGGAAACTGCTGAGCTTCTGAGTTAGGATTAGGGATATAGTTAGGTTACACGTGAATTTTAAGTCAGGATAACGTTTAATTTTTAAAAATTATTTTAATGTAGTGATATAAAAAATAATATTTTAAATATAAAAAATATTTTAAAAAATAACTACTATCACGATATTTTTTTAAAATTTAAAACAATACGGCATGATGGATCATTTTGAAGACCCATTCCATGCATCTTCTGACATAACACCTCATCCCATGAACCACTAAAAAATAATTTGTATTATTAGGAAGATAATGGCCACCCATTAAACATGTTTTTTTCTTAAATAATATCGTATCATTAATTAAAGTCAAGTAATATTACACATTACAAATATAAAGCATGGCACCGAGTACAAAACATTGAAACACAATAAAACGTGACAAGTGTTTTTGTTACCCGGTACAAGATAAATATGCTTGAAATTTAAATTACTCGTATGGAAAGGCTAGCAAGGGCGATCCCAAGAACTTAATCTACAATTTTTATATGGAAATGATTCTTACAAAAAAAAAAAAAACAAATGTAAATATACAGAAGAGGGAGAACTAGCGATTCTTGGAGAATGGAGCCCGAGGTTCAAATCTTGACACTTCTAGTGGCACAGAAGTCGCGTTATCACATGGCAAGAAGCTACATAGCATGTGGTGAAGATAGATAGTGTTGCCATCTTCTCCATGAACGGGGAGGCTTGTTCACACCGGAACACTCCTATGCATCCCACCGTTTACTGTGCAAATTCCCATCCTAGGTCCCTTGAGTTATTACTTTCTTTTGATTTGGTCATTGATCTTCATTTCTTTCAATTTGATTCTGAGAAGTTCTGATGTTTTTGTCCTTTGTTTTTTTATTTTATTCTCTTCAGATTGCATGCTATCAGGTGTACGAGGAGTCAGGAATTATTTTCAGGTTAAATGATAGTCACTTTCATATTTATGATTTTTTTTTAGTGTATGTAACAAACAAGATAAGCATCAAAAATTTTGATGGGTGTAGTTTAATTGTTCAAGTTTTGAGTTTATTTTTTAAAAATTATCAGTTCGAGTCTTATAAATATCAGGGTCACTAGAAATTTATATAATTGTTAGTTTCAGAACCCGTGAAATTAGTCAAGATATACGTAAATTGACCCAAATATCTATGTTAATCTAAAAACAAAATTTATCTGCATAAAAAAAATAATTTTGTCCCATGTTTATTGTTCAAGAGGAACATAAATCTACTATTTAGTTTCTCGATTTTTAATTCTTAGATTTTAAAAGAAAAAAGAATCGCTAAAAAATCTCAAGGAGAGAAAAAGCTCTCAGGTGGCTGTATTCTAGCCACCAATACTTTTTATTCTGGTGATTATGGATTCAGTTTTGAGATACAGAGGTGGTTTCTAAAAAATATCTTCAATGATCTTAAAAAAATAGAATCGGGAGTTGTTTTTTAATTTAATTTGATTATGAGTGTTTTTTTTAAAAAAAAAAAAGCTACAAAGTTTGATGAGATTTTTTTTTTAATGAAAAAAACAGTTGGTACCTCAATTTTTTAATCAATAAAGATATTTTTTAGTGACAAAAAAAGACGGCAGATGAATGACATATCATTTTTTCTAATTGTAAAAAAAAAAAAAAAAATATCAAGGGAGATGACACACTAATAATAAAAAATAAAAAGAAGTGCGCGGGCCTCAATTCTCACGTGGACTGGGCGCGCAATCCCACTCTCCCAGCCAATGCAGTCCTGACTCCTGACCCTTCAAATCCAACCCATAACCTAACATAACACGGATACTTGACGACTGGTGTTCTCTATTATAGATACGGCTTCAACTTTGAGACTTGTTCGGTTTTATATTCCGTTCCTCTTTATTTTTATGTTTTGAAAATGTTTTTAAAAATTTTAATTTTTTTTATTTTTTATTTTATTTTAAATTAATATTTTTGTGATATTTTGATACGCTAATATTAAAAATATTTTTAAAAAAATAAAAAAATTATTTTAATATATTTTTAAATAAAAAACACTTTAAAAAATAATCGCAACTACACTTCCAAACAGTCACTTCAAATTTTTCTCCGGAACAAAGGTGTGTAAGGCTTTTAACTATAATATAATTTAATTGATGGGGAGCATATGTCTTTAAGTTTATCTATAAAAAAACCTAGCGATTGATACATAAATTAATTCAAGAATATATATATATCAAAACACCATGGGTTTTCATTTCAGGAAAGTCAAGGCAGCCGGCCCTTGACCCGGAGGTATACTGTCCAGAGATGTCAAGATCGTGACATTAAATTGGAGGATGACATGGAAGAGGAGGGATGTCACGATCCTGCATGCAGAAATCAATCCTTATCCGAGATAAAATCGGAATGTCATCATAGGTAGAATCGAACCTATTAATCTTACAGTTACAAGGCAGAATACGAATGCTTATTTGTGATTAATTCTTCCTATTTTGGTGTAATTAATTTTCAAATTTAATTTAGTTTTTTTTTTTCAATTTATCTTGTCAATTTCAAGTGTGTGTCTATTTTCAACTGTTCATGGGTATTGATACTTTTTATAATGGATGTTATCTGAAGGAAATATCTTTAATGTTCCAAAAATATCTACCACTTTGTATTTTATCTTTTTAAATTAAATTACATGCATTGATCGACAACTATATTAAGATTATTATATTTTATAGATCTAGAAAAAAGTGAAAATAATATATTAAAATAAAAAAAAATTCATATCCATTTTAATATACTATTATTGGGTAGCATGGCTGGCTTGATTTAAATCAGTAAAATATAAAATGATGATACTTCGATATTTCCCAAAAAAAAATTTTTGACCAAAACCCCAAAAAGGTGGAAGATGTAATTAACCGGGTCCGACATGATCGACGATAAGCAATGGACAAAGCAGTTGGGAAGTGCCAGCCAAAGTTCCAAACGTTGGTTGTTCAGGGTAGTTAACCGGCTTGAACAAAATGAAAGAGAAACTAAAACTGTTTTGGCTTCTACCGCCCAAGAATTGTTGGTGGCGGATTCTCCAATCTTAAACCAAACCAGCAAACAAGACTCGCTCTTTGTTAAGTCCTTCTCTGCCTCTGATAACCCAAAGTTGAACTAGTTTTTAAATCACTCAAGCTTTACACAGAGGAGAAGGAGAGAGACATGGCAGGCATTGCTAGTGCAGCTTGTTCTTCTAATGTACTGTTTGGAAGCAGAGAAGTAGGGAGCGATGGAGCTTCTCTGGCACAGTATAGGGGGCTTAGACCAGTTGACAACATGCAACTGGCTCCAACTGGGAGTAAGCCAAGTGGGTCCATTTCTACTTCAGGTATGAGTCTATCTGTGCTTCATTTTTTTTCCTACCTTGCAATGCGCCTGAAATGAAAAATCATGATGCTACTTAGGAATGTTTTGATAGTCTATAGAATGCAGCCAGCAATATAGAAGCCGAAAGAAAATGTCAGGACTAAGATTGTTCCCATGCCTCTGCCAAGAGTTGGAAAAGAAAACCCCAATTATAACAATGTTTTGACGCATGATTAGAATTGGAAATTATGTTTGTGATTATTAATTTTCTTGGTCATAGGTCCATCTTCCTGGTAATTTTTCTACCTTAAGATGGTAGATGAACTAGTAAGCCTAGTATTGTTCAAAATGATTTCAATTTTTTCACTTTGACCTTTTATCAGATTTAACTCTTGCTGAATTTATCATGTTCAGCTTCAAAATCAAGAACAATTAGAGCCATGGTATCTCAAACTGTTTCAGCTCCCAAGCGTGAAAAAGATCCCAAAAAACGAGTTGTCATTACAGGAATGGGACTAGTCTCAGTTTTTGGTAGTGGCATCGATACGTTCTATGACAAGCTCCTAGAAGGAGAGAGTGGGATCAGCCTAATTGATAGGTTTGATGCTTCGAGTTTCTCTGTTCGTTTCGCTGGTCAGATTCGTGATTTTTCTTCCAAAGGATACATTGATGGTAAAAATGATCGCCGTCTTGATGATTGCTGGAGGTACTGTCTGGTTGCTGGCAAGAGGGCCCTTGAAGATGCCAACCTTGGCTCTGAAGTGCTTGAAAATGTGAGTCATATTCATTTGTTTGCTAAATGCGGTTCACCTATTTTAGATTTTTTGGGCATGATTGGCATCAATACATTCTATTAAGATCGTGGTTATGGTTGTTTTTCAAAGTGTTTTTTATACTGAAATGTATCAAAATGATTTTTTTTATTTTTTTTAAATTATTTTTGAAATCAATGCATCAAAACAATCTAAAACATAAAAAAATATTAATTTTTAGCAAAAAAAATTATATTTTTTGAAAATACAAGTTGGCTCGCGTTTCCAAATGCTCTCTTAGAGTGTGTTTGAGATTGTGATATGGTTGTGGTTTAAAGTGTTTTTTGCTTAGAAATACATCAAAATTATTTTTTTATTTTTTAAAAAATATTTTTAATATTAGCACATTAAAACGATGTGAAAACATAAAAAAAAAATTATAAAAAAAAATTAAAATTTAAAAAAATAAAGTTTACACCGTATTCCAAACAAACCCTGTAAATGTGAAGTCTTTGAACATGTACGCCTTTCAGATGGACAGAACAAGAATTGGAGTGCTGGTGGGAACAGGCATGGGAGGCTTAACCGCTTTTAGCAATGGAGTTGAATCTCTTGTCCAGAAGGGATATAAGAAAATGTCTCCATTCTTCATTCCTTATTCCATCACCAACATGGGTTCAGCATTGTTAGCTATAGATACAGGATTAATGGGCCCTAATTACTCCATCTCAACTGCTTGTGCGACTGCAAATTACTGCTTCTGCTCGGCTGCTAATCACATTAGAAGAGGTGAAGCAGATATCATGGTAGCTGGGGGAACAGAGGCTTCAGTCATTCCTGCTGGTGTTGGTGGTTTTATAGCTTGCAGAGCACTGTCTCAAAGAAATGAAGACCCTAAGAAGGCTTCAAGGCCTTGGGACAAGGGTCGTGATGGTTTTGTCATGGGTGAAGGCTCTGGAGTGCTGGTAAATCTGTACACCTACATACTCCATTGTATTTGAGTACCTATTAATTCACTCGGCTTGTATACATATCAATAGCATTTCATCATTCAGAATTTTATTGGAACTATTTTTCTTCTATGGTAATAGATAATGGAGAGCTTAGAGCATGCAATGAAAAGAGGAGCTAATATAATAGCAGAATATTTAGGAGGTGCTGTGACTTGTGATGCTCATCACATGACAGATCCCCGTTCAGATGGCCTCGGAGTTTCAACTTGCATAGCCAAAAGTTTGGAAGATGCCGGAGTTTCCCCTGAGGAGGTAGGAGTAAATTTCTTGACTGGAAGGAAACCTGAAGTACACTTTTCTTGAGATAAATTATCTTCCCCACTGTTCTGGATCCGATTATGAAGCTGGCCTGATTTCTGATTTACAGGTGAACTATGTTAATGCTCATGCAACATCAACACTAGCAGGGGATTTGGCTGAGGTTAATGCAATCAAGAAAGTCTTTAAGAACACTTCTGAGATCAAGATGAATGGGACTAAGGTAAGATACTGTGCAGCTAGATTTTGCAATATCCCAGCGAATACGAATTGGATTTTACAGAAATCCTTTTTTATATATATAAACGAAAAGGTCTCATTGATCAAATAGGAACAAGTAGGAGAATATCCTACTACAAAAACAAGAACCAGAATTTGGTCACAAAGCAAACTAGGAAAAATTCCACTGTCTACAAATAGAAGCTAAACTAGGATTCAAGATAGCCTCCTCCAGCAGCTTTGTTTTGTACAATCTACAGAAGACAACCTGACCAATACATTTTACAGTGATCATGCTGGAGAACATCATTAATGCTAGCTAATTTGGTCTTTTCTTGTCTTAGTCAATGATTGGACATGGTCTTGGTGCTGCTGGTGCGTTAGAAGCCATAGCAACTATAAAAGCAATCAACACTGGATGGCTTCACCCAACTATCAATCAAGATGTATGTACCATCATCCTAATTTCTCTTACTCGTGTCATGCTCCACATTAGTTTACTCCAATATTTCCTAATGCTTTTCATGTTCTGTATTACTCAACCCTGCAGAATATTGAGCTTGATGTTACAATTGACACTGTTCCCAATGTGAAGAAGCAACATGAAGTTAATGTTGGTATGCATTCTGTTCTTCTCTCTACATGCACACATGATAGATGTCGAACCAGCAATGAAAAGGAAAAATGTCATACAGCATATGTATTCATATGGACGATTTATTTTACTAATGTAATGCATGTTGTATTATAAAAAAAAAAAAAAAGAAAGAAGTAACATGCATAAATTGCAGGGTGATGTTGTTAATTTTTTATTCCCTCGTTTCACTGCAGGTATCTCAAATTCATTTGGCTTTGGAGGACACAATTCTGTTGTCGTTTTCGCTCCCTTCACAGCCTAATTGAATAAAACTCAAGCCAAGCAGTTTTTCTCTCCCACCCTTGGGAAATTTATAAGTTTTCAGTGTTGAAATTGCCTATATGGAAATTGGGAACATCTCTGATTTTTTCAATGATGAGTACTGAATATAAAGTAGCCCTTTTGATCATTCCATTTGCTCTAATAACTATGTATCATGAGAAGAGATTCTGTGTTTTGTAAGTCAATAATAAAACATTCTTCTTGTCTTCTCTTCGGTGCTCTAGTTTGTAGACAGAACCATTGGGGTTGGGACTACATCAATAGTGGTTGTTTTCCCGTTGACCATGGAAATATTGGCGCACAGGTGCCATACTCTCGTAATTTTTCAATAGACACACGGCTACCACAGGCAGAGAAAAAGAAAATCCATGAATCCCTTACAGGTCATCTGGCCAGCCGACATATATATCAATGGTCAGTATATATGTGAGCTCATTAAGCTCGGATTCTTTTAGGTTGTTGGTCCTGTAGATCACGCCATGTTCATCTGGCCAAGCTACGTGCTGGCCAGGCTACGATCTACTTGTTTTTTATCGTTCCTTTTGATGGCAGCACCATGACTATTTGGCTAAGTTGTGCGCTAGTCTGATCATGATCTCCTTAATTATACCGAGTTATTCTTTTTAATGAAAATGTCGTGTTCATATGGCCAAGCTGCACACTAGCCAGGTTATGAGTATTTCATGCTCAATTATTCTTTTATATGACAATGTCATATTCATCTGGCCAGGCTACACTATCTAGGCTGAGAGCTCATTATGCTCGATTACTCTTTTTGATGGCAGCACCATATCCATCTGGCCAAGTCGTGCAGGCCAGGCCAAAAGCATTTTACACTCAGCTTTTATTTTTAAAGCAATGCCATGTCCATCTGGCCAGGCTGCGTGTTGATCAGACCATGAAAATTCCATGCTTAGTTGTTATTTTTTATGGCAATGCCATGTCTATACGGCCAGGCTGCGTGTTGATCAGACCATGTAAATTTCATGCTTAGTTGTTATTCAGGCTACATGTTGGTCAAGTTAGGAGTATTTCAAGCAAGTTGTTTTTTTTTATTATTAATGTGAATATCTGGATCAACTTGCGTGCATCTCGATTAATTATATGGACCCTAAAGTTAATAACTATGTAAGTTTTTATTAGCCCTGAAATTAATTTTTAAAACTCAAACTAATAACGTTTAGAAAACATATCTAAAACCTGATAAATTGCTACACCCCTCGTGCTTTCAAGCAGGTTCTTTCATATAGAAATGTAATGTCCATCAAGCTAAAATACACACAAGACAGGCCACAAGCTTTCAATTCCAAGTTGCTCTTTCTGATGGAAATTAACGTCATGTCCATTAGGCCTAGCTACACGTTGGCTAGGCCATTAGCATTTCATACTTTGGTAGTTATTTTTTTATGGCATCGCCATATCCATCTGGGCCAAGCTGCGTGTTAGCCAGGCCATGGGTATATATTTCATGCTATTTTGTTCTTTCTTATGGAAATGCCATGTCCAAAGACCAAGCAAGTTACGAGCTAGCCAGGTTGTGAGCTCTTTACGCTCTTTCTGAAGGAAACATCGTGCCCATCAGACCAAGCTGCGTTCTAGCCAAACTATAACTATTTCATGCTCAGTCATTAATTATTTCTCAAGGGTTTGGCTGCTTTTTGACAAGAATGCGTGAACAGCCTTTTTGGCAAGGTTGTCCATGTAAGATGCGGCTTGTATATATAAGCTGATTTTGTCTATAAAATCATTGAAGTAATTTAATTAATTATCTACTATTTCATATTATTTTTACCTAGTTTGGCGTGGGTAATTCAAGCTCTACAACAAATGCATTAAACTGACAATAGGCTTCGCCCTACATGAGGTTTGGGTCACACAAAGATGGACACACAGTATTCTAGCAAGGCCAGTGTTCATCATTTCTTTTAGCCTTTGCTTTGCTAGCAAGTTGAAGCAATTTAGTCTAAAAAAAACTCATTTTCCTTTTTTGGCTTGCTCAAATCCTACCGTCCAAATTTTGGATAGTATTACACAATTCTAGAGTTCAAGGGTCATTCTCATTTCCCAATAAATTTTTTCTTCACTCTCTCACTTCGCTATGTCCTATTTGTTTTTGTTTTCTAAAATATTTTAAAACAAATTAAAAAATTTTTATTTTTTTATTTTAAATTAATATATTTAAATCATTTTAATATATTAATACTAAAAATAATTTTTAAAAAATAAAAAACAATATTTTAATATATTTTTAAATAAAAAATATTTTTAAAAATAACCATACCATACTTTCTATAAATGGTAAGTGCCCTCGGGGTCGAAGCTTCATTTACACATCCACTTATCTACAACCTGCATGTCTCATGTCTATCACTGCTTGCACCCACTATCCTTGGTTAGTGTGCCATTGCCTTTACAAATCAAAATATTAGCTTATTTTATTTTGATTCATGTATTCACCTGTCATTGATTTATTATTTATATATATATATATATATATATATATATATATAAAGTTCTTCATTAGTTAAGAGTAGTGAGTTGCCCACGCGCATGATGATGTAACTTTTTGAAAATATTATTAAAGCCAGCTTATTTCAGCAAATCACCATGGTGAATCGTCCATTTGGGTTTTGTCCTGGTATAGGTTTTAAACTAAATTAAGTCGGAGTTAACACTGTATGATCTCATCTACCTAGTTGATGTATTTATAACTTGATTCATGTGTTAAAATCTAGTTTAATTTTTTAAAAAAAAATTAAAAGCAATATTTATTTAATTTTTTATAAAAAAATATTAAAATAATAATATTTTAAATTGACTCGATTAAATCAGCTTAACTTGCTGACTTGTAAACTAGGTTATAGACCTAACTAGATTTAATAACTTTATTTTTTAAAATTTACAGATTTGTGGCCAATGATTTTTTATTAGAAACATATTTTATTAAATAAATAGCAATAGCAATATAAAAAAAAGTATAATCATTTGAACTAAAAAGAAAAAAGCATATATTTTTTAATTAAAAAAAACCTAATTTTCTTATTCATGCAATTTTTTATTTTTATTTTTACAAAATGTGAAACATTACTTTTTAAGCAAAAACTTATTATAATTGTGAAAGCATGTATCAATTTAAAAAACTCATGAATCAATCATTTTTCCGTTATCACATGAACAAAACATGAGAATAATAAATTTGAGAAATTATATAAAATAGTTGTAATAAAAAAAAACTAAGAAAATAAGTATTTCATTCTCATTTAATATTAAAGAGCAAACTATTTAAAAAAAATTCATATCAAACTAGTGCATAATTATCTATAAAATACCATAATAAAAAAAAGTTCTAACCTTCTTAAAAAATGGCATAATTTTTTATTAGTAGTATATTTTTTTGAATAAAATGCAACAACAATCAAAATACAGGCTTTTTTACAAATTTTAATTATTTGATACAAGTAAAAAAAAATATTTCTTCAATCTAAACTTCATCCTTTATTGATGTATTTTTTTTATTTTACAGTAAGAAATTTTTTAATTATAAGCACTATATTTTATATAAAAACCCATCATGATCTCAAAAGTAAGTTTTAATTAAAAAAATTACTAAATTAATATATAAATGTTTTGTCTGTTATTGAAGATAAAAAAAATAATTAATATGATAAAATCAAGTAAAAAATATAAAAAAAAATATAACTTTCATTTTCATTAAATATCTATGAGCAATTTTTTTTTTCCTTTCATATTAGGTATGTAATAATTTATCAAAAGCAAATTGTTAACATTCTCGTATAAAAAAAAGCACAATATTATCGAAGAACTATGAAAAAATTAACTACTAATTTAATTATAATGTTAAGTAATTTATTAATAGTATATTCAAACAAAATCTAAGAAAAAAATTAAAAAAAAATACATTAAAATAGTTAAAGCTCTTGGGCCAAAGAAATTAGGACCACATGATTATCCCAAAAAAAAAAAATTTGATATGCATGGAATTGCATGGCCAGGCCTACACATTTGGCTTTCTTCTTCTTCTTCTTTTATGTTGAGGAGCTAACGATACGTTATCTACTGGTCAAGATTCCAGTAATCAAATAAAAATAAAAGGTCGGGTTAGGATTTTTTGAACTAAAAAAAACTTGATAAATACACTAAAAAGTTCAATAAGCCAGTTTATAACTCTAAAATACCCTTAAATCGATCAAAAAAATATAAAAATAAAGTTTATGTAACCTTGATTTATTTTTCCCAACAAAATAAACAGTAAAAAAAACATTTCAATTGAACTTCTTTGAGCAATCAAATGAAACTAAGATTAGTTTTTTTTTGTCAGAATATTGTCAACCAATTATTTTCTCTCTCTTCTCTTATTTTTAAGTGATTTTTTTCTTTCATTTCAAATTTTAGGGACTGAAATATAATAAAAAAATATCAAACTTTATATAAATCATGTGAATATAATATAGAATGCTAAAATAAAATAAAAGGTTAGAGTTCTTAAAAGGATATTTGAGAGTGTGGTTATGGTTGCATTTCGGGGGCTGATTGTGCGTAAACTGAAAAAGTAAACAGAAAAAACCTATGAGTGGATGGGCGTTAGTTTGACGACACTCTATGTAGGGCTGTGGTATAGCCAGCATCGTGCACTCTCGACTTCCTTGTGTGTCATCAAATTGGAGTTGTCACTCTAACCAAAAGTGCAAGGAAGCAATTGGAGAATTAACTAGAGAGAGAGAGGGAGAGATATAGACCTGGCATTATAGCAGAGCAAACATTCGCATGACAATCTTTGTTGAATTCTTTGCATCTTTCCTTTCACAAAGATTTCTCAAAGAATCAATGTAAAGGAAAACCTCTGGCTGGGGACAAGAAGAACCTCTCTGAATTAAAACATCCTAATCTTTATAGCATAGCCATTAAATCTAGCCTGAGGTTGATCCGGTCAAGAGATTGGATTATATAAATTAACCCGAATCAACCTGAAAAATAAAAAAAATGTAAAGGATTGTAAAGTATATGTAGTATAGTTATCTCACATCAAACAATTAAGAAATAATTCATGTGGATGTAAGTTATAAAAAAATAAATATGAGGTTAAGTATTTATAGATTAGTTTTATATGTTTTGGATTTTTTTAATATATATATATATATATATATATATATAAAAACTAGGTCTCACTCGGGTTATGTCAAGTCATCGAGTTTTAAGTTCAACCGACAGATTGTCCGAGTTTGACTAGATTAATTACAAGTCTGAATTTTTATGATTTAAAACCTGATCAAAACCTCGAGTAGTCTAGATTTTATATTAATTAGTCGGGTATCACCAGAGACCGGCTGTCATAAATATGCTTTGAAGCATGCGATAAAGTTAGGATTGTTCCCACTTGCCTGGTGCTAAGTTACTGTTTAGCTAGTGTATTAGAGGAAGCACATGGGTAGCTTGATGTTGACAATGAGAACTTAGGTATCTTGATTTCTTCATTTAGTTAGTGCTATGCTAAGAGATTAGGCCATCA
>Ga0325411_1005519_pt1 | contig 13990 bp, 4 predicted proteins | sample PopdelMetagenome_13_FD_206181 | JGI IMG/M metagenome (GOLD analysis project Ga0325411, IMG submission 206181) | Populus deltoides microbial communities from Bellville, Georgia, United States - Xylem-PdIQD-R4 | ecosystem: Host-associated > Plants > Phyllosphere > Stem > Wood/Secondary xylem... | reverse complement strand
TACTTAGTACATCAACTACATGCAAATCCCTTCAACCCGTGGATGAAAGTCCTACAAGGAAACAAAAAACTTAATTTTATTATTATTATTATTATTATCATTATATTTTTAATCACAAATCAACTGCTCTTGTTTGAAAATTGAACTCAGAAGATCTAGAAACCTTTTACACATATCTTGTCATGAAGCAGAGGGCCTCTTTTTCTTCGCTTCTTCTACTTATATATTATTCTTAATTAGCCGAGAAAATTCTAAGCACCTGCACCTCTCCATGGGGCCTTTACATTTTGTTTTTTGTTTTTAATAATTATTATTATTATTAATTTGAGTATAGCAGCGCATACATCGACTAATTTCACGAGTTTTGAAATTAATAACCATGTAAATCTTTAGTCGTTCTGAGAAAACTTCAACTCCTGATTATTATAGAGCAAACCTAAAATCTTACCAGTTAAGTTCTTCTTTTTATGGATATTTGTTGCTGTCACATATTAATAGTTGATAGGCATCCTGTATTGATTGATAATGGCCATTGTCCAGCAGCAACTTTAGAAAAGGTTGGTCTTCTAGAAAAAAATGGAAGCCGTGTTGGCTGCATCTTCATTTTCTCGAGGTGGGAGCCATTATAAAGCAGTGCTCTTTTACTTCCATGGCAGATCGCCTTCACTGACGTTTTTCACGACAAAGTAGGCCGAAAGCAGAAGAGTTTAAATTGAGTATTTCATGCAGAAAATGCAGAATTTATAAAGTAATAATCACAACGAGAAGAGAAGTTTGAGAAATTATTTTCCAATCCGAAAAACTAAACTCTCAAGAATTTAATTGAGTCTTGATACTAATTATATTAAAAACACTATACACTTGAATATTTAACACGCATGGATAATGATAAGCTCGAATTATTCTTTAATAATAAGAATTCTAAATACTAATTTAATAAAAAGTTTGATTAACTGATTAAATAAAGATTCTAGACATAAATCTAGGAAATCTTTTCCTATCTCAATTGAGAATCCTTTCTCAACCTACACATAACTACAAGGCAATAACGTGTTTTGACTTTTCTATTAACTCTCAATCACACATGTGTTTGGTATTGTAATATATTATATTTTTTAAAAGATATTTTTATTTGAAAATATATTAAAATAATTTTTTATATATTTTATTCATTAAAATTATAAAAAAATAAAAATATATATTAATTTAATATTTTTTTAAAAGTAAAATATACTTTTAAAATAAACCAAAAAATAAAAATTATCACACTATCAAACAATTAAAAAAAATAGCACGAGCTCATGGCTTGACTTGACTTACTTTGAATTGGGATTTAAATAATTATAATAATACTTGATGAGTATGTATTAGTATCTTAATTGATGTTTTTTTAAAATATTTTTTATTTAAAAATATATCAAAATAATTTTAACAATTATAGTAATACTCGATGAGTATGTATTGGTATCTCAAATGACGTTTTATTAAAGTGTTTTTTGTTTGAAAAATATATCAAAATAATTTTTTTAGATTTTTTTATTTTTAACATCAGGATATCAAAACTATAAAAAACATATATATATATATATATATATATATATATATAAAAGTTACTGCACTATGAGAAAATATCACAAGCATGTGATTTTTAGAGCCTGTTTGGAATTGTGATAGCGATTGCAGTTCAAAATATTTTTTGCTTAGAAATACATTAAAATAACATTTTTTTATTTTTTAAAAAATTATTTTTAATATCATCACCGCATTCCCAAACAGCTTTTATTTTAGCTTACTTCCACCTGAGATTTAGACAATTACAGTAATACTCGATGAGTATGTATCAATATATGAATTGATGTTAGGTGAAATAATTATTTTGTTGAACAAGGATTGATAATTAAAAAATTTAGTTCTTAGGAATATCAACCAATCTATCTTTATCATAATGTTACACTCTAATAAATGTCCAAAATTAACATGAGATTGCTAGACGTATTTTACCTTTATAGTTAAAAAGAAAAGACAAGTTACCCTCACAATTTATCCATGAAATTTATCCAAAAAAGTAAAAAGTAAGGGAAAAAAAATGTTTCGTGAACCCATCAAAGAAGCCATTAACAATAAATTAGGAAGTTGATTAAAATAAATACTTGATAGTGTGGTAAAAGTTGTTTTTTAAAATAGTTTTTACTTGAAAATATATTAAAATATTTATTTTTATTTTTTAAAAATTATTTTTAATATTAATACATTAAAACAATCTTAAATATAAAAAATTAATTTTAAATAAAAAATTAATTGTTTTAAAAATACAATTTCAACCATTTTCCTAACTAATAATAGTAGATAAAAAACTCGGAGGGGTATAGCTCAACGGATAGTTTCTGAGTTTGCTTTTTAGAAATCACCGATTAAAGTTTGATAGATTTTATGTCCACTAAAAACATATTTAATTATTTATATCCACTAAAAACATATTTAATTATTAATTTCAGTACGAGGATTAATCAAAGTGTAAATAAACTAGTGTAAATATTTATTATAAAAAAAATAGTAGATAAAATGTCACATCCTAGCATGTTTTTTTTATACCATCCCTTCTCGTTCTCATTGACAAAAAGGTCGTTTGCTGTGGATTAGTTGTGTCATCATTGTCTCTGTCTTTGCTAAAACACAGGAGACATCCAATTCTCTGGACGGAAAAAAGAAAAAAAACAACTCCTTTACATCATAAAATGGATCGTCCAGCTCGAATCCATTAGTCGTGAAAAAAACTTTAGTTGAAAAGACGTCCATTTTTGTCTGCCTGTCCACTTTTTTGGCCGCTATTAATTTAAATATGGCTAATTCTGTAACATCCTCTCGTTTATGAACATGTTTGGAAATATAATTGTAATTTTTATTTAAAATAATATTATTTTAAAAATTTATTTTTAATATCAACACATTAAAATAATTTAAAAATAAAAAAAATTAATTTAAAGTAAAGAAAAAAATAAAAAAATTTTATTTTTTTTCAACAACATTTTAAAAATACAAAAACAAACAGGATAATATACATAAAAGTAAAATAAGCTTTTCTAAAAGAAAAGTAGTAAATATAATAACAAAAAATAAATAAAAAATGTTAGTTCAACAAAAGATATCAACAATCTCACATTGATTGAAATTAATTAAAAAAACTAACCATATTGACTTAAATTGGTTGAAATTAAATTGTTTTTTTTTTGTAATATGAACTAGAGGTGTTTTTGTTACACCTGATCAATAGCTAATGATGCTTTAGTAGGATTAGGTGGCGGTCGTTATTGTTATAGTAATGGCAGTGAGGTGATGATATATAATAATGGCAAGATGGTGGTTATAATGATTTAATTTTGATATCAAAATCAATATCAAAAACTTTCGTTCGATACTGATTTTGATTGGCTAAGTGGTCGAAAGCTTCTCTATCTTCTTTTTTCTCTATTTATTTATTTATTATTTTTTTAATTTTCAATTTTCAAAGATTTTGATTGAACAAGCGAGGCAACTAACTCATTTTTTATTTTTATTTAATTTGAATATTTATTAAAAAAAACAAAAAAAACCAGCAAATTTACTGTTTCTCTACACGTATTACACTATAGATAAGAATAATAAATTTATCACTTTATTATTTTTTAAAAAAAAACCTTTTAACTAGAGATAGAGGGCATGATTGTCTTTTTAATAAGAATATCTTGATATTTTTAAATTGATTGAGGGCAAAACGGGTATTTATTTTAAATTTACACAATAAATTACCATAAACACTATACGATAGATGCATTGTTTAGTGTCATTGAGGAATAGTTATATTTTTACTTATAAAATACACCATAAATAACCAATTTAACCTTACATATAAAAATAAATTGGCCGGTTAGAAAGAGTGTTTTCATCTTACCTTTTTTATTTCTACATTAAAAATATCTTCTTGGCTTTAGGTTGAAATGTTTTATGTCTTGGATGCAAGGATATTTTGATTATTATACTATAGGTTTCTATCCCACAAATCACAATGCAAATAGTTTAATTTCGTGTTCTTTTATTTGGTAGGTTAAAAATCCGTCGGGTAAAAAAAAAATCAATTTATTTACCCTTTTTCTTTTTGTAAAAAATTGTTCTATTTCTAATAATAATAATAATAATAATAATAATGTAATATATGCATCAATACAGGACAATATTCATGTTTCTTGTACATGGGTTAATATATAGTTTGATTTCTATCATATCATCTAATCATAGCGGTTGATCAGGCAACCGATTCTCATAATTCTTCTTTATGGTAGCATACGTACATATTTCTTGGGTTATTTTTTCTTAGGTTTTTTTAGGTGATGATTAAGAGTATAATAATAATTTTTTTTTAAAATGTTTTTTTATTTAAAAATATGTTATAATAATATTTTATTTTTAAAAAATTATTTTTTAATTTAAAACAAAAAAAATTAACTTTTATAAAATACACTTTCAACCCCGTTTTCAACACCACCTAAAATATCGACCATCATGGTCCATGGAAAACACAACTGCAGCTTCATGTCTCGATTTTCTCTCTTGTTTCATCCCCTTCTTCCTGGACCTCAACACTACTATTTCACCACCGTGCCATACAAATCCCGCCCTCTTCAGTGTCCATTCAGAAAGATTAGGGAGTGTATCAGAAGCTTTTATTTATAATAAACGGAAGGGCAATCGGTAAACGGGAGGAGTGCACATCAGGACATGCCATACAAATAATCACGAGGTTTTGCACGAGATCACTGATCATGGCTTACGCTGGGTATCCCTGCGACCACGTTGTTATAATTGAATGGATACATGGGGACACATCACATGGCTGTTGTGGAGTCAATTGCCAGAAAGTGAAGGTAATTTGCCCCCAGTAGCAGGAGGCATCTTCCTTAAAACAGGGTTTGACAGATTTTCATTTAGGTTGTTGTTCGTTGATGGATACTATACTATATAATTAATCCATTCTGCAAGTGGCTGTCGTTGCCAAGAATGGTCATTCTCTCAATCTCTACCAGAGATTCAGCTGGTATATATATATGAAGCCGCGGACCATATATATATATATATATAGACGTTCTAAGATTATTGTTGATAGCTGGCCAAGGTAGGTCATTGATTATACAATCAGTTCAATCTTTTCCAAGAACAGTGCACAATAAATCATAGACTTTGTATCATTTTCCGTATTTATAGTTTTATAATTTGTGGAATAGTTTTCGTCCATAGAGATAAAAATATTCATCTCTCCTATCCTGTCAAAAACAAGTTATATGCGCTAGCTGGGATCAAGGAATTTACGAGAAATTTTTTTTTGCATGAAGTTCGAATCATGTGGGCAGCAGAAAGAGCCCCTCTGTTCGCTGTTGGTTAAGAAATACGGGCTTTATAAAAAAACATATTTTTTTATTTAAAATTAATTATTTATATTTTTGAGTTGTTTTGATGTATTGGTGTTAAATATAATTTTTTAAGAATAAAAACTATATTATTTTAATATATTTCTTAAAAAAAACATTTCAAAACCAATTATATATCCTTTTCTTTAACTAATTAGTACAAGCTATTGTATAATACAGACACTCATTCGTTTAAATTTCTTAGGAAAAGAAAAGATGGGAAAGAAGACGTGGGTCAGTGAGATTTTTATCGACTCCACAAGCTTTCAAGTAAAACAAAAATAAATAAATATGGACCCCAAGCAGACAAGTTTTTGTGTTTTTCGTATAGAATAGGGAACTGATTTATATAATATAGTACCGAGGCTGGAACCTCGATGCTCGGTCCATCAAGTATTCAATCATGCATCAGCACAGGAAGATAATATTAATAAAATAAATAAACATTATAATTCTAATTATTCAAAGTTCAAACCAAATAATATTCGAGCTGTTGGATTCAAGGGACTGGTCGATGGAGATGGCAATAATATTGACTTGGGTCTTTACAGGATGAATTGTTTTTTGATAATTAAACAAATATGAATTAGGGAAGGGAAGGAAATGGGAGTAGTTACATATATGGAATGAAACAGAGAAGAATCATTCTGGAGATTTGGTCATTCCTCTTATTATTAAAGGAGGAAAAAGGATTAGTCATGTCTATTTTTTTTTTTTTTAAGAAAAACACCACTAGAAAATTAACATATAACAACTGATGGACCAAATAGAAATTAAATTTACAAGATATATATGATATTGATTCAAGAAATGAGATTGGATCATACTATTTTGACTCTAGATACACAACAATCTGATCTAAATTAGTCAATATTAAAATTTAAAGCGAGAGTTCTAGAATAGGTTGAGCATCGAGTGGCCAAATTAAAATAAAAAAATTAGAAATAATCTCATTCCATAACTTTTGGCTTAAAATCCCCTCTTCATCTCCATCTATTTAGCCATGTATTTATTGTTGTAAAAATATTTTTGAATGATTATTGAGATTAAAAGAATTTTAATGTTAAATAAAATTGATAGTGCTTGGTGTTATTGTGATTTTTATTACTTTTTAATTAACAACTAATAACTTTAAAAAATATTTATTAAACTTTCAACTAAAAACAAATATCGCAGTGATTTTATCGATAATATTAGCATGATTTTATCAAAAAATTATAAAATGATTGAACTTCTTAAGGAATTAACAATATTTCATCAAAAAGCTATATAATGTTTAAAAAGTTTTAGAGCTTCAATTATCGATGAAAATTATATCGCATTTCTTTTGGGATTTCATAGGCTATTTCACATGTAATGTTTAGTGTTGTTAATATAATTAGGAAGGGAATATTTTATCGGTAATTTAATTATCAACAAAAACTGATTAGAGCATTTTGTTTTTTTAACATCAATATTCCACCGATATTATTAATTATCAACAAAAATACCAATAGATAGCAAATCCTCAACAACTGTTTTCGACATTTTGTTTCTGTTAATAAGTTAGTTTGTCAGGATTATAAATTTTTGATGGAATGGTGTTTACATACTGATGGAATATTTTATCGGTGGTTTCTAATTTTCTTGTAGCAAAGGAAATACAATTTGGTTATTTTAATTAATTTATTTATTAATGAACTATCAATGATTAAATTTTCCATCGCGCATCACATTTATTGAACTGATCAGGACTCCATGTAAGGGATTTCTAAAATCACATTTATTGAAAGAACAAATGCATTCGATTAAAGGTAAATTCAAGGTTTCTTGACGTTAAAGCATCTCCAAGGAAGAGCTAAAATAAAACTAAAAGGAAAAGATGAAGTTTTTTTTGGCTTTCATCCATTATTTTTATAGCCCGGGGAGAGCTATATTGGAGAGCTAAAATAGCATTTCTGTGTTAGAAAGCTATTCCTACATGCATATCGGTTAAAAAAGCTAAAAGTTTATTTAATATATTTTTATGCAAAAAAGAGATTTTGATTGAGTTACTATTAATATTAATAAATAGTTATATCAATATTAAATATATTAAAATATAATTAACTTTTCTAAATGTTTTTTTTGTTGGAGTATATATATAAAAAAAATATTATATTTATACTATTTAAAAAACCATATTATCAATTTGACTCTTCTAGATAAGCTCTTATTTTGAAGATACTGATAGGTTTAGTGAAAGTTATCCACAAACAAATAATTAGGTTTGTTAACGTATTACACATAAAAATGGACCTGATAGTTGACTCCAAAATACTGCATTCATTAACTACAAATTAATTATGTGAAAAAAATAATATGTTTTTAAAAAAATATTAAGATTAGAATAAATTAGATTGACTCATGTTAACCTGTCAAATTCAGAGACCAGATCATGAGGTTAAAATAATATCATAAAAAATAAATCAAAAATATTATGAAGCTCAACCACCATTAAACTCAATAATAAATTATAAAATTTTAAAAAAATATCCCAAACATTTCTTTATTTTTTATTTTGAAGAGGTGAAAAAAAGTGATCACGGTTTCAAAGTAGTCCTATTGAGATTCATTCACATAAAATAATTTTACTATAAAAGTACTCGTAACATAAAGAAAGAAAGAAAGAAAAAACTTGGTCTCTGTGAGCGGAACAATTAGAAATCCAACTGTATAAAAAACAAAGACACGCTAGTCGTAGTATACTTCCCAAGAAGAAGAAGAAGAAGAAGAAGAAGAATATATTAAAAAAAGAGACGCAGGGCGGAGAACGGCGGCCTAAAGCCGCTACCCAAATCAACATTTTCCTTTCTTATTTAGTAAGAGAAATTTGACAAAAACTAAATTAAAAAGTAAAATAAAGAAAGGAAAGAGAAGTTGGAAAAAAAGAAAAAGAAAAAAGAAGTTGTATTTTTATTTATTTCTCTCTCTCCCTTGAAAGTTAAAGAAAAGGTTTTGTTTTCTGTGAAACAGACAGTGTGCTTGTTTTCTCATAAGAATACCAGAAGCACCCAGCACCAGTCAACAAAGTTGAAACTCTCCCTCCAAAAAACACCTCTCTCTCTCTCTCTCTCTCTCTCTCTCTCTCCTTATCCTTCGTCACTTCCTTTATAAAAACCCTCCAGTGTTAATCTCCTCCTCTCGAATTACTCTCTCTCTCTCTCTCTAAAAATACTGTGAACATACTTCTTTCTTTTTTGTACGGACAATGCCACAGGTGGATCTTGAAACTCTAGTCTCAGCCTGCGCCGGCGGCTCCTGCGACCGCAAAGTCGCCTGTGAAACCATCGCCGCCTCCTCCACCACCACCACCAACCATTCCCAACCACCACTGGACTCCTCCGATCTCGCCGAAGTACCGCCAGATTTCCCGCCAGAATCCTTCTGGCTTTCCAAAGATGCCGAACACGACTGGTTCAGCACCAATGCTTACTACGAACGCAAGGATTCCACAAAAGGAAACTCGAACTCCACAAACTTAAACCCGAACATCATCCCCAACCCTAACCCCTCCAACTCACAGCGTTTCTCCAGCTTGCACACTAAAGCGTCAATCATTGGCTTACCGAAGGTACAGAAATCAACCTTCGTTGTCGACAAAAATAATCGCCGTAACTGTAAACCTGGAAACACACGATTGTTTCCTAAACGGTCCGGTTCGACCGGTAAATCGGATTCGACGACCATGGTTGAACCGTCTTCACCGAAAGTATCCTGTATGGGAAGAGTGAGATCGAAGAAAGATCGTAACCGTAGATTGCGGAAGCAACAGCAAGAACAAAGATCTTTTCAATCAGTCGGAAAGAAGGAGAGTACTAAAAGGGACAAGAAGGAAAAAAAGAGTTTCTTTGCCAGTTTTAAAGCCATCTTCAGGTCTAAGAGTAACAATAAAGATATATCACTGAAGAGTGGCAATGTCACGTCGCATGGTGGGTCGGTTAGCGAGAGTTACGCGCTTAAGAAATCGAGTGATATTAGGGACCGGTTGCCGGCGAGTGATAGAGACGCGCCACCAAGAAGGAGCGTTGGAATGGAGCCGGTTGTCGGTTTGGGAGGAATGACGAGGTTTGCGTCCGGGAGGAGATCGGAGTCGTGGAGTGTCGAGATTGACGTGGTGTGAGCTGATTGAGTCAAGTAAACGGTGGGGTCCAGGCAAGAGGGGTTGCGGTCGTGATGGGGTATCTTACTGTCTTCTGTGGGGTTTAATTTGAATTACAGTTTAGGATGACTTGGATCGGTGAATTAACTGTTTCAAACGCGGTAACTACAGTTACTACCTTTCCACGTTTTTTTAGCCTGTGATGTGATTTTGTGAGAAATTTTATAATGTATAGGGAGTAATTAGTAGTGTTTTATTAGTTATTTTTTAAATTTATTTTAAAATATATATAATTAGGAGAGAAATTTTAGCAGAAAATATTTTTATGATTGTAGATTTTATCTTTCTCTCTCTCTCTTTATTTAAGATATATCTAAAAAATAATTAATAAAATATTACTAATTACTCCCTAAATCCTATAAAATTTTCCTGATTTTACTGCTCTTTTTTTTTTCCTCCTCCGAAAGGGCTTGTAGATATAAATTGACTGTAAATTGTTATTATTATAATAATGTAGTTCATGAAGACTATAATATCATTGGATAGTGGTTCTTTTGCAAGGATGCTGAAATGTTATTTTGCCTTGCATGTAATTCTATCATTTTCTCGGGGTTAAATTAATGCATGAAATATTAAATTTGATAAATTTCTAATGTAAATATTGTCTGCATTCGAAAGTTTGGTCATCCCCTTCACATGCATGTGGAACCCACTCATATGATGGAAAATAATCACTCATTTGTCTAGTTTGATCATCTAGATAAAGATTTGGAAGATACATGTCTCAGTTTCTTCTCAAGGAACTCGAAGGCAGCATGGAAGGTCATTACCAGTTCAAGCGATCTCTCCATTATATATATTATGGTGAAACGTCTGGGTTCTATGAGGGTTTAATTTGAGAGCAAGGCTCGAGAAAATCACCAAGAAGTGTTTTCTTGCTAATAAGGTTAGGGCATGCCTGAATCTTTCGAGGAAAGCTATTGTCAACTAATTAATCTAATGGTAGAGTTTAGGAGTTTTAGAAGTAGGATTGGGTAACCTGCAAAATTGGGTCAGTTTGATCTTTGCGTAGTCTCATCTGTTTAGCCATGGTGTTCTCGACCTTATCATTTTCTTAGGTAAACAAGTCGGTGTGTTCAACTTTCTTCACTTTTTAAGCGAGGGATTCCCCATGGCAGGACAATCGTCATTATTGACTTCTGTGGTGTCTGCAAATGCCATTGCGTGAATAGTTTCGAATCTTGACTGTACCAAACCATATAAAAAAGAAAGTTTAAAAATATTCAATCAAACAAACCAATCAAAACTCTATACTGTTTCCACCGATTAGTCCAATCTTCTTCTCTCACTTTGCGGGGACAAGCAAATCGACGTGGGATTGTTCAACTAGGGAACTCTTGTCAACGGATTGATCTTGAATCCCCACGAATATAAATTTGAACACAGTTGGCAAATTTGACACATGAGAGCAAACAGGCAAATGCAATTATTTGCTTGATTTTCCAATCAAATCATGTTGACTTTTCTCGACCAACCTGTTTTATTCTTTTGCTTCAATTAATTACAAGTTGTGGATCAATAAGACTATTAAATTGCCGGTTTTCTAAGCATAGATTGATTGATTGATGAGTGGGGACAATTTCTGTTGCTTTCAAGTTTCTGGCAACGTCATGAATTTAGGGAGAATTGTGCACATCACTAGCTATGGTTAGCCTGGAATTGGACTTGAAATCAAGATATTTATCATCAGCTTTATATGAACTGCTATTTTAGACCACAGCCGTCAAACTGAAATGAAAGCAAGTGCAATTCGCTTATCATGCCCCTTTATTAACTACAGAGCGAAAATGTTTTGAGCAGAAGAGAATTCGGGGTGAAGCTACATCTGCATACACAGCTGAGATGTCATGGAAATGACCTACGCTGGTAAATTAGCAATAATATTGCATACAGAAGCTCGTATATATGACAGGAAAATAACAATTTGTTTCCGGTAGGAATACTTTTAGTCGGTGAATTCATTATACAGTTCAATCGTTCTTCCTTTCAGCGACTGCACAGGCCTTGAATTCTGCTTGTAATCATCACCCAATGGAGCTCTCAGGGCTTCTAGCTGCTCCTTCGATATTGTTCTCACCTGCATATTCGTGTGTCATTATCATAAAGTCTGCACGCGGTTGTATATATCTGCACTCATACAAATATAGCTATATTTATAAATGTATAAATATTACCTTGCCAAGAATGTTCCAGATCACATTTTCAGTGCATGGAGGACTGGTGAAAGAACCAACGTATCTGTAATACTTGCGGGTATTTTTTCGTACGAGCTTATTGTCCAAGACCCCAACAGGAATACGGGCTTCTTCATTGCCAGCACAAACCTCCTTTGCTAGAGCATCCAGCTTGTCTTTAATCTGCAACCACGAATAGCTTTTATTGGTTAAAATTTTCTCTTGGAGATGTTAGGCCTTCAATCTATTCATGCAGGACAAAATCAGGATCTTTGGAGATTGCCTCGAGAAAAGGGAAATTTTACCAGAAATGAACAGGATTGTTTCCGTCAACCAATGAAATATGTATTGCTTATTTGGATTACAGCTACTCGTCCTTTGGAAATAACTAAAAATTAGTATACAATGAAAATGTGACGTGAATTCTACCTTGTTGATAAATGGATCAGCATCACCAAGTTCGTAGAGTATTGACACAACAGCGACAGAGCCAGAATCTTTCTTGTGGACTAAATGAAGCTCCGCGGCGTATCTGCAGATATAGAATGCCAATTGAGTGTCTGTTACTATTTATCAAAGATTGTTTTTATTTTATCTACGGTAATGTACACATGTTTAATGCACATTAGATTTTTGAAAAAGGTTAAGAAAATAAAGTTTTAAATAGTGCGTGGAAGGTGCTGGCCACTTTAAGCAGACAGGGTCAAGGCCATTGGATAGCAATTTGTGAACCTAGAGAGGGAGAGAGAGCATACTGGATTCCGTCAATCTGATGCTCGGAAGGAGAATGCCAGTGCATTTCCTTCAATGTGTAGTTTTGATGATCTACAATCAAGACTCCAGGATTCCCCTCATAGCTCAACTGCATTTAGAAAATTCAGCATTCAGAATAATTATTAGCATTATGAAAAGGCAAATGATATTTTGGACCAGCATATATAAAGTTTTCCAGGACATCTCTTGAAGCTATTTTTTCTCCATTAGCTCATATCAACCTAACCTACCACAATATATGCCAAAGAGCTGATCACTACAGCATAGGAATTCCTTAAGATAAAATTAACAAAGTTATTTCAGGAACAAACCCCAATATTGAAGCCATTGTTAACAAGAGTAGCGTTTGCACGTTTGTAATCCCTGGTCAAGGGTGTCAATTTTTTGTTTTTCACGGCCTCTTTCTTGATAATGTTGACAGGAGACTGAGTTTCTCCAGACGTGCATGCAGAGAATTTTTGGTTCAAGCTTCCCCAGTTGGCAGGGCCATTATTTGAACCAGCGTAACTGAATTCTAATGCAGATGCTGCCAAAATCCCAAGAATCAAACTCACTTGTTACATAACAACAGAGAAAGAATAAGTCGTTTATGCTTCTTATTTCTAAGAATGCTCCAAAGAGACAGCAAATGAATTCAGATCATATAGAACTTGTCAAAGGCAACCAAATACGTGTTTCAAAAGAAACATATTTACGTTACCATATATAATTAAAGTCTCATTCATTCTAATGGCAGAAAAATGAAAAAGAAAACACATATGCTTGTTTGTGTGCGTGTGTCTGGAAGAAAGAGTACTGCATGCAAGAGAGTCAAACCTTGAGTTTGATCTGTAGCACTTGCAGAAGCGACAGCAAGCAACAATGCAATAGCAATGAAGGAGTAGGAGGGTTGAGGAGCCATGCTCTCGTCTCAGAGTAAAACCTTTCCCTTGAAGATGTTTATTAGAAAACTGCGGCTCTATCGATTTGAGTTGTTAAATTATAGGCTTAATAAGTAGCTGTACTGGTGCTAAATTTGGAGAGAGCTGGTAAATTTAGCAGTGTTTCTCTCGAAACCCTTTGTTTTGTATGTCTATGTCTAATTATAGACGTAGTGGGGTTTGCTCTATCCTTTTTTTTTTTTTGTGCTTCAATATTTTTAGCTGTTTTCTGTTCTAAAAGCAACCTTCATCCTAAATTAGGGAGCTGACCTAATCCCTACCATTGGATTTGCCCTTTTGATGCACACTAGCAGCAATTGGTTCTGTTATTGTAAAGTCGAAAACGCAGAAAGCTGGCCTGGTAAACAATGCAGACCATTGGCTCTTTCTGAATTTAATCAAACTTAGTGGGATGACTAAACTTAGATAGATATAATCTGCATCTCAGAATTCATGCACTGTTCTTATTGTTGATCAAGATGAAATATATATATATATATATAT
>Ga0325411_1005518_pt1 | contig 13990 bp, 6 predicted proteins | sample PopdelMetagenome_13_FD_206181 | JGI IMG/M metagenome (GOLD analysis project Ga0325411, IMG submission 206181) | Populus deltoides microbial communities from Bellville, Georgia, United States - Xylem-PdIQD-R4 | ecosystem: Host-associated > Plants > Phyllosphere > Stem > Wood/Secondary xylem... | reverse complement strand
CAATACTACAGATAAACAGGAAGAACGATACAAAAAAATGAAGTTTATATATCTTTTTTCTTTTCAATTTTTAGCTAAATTGTTCTGATATAAAAATGGAAGAATTTTTTTTTCAAAAGACTGAAAGGCCTAAGGTAGCATAAAAGAAAAGAGAACAAACGAAATCCAATTCTGTTTCTTTCGATGCATGATCAGGCCCATCTCGTGGCTACAGTTTGCTTTTAGTGTTTTGAGGGTAAATATTTCAGATTTGCAGCTCTTGGGAGAAGAAAACATTTTATGCGAGGGAAAAAGATGTTATCAGGGTGGAATGTAAGTCATCACCGTCACCATAAAGTTGAGAATATTTTCAGGCAAAGCCCATGAGAACTAACTGCATATGATTTAAGGTGTTGGGCATCAAAGAGATGAATTCAATCCGTTGAGCTGACAGCATGGAATATTTTACACGAGGAAAGATTAAATTGTTCATTCTTAATGGTGAAAGTAGCATCTTTAATCTCTAAGAAAATTATAGCATTTATTCATTCGAGCATTTTCATCAAAATGATGGTACTGATTGATGTCATGAGGACTAACTAAACCTACTAAGCTATCTTCCATCCCAGTAATGTCGAAGCTTTTCCAGAAAATATAACAATAATGTTAATCTGACTATAGCTGATGCTATAGTTGGTCAGTAAATGCAGCCAAAGTGGAGTAACTCATATTTGTGAGAGTGACTGCTGTGTCTCAGCGACTGGTATTTGTATTTAGATGATTGGATCACACAACAATAAGAGCCAGCACAAACTGTTGCATGCACAGCCAGGAGTGGTTTGGTTTGTTCCACTGTGCATGAAAGCATCAAAGCAGGAAATGAGAGAAAAAAACGTATGCAAGCTCTTATGTTTCCTTTGTCAAAGCTACACTTGAAGAACACACTTGAAATCATGTACTGTCAGAGACAAAATAAGGCATAAGGTACTTATTTATACATGTGAAGCACTTCAATTATGCATTGTGAAAGGGCATTAAGTTCAAAATCTTGTAACTCAACCTACCTGATTTTGAAAGACAGGATCCTTACTATCATTCAAAGGATGACTGGGCTGGGTTAAATCACCCACAGACTCCCGTTCTTTAGATTTGGTTACTCACTGTCTGCTCTTTCCGCTGGTCCTTGTCAAGATACCTTTCAAAGAAGTTAACCTCTCCACTTGATTTTATGGACAATGCACAAGTGCTTCAAGTTCCATATCGTCCCTGCATGTCAAGGAGATCCTTATAAGAGTTCTATCAAATTCTTCTTCTATTGTCAACTCGTGCTTTCTTGGATACAGGCCCGGCTTGAAGTTCCTCACTACTTGATTGGATCTAAATGAGAAAAAAAAATTTCAGGTAGGATTTAACACTAAGAATCTTTAGGAAAAGAAAGAAAGAAATATTGTAGTTAAAGGTTTTTCACCTTATTGAGCTTCTCCCTGACCAATCTAACAGTCTGATTCATTGACTGGGATGGAAAGTAATCCTGAAAAAATCACAAAATTGTGAATTATACATTATCCCATGTAAACAATAATCCAAAACAAATCATGAAGGATAAATAATGCCATACTTAGAGTTGTGTTGACTTGAAAACGTACTACATTTTCCCCTGAAAAATAGTCTACAATCTACATCAACTGGTATCTTAAACTTAGTTTTCTAATTTCAGGGAATGAAGATTGTAATAGATAAATTCAAAATGTTAATGCACATAGGATGCTTGGTATGGTAACTATCAATTTCCAAAACAAGAAATTGACCACACTAGTTACAAGTTTGGACTGATCAACTCAAATATGAAACAGGGTTGAGTTATATCAGCTCAGCTCAGCTCAGCAGGTAGCTTACTCAATCCTCAGTTTTTGTCCCAACAAACCCACTCGGATTTCAATAACAGAGCTGATAATAGACAATCATGCCACAGGAACGCACAACATACCTGGTCAGAGGACACCCTTGTAATAGGAAGATCACCTATCTGATGAACATTTTGTGATTCTCCAGAGTCCCTACAGAAGTGTAGGACAGATTAACCATGCGAATAGGAAATGAAACTGCCACAAATGAATACTTTCGTAGAGGAGAGAAACTGGAAAGAAAATTTAAACAGCGTACCAAGATTGATTAGAGTTGAGGTGCTGAGAAACGTGGTCAATCTGTGATGCAGGCAATGAAGCCTGGCTCGAAGTGCCAGCGTTGTGAACTTTGGGACCCTTGGTTCTTCCAGCTGAGACCATTAAAGACAGAGATACAGAATCCTTAACAGCTAGGCAAACTAGAATCATAGAACCAAATTCTAATTGTTCACAGAAACAGAAACTGACGGTTCAAACGTGCAAAAACTTCCTTCCTTCTGCCTTCTAACTTATCCTTTGTGTCAGAGACGGTCTCAAAGTGAGGAGCATAGGAGACCTGCAAGGGGTTCCCTAGGAAAATGGATTCGTCCAATTTCCTTTTAGCAAACCTAGAAATTAAGCACATGATTTATTATTGGATAAGAAAAAAATGAATGCCCAGAAGTTGAAAAGGATGGATGAAATCATCAGCTCACCTGGCATTGCTGACCAGACGGAATTTGATCCAGTAAACATCAGTAAATTGCTCACAATCTTCTGCATCCATTGGTTTACACCTTCAAACAGTTTTTTTTTCTTCCTTTTTTTAGATAATTAAGAAAATTAAAGTAGAAAAAAAATGAAACAGAAGAAGAGGAGAAGTGGGTTTTACTTACTCTTCAACGTCTCCATAAGAGGCAAAGAGTTTGAACAAATCATCACCGCATCCCAAAGCAGGAACGTTCCTCACTATCAAATATCTGTTCAAAAAACACATTTTTGTTAATTCGATTTTAGGAAAACAAGAAAAAAAAAGAAAAAAGACAGAAAGAGACCTTGATTCGTCACAGACAGTGTAAACACGAACCACCGTAGGATGAGGAGGAGAGCAGTCTCTGTTTCGAGGAGGCATGGGATCTCCTGATTTGGTTTTGTTGATATGTTGATGCGGCTAAGGTGTTTGACACCAGAAAGTACGACGGAGAAATAACTAAGAAAAAAAAAAAAGTGAAGGGACCATAGCTGTAAAAGCTGATCTGTCAGGCGGGTTTATCCGGATAGCACGATCAAGAATAATATAAATTATATATTATATTTTATTTAATAATTTAAATTTTTGTGTTATATGATTTTTAAAATTTTAATTTTAATCTCATCACTGTTAATAAATATTTAATCCATTAATTATGTTTTTCAAAAAACTTTGTAGTCATGTTAAAATCAAAATTATCTTCACCCTCGCCACCGCCCGTGTTGGATCTTACAACTATGGAAGGGACAGAACAGATACTCTGTTACTTTTTAGCTGGATCGGCCCAATTTGATGTTCTTAAGTACCTTAAAATCATAACTTCTCAAGACATATAGGGGTAACATCACAAAACACTGAACTATTGGAGCAGAAATGAAATGTTGATGAATTTCGAAGGGCCAAATTATAGTTTATCCTAAAAGAAAAATAATGATTTAATAAAAACAGTAAGTAACACCCTGTTTGTTAGTCAGTGAAGGGGGGAGAGAGAGAGAGAGAGAGAGAGGGAGAGGAAGGCGAAGGCCAAAAAAATAAAATAAAATGGGTAAGCTAGTAGAGAAGACGAAGAAGAAGAAAGGAAGACCTTCTTTATTAGATCTCCAAAAACGCTCCTTAAATGAACAGCTAAACCAGCAACAACAAAAGAAACGTAATCATCTTCGAAACGTTTCGCCTTCTCTTTCCAATTCAAGCAATTCAACAACGACCCCTAATTCTTCTCAAATTCACAAATCTGCCACTAGCACTGCTAGTCCTCTCCGTCGATCCACTCGCCGCAACCCTACCCACGACGACACCTACCAGGACTCCTCTGATGATGAAGACAACACTGAATTGAATGGAAAGCGCCGTCGGGAGAAGAAGCTGAAGCTGGTTCTTAAATTGCCCAAACCTGACACTAATTCGACGTCGTTTAGCTCGACCGGAGAGGAATCGAACGGTGAGGAAGAGAAGAATACGGGGTCGAAAAAGAAGAAGAGGAAAATCAATGCATCTGAGATTGAAAAGGTAAATAAAAAATTCAAACTTTTTGGTAAAATGGTGGGAAAATTAACGAAAGGAAAGCTCCTTGAAAAGCGGGTTTGTGTAAGTAATGTTGGGATTTTGACTTCGGTCTGAAAAATTCTATTTTCGAATTTTAATTATACTAATAATGTTTTGTAATAAATCTTTATAAACCACACGCCAAAAAAAGTCTTTTTAGAAAAATAAAAAATGGTAAAAGAGTAAAGTGTTTATTATGGTAACTGTTGTTTCTTTTTTTGGCTGCTTTCAAGTCCCTTTCTAACACTTCCTCGCCAATTAAAGTTATGATTTTAGTTTGTTATTTCTGCTAATTTCTTGTTGGGATTTTATTTGTATTTTTAATTTCAGGGAGATCAGAATTCTACAACTGGAACGAACCCAACAAGCAATGCCCAAGGTTTGATTGCTTGTTAATGATTTTATAGACCCATTTGTTCAAAAGGGGCTGAATTTGGGAACTTTTGTTTGATTTATGTGTTCACTTGTTTTGCAGATTCTGGACCCTCAACGCCTTTACCTGATAAAAAGCTGTTGCTGTCAATCCTGGACAGGCTTCAGAAGTGTGTGTTTTTTTCTTAGTAGCTTTCAAAGTTCTCGCGTTTTTGTTTGCTTTATGGGTTTTAGTGAACCGAGTGTGATTTATTTGTTTTTAATTTATCATTGCAGGAAGGACACGTATGGTGTCTTCTCTGAGCCAGTGGACCTGGATGAGGTTTTTTTTTTTTTTTTCTATGATGCATTTAGCTTTTCAGACTTGTGTATGTGCTTTTGTTTTTTGATTTTTGGTTGATGACGCCTGACTTGTTATGCAGCTGCCAGATTACCTTGAAGTCATTGAGCATCCCATGGATTTTGGAACCGTCAGAAAGAAACTCACTAATGGAGCTTATGGCAGTTTGGAGCTATTCGAGGTTGGTATATGTGATTGCGATTATGTCTTTCCAACATTCCCTTTTTGCTTTTATTTAGGTTTTGTGTTTTTAGGTAGTTATAGTTTGGTGTAAAGAGATGGCTCTCATTTAGGAAGGCACATGCCTATACAGAAAGAGAAGAGTCCATAAAATTAAATGTAGACTAGTCTCTGCTGATTTCTCTGCATTTGTATGATGGAATTAACACTTGAGGAATAAAGAGATTAAGGAATAAACAGCCTTTGATTTCATGTTGGTTTCTCTGGGGACATGGGCATGACACTAGAAATTAATACATTCATACGAGCGCAGATTTTGTTTTCAACTGCATGGTTTTTGTTCTTTTAGTATGCAGATAGATCTTTAAGGAGTATTCCACTACTTGAGTAATTGTGTTTCCAGATTAGTCATTAGAGTTAACATACTTAAGAGTCCTCAATCCTTCCATTAAGACTGTTACATTGGGCCTTAATGCTAATCAATCATGTTCACTTCATGCATTGGTGTATCATTGTAGTAGTTACCTATAATTAGATTTCACATTAATGAAAAAGAACTGATTACTTTAAGTGAGTCGAGAAGAAATCCTTGGGCAAGTCAAACTATTAGAGTTAAATGTATGTGGAAGAGTTATTGCTCAATTTGCAAGATAGAGATGCCAATGTAATGTGAATAGCTCCATGCTTGACCTGATTACATGGATAAATGCTAGAGTTTTCTCAGTAGGTGGTGTATTTTTAATGGTTGTAAGCTAGGAATGGAATGGTTCTTGCATTTGTGCATCTCCTACTAGATGACTGGGAGACTAACGAGGCTGAAAGAGTACTAGTTCTGTGTTCATGTCCATCATCTATTGGTTGATATACTGCTAATTATCACAATTCTTTATTTTCTTTGGCCAATTGACTATGGATCCATTTGCAAGAGATAGAACCTCTTTGTTCTGGATGAAGCTTCATAGGACTCCAATTCCTGCGCCATGCATTTGCATGTTGACATGTGAAATTTGGCTTCCTTGCTGCCTCTTTGAAAGAAAAAGAAGGTTTAATCAGATTCTGAGTTAGGACAATATCCCAATCTAATGATATTCTAAAATCCTCTGTGTGCTTTTATTGGATTGTGAAAGAAATGTATTTTATTTTCATCTTATTGTCATGCAGGAAGATGTTTTCTTAATATGTACAAATGCAATGCAGTATAATGCCCCGGATACCATATATTTTCGACAGGTAAAGTCAGATTTTTACCTTTGAATTTGCCATTTCCCTGTTGTCTACATATGTTTTTGAATCCCCTATTGCTGTCAGGCACGATCTATACAAGAGTTGGCAAAAAAGAACTTTGAAAATTTGAGGCAAGATAGTGATGATAATGAAGCAGAACCTAAAGTAGTAAGAAGAGGGAGGCCACCTTCTGAGAATTTCAAAAAATCACCGGGCAGGCCTTCATTGGACCTTGCTGGTTCCGAGTTTCCCACAGGTGGAACTCTTGCTACAGGTGGAGAGAATAGATCTTCAGAGAAGTCTGGTTTTGCAGATTCGTCAGGACAATTTCATGGTTCCCGAAATGAAGCTTATTTGTCGACTGACAACAGATTTGAGAGGAATGATGAAACTGCAGGTATGGAACTTCAATATTAGTGTTTTTTTTTTTTTTTTTTAACTTCACTTGTCTGCACTCTTCCAAATCTGTACTTAACATAATGACAAGGCATTTTCACTTTTATTTCAGGTTCTATACTTAAAGGTAAGCATATTAAGAAGCATTTGGCACTTGATGAGAACAGGCGTAACACATATAAGCAATTCCATCCTTCAGCTGGTGGGCGAGTGCCATCTGTGCTGACCACTTTTGATGCAGAAAGGAAGCAGCTAGTGGCTGTATGTATCGCATCAATGTCCATTTTCTATTTAATTCCTTGAAGTGAAAAATGAAGCCTCATTTATGTAAAGGGCCTCTACAGATAGATGGTGGGTCAAGAGTAATCAGAAGAAAAATTAAAAAAAAAAAAAAAAAACTAGAATAGCAGGTCACTTGGTTTTAGTCAGTGAAATTTGAACCTTAAAAGATCATAACAATGATAAGAAGTGGTAGTAATGATGCGGTTAGATTTTATCAGGTATTTGGAAAGGAATTTCCTCATTAGGGTGTACTGCATCCACAAGTGCCCCCATCATGTTCTGCTAAATTCTGGGGTAACGCAACTGGCCTTATTATGGTTGGTTGATTTTGTCTTTTTTCTTTGCATGAATTAGGTGGGACTTCTGACAGAGCATGGTTATGCAAGGAGTATAGCACGATTTGCTGCGAACATTGGACCTTTTTCCTGGACGATTGCAGTTAAAAGAATAGAAAAATCTTTAGCGCCTGGAGTTAAGTTTGGTCCTGGATGGGTCGGAGAAAATGACATTCCACCACAGAAGGCTTTATTTTCTTCACCCATGCCAAGTCAGCTGGCACCACCACCATCACTGCCACCACAAAAGCCCTTCTCTGTTCTTGAAAGTTCAGCTGCTACTGCCACAGCTTGCGGTGTTAAATCGAAACAAGGGAAATTGTCAGCGAAACCTGAGAAAGATATTTTTCCAGAGAAGCAGGTGCCTTCAACTCGCCTGTCAGAGGCACATTTTAGTTCGGTTCCTCCATCCACCTCAATGACTACATCTGTCTCGGCTGTCAATAAATCTGAACCTTTCACAGAAAGAGCAGAATCAGTACCAAAATTAAATTCCCATGCTGCATTTAATGCACTGAACAGTAGTACGGGTGTGATAAGGCAAAGGGCTCCATCTCAACTTCATCAGAACCCAACCATTCACCCTGGCACGATTGGATTTAATGCCACGTATGGGTTTAACCTTGCAGCCCAGATGGGAAAACTAATTGGAGTTGCTAGGCCTGCTGGGTTAGGCATTCAGTCATCTCAGATGGCCGACAAGGTCTCTAGAACTAATTCTAACCTGGTCCGTTCAGCAAATGCAAACAGCATAAACTCAGAGAAAATGAAGTTTCCCGAGAATTCTAGTTCAATAAAAATCAGTGGGGCATTGCCAAATTCTGGGAACGAGGCAGGGTTATATCCAAATCCAAGACCAGATTCAGGCTCATCATCACATCAGAAATCGGATGCTGTCCCGCCTGACTTGAATGTAAGATACCAGTCTCCAGGCTCTCCTAGTTCTGGTTGCATTGACCCAGCACAGCCAGATTTAGCTTTGCAGCTCTAAGCATGGTTGAGCTTCTTTTTTTTTTTTTTCTTCTCGGATGATTAAGTTAATCATAGAGTGGTGACCAATGCTCCTCGCCCTTGTGGTTTGGTGTTGATCTCAAAACCACTCAACCAGGGTTCAAGCTTTGGCGCCAGCACAGAACCATATAGTGGTGGGCTTGGCAGTTGTGCTTCCAGGGATTAGACCAAGCCAAGGTCTCCTCAATAAGGATCCATCGAAGTCACACCTAACCGTGTTGTAAAATTGTAGGTTGTTTCTGTACAGATTAATGTGTCCTGATTCATAGATTCATAAGCGTAGGAAAAGGTTTCATCTGTAACCTTGGAAACCAAAAAAACCATGATGTTCCGAGACTTCGATTCAAGATGTTAGATGTTTATCTTAGAATAGCTAAATTCAACTGAAAAGCAATATCCGTTTGGAATTCAACGGTTTCTGGGATGCAACATGCAGTGTAGACCCCGTAACTTTGTCTAGCTTCAAATTTCCTTTCCATACCAAAGAGTTTCTGCTTGTTGGCAATTTGTGAAAAACGGACTTAGTTATCAAATGTCATTTCTTCTATCATCCAGGAGCCGCTCATGATAAATAAATTGAAGGGCCGCTGTCTCCATTTAACCTTGTATTAACCTAGCACCAGACAACATAAAAGAGACAAGAAGAATCCTCATGATAATTGTTGCCATGTACGATATTGGGTCTTGAGGTCAAGAATTCCAAGCACGTCACTTTCAAAACTTGGCGAGGGATTGCGCGAGCGGGAAGGGGGAACACGGTGACTACTAGTCATCATTAATTGTCAAACATATGCCACAGCCCCAAATGTAGTTGCCAATTTTTGCATAACAACGTGCAATTTCTACGAAAACTCGTTAGTGTTATAAAGGGAAAGAGTCCTTAAATGGGTTAAAAAATAATGTTTCCTTTGACAATTTAAGGAAGAGAAACAACATGACTTCCTTCTTATTAACCTCCAGCAATTGTCAAGCGTTGAATTTTTTTTTTATTTGTTTTTTAGATTTTAATATCATCGTGACATGCTAGGTTAAAAATAATTTTTTAAAAATAAAAAAATATTATTTTAATATATTTCTAAAAAAACATTTTAAAAAATAATTATTACCATACTCTAGAAAACACACCCATTATAATCATGGAGGTCAAGCTTGCTTGCTAGCTTTTGTTGGAGAAGATAAATGGAAAACAAGCTGTCTTAGCTGATGAACAAGACAAGGGTTTGCTTCAAAAAGCAGTCTGGAAATTAGATTGCGTAAATTGTTGGATTTTTGTGCTAATTTTGTTTTAATACAGGAAATCGTTCCTAATGAATATGGTTTACATATATTAAGGCATGATTTAAAGGGTTTAACGTTTGACTACGTCATTAATCATGCATCTTTTGTGCAATAAAATTCAGCATAAAATTAACCAATTTATTTCTATATTGATGATCATGACTAAGGAACCAGTTCTAATTAATATCAGTGATCTTATTTTTGAATGGCACTGCCTCTACACGAGATGAGTTCAGGACACAGATGATTTTATATTTTATTACGATTCTCCCTTTTCACCCACCAGAATATCTATCTCCTCTTTCTTTTATCCATTAAAATCGGAGGACAAACATGGTTCATATAATTTTATTTTCTCAAGAAAAGAAATTATAGTGACATGAAACACCATGAGATTTTTAATAACCAGTAAGAATACAGACCTAATCCCTCATTGTTGAAGAAACAAAAAAGAAAGCCTCCTTGCTTGACAGCGCCCCGACATCGATCCTTTTTGGGGCGTGAAGATGGGACTTGATGCTGCTGTCCGAACCTCCCTTTCATAGAAGGTACCAATCAGTTTCAGCTTGAAGTACATTCTAAAAGAGACATCGATCCTTTTTGGGGCGTGAAGATGGGACTTGATGCTGCTGTCCGAACCTCCCTTTCATAGAAGGTACCAATCAGTTTCAGCTTGTTCTTACTTCTATGTCCCACGCGATGCTGCAAGTCAATTAATTTTTGTATTTTAAAAAATGTTAAGATCTAAAATATTAGATTTTTTTTGCAAAGTTATACGTAAGAGTCTTAGATTTGGTTGCAACGCCTGATCCAAGAGTAATATTTATAATATTAATAATAACATTAAACTTGGGTTAACCCTTAGCATAAAAGTGTCTGGACTGCAATACCAGACTCAATAGCATTGGACGTGGATCTGACTGTAAGGTCGTGTCATAAAAGTGTGATAATTAAATAGATTAATTAAAAAGAAAAAAACAAAGAAAAAAAACCAACAGGAAGAAAAAAAAACTAATGAATAAAAAGAAAAAAAATATATGAATTAATTGGGTTAACCTGTCATACCTTGAATTCGTATCGTGAAAGTTTGATAATTAAAAATGAAAAAATAAATTAATGGGTTAACCCAGAATTAACTGAACTAACTCGTTAAACTAGGTTAACCTGTCAAATCCGGAATCCGTGTCATAAAGATTTGATAATTAAATAGAAAAAAAATTTAACATCAACAATTTAAATTAAACGAAAAAAATTAATTTAAAAGAAAAAAAAGCAAAAAAAAAATTCAGGTTAACTCGTCAAACCAAGTTAACCCGTTAAATCTCGGATCTGTATCATGAATGTCTGACAACTAAATAAAAAAAAAATGAACATTAACAAACTGAACTAAATGAAAAAAATTAATTAAAAAGAAAAAATCAAAAACAAATCCGGGTTAACTCGTCAAATCATGTTAACATGTTAAATCCAGGATTTGTGTCATGAAAGTCTGATAACTAAATAAAAAAAATTTAACATTAACAAACTAAATTAAATAAAAAAATTTATGAAAATAAAAATAAATAAAAAAATTGACGGGTCAACCCATAATTAACTGGGTTCTCCCGTGAAACCAGGTTAACCCGTGAAACTCGGGATATATGTCATGAAAATCTAATAACTAAATAGAAAGAAATTTAACATTAACAACTAAACTAAACTAAAAAAATTAATTAAAAAGAATAAAAAGCAAAAAATATATATTTTAGGTTAACGTGTCAAATCAGGTTAACCCGTTAAATCCAGAAAATGTGTCATGAAAGTCTGATAACTAAATAAAAAAATTTAACATTAATAAAACATTAATAAACTAAATTAAAGAAAAAAAATTTGCTAAAAAAAAGTAAAAAATAATTTTTCAAAAGGCATAAAAATACAGCCAAAAGAAACAACTTAAAAAAAAAACGTAAAGCAGCAGGGACAAGAGATCAGTGTTTTACTGTGGACTGCACTGTGCAGTCCACAGTAAAACACTGATCTCTGCAGTCCACGGTAAAACACTGATCTCTTTTAGCTATTTACTAGTTAAATGCCTCGCGCGATGCCGCGAGTCAATTATTTTTTGCATTTCAAAAAAACTCAAGATCTAAAAGTGTTAGGTTTTTTTGCAAAGTTATACCTAAGAGTTTTAGGTTTGGTTGCAACGCTTGACTCAAAAATAATATTTATAATATTAATAATAACATTAAACTTGGGTTAACCCTTAGCATAAAAATGTCTGGACTGCAATACCAGATCCAATAGCATTGGACGTGGGTCTGGCTACAAGGTCATGTCATAAAAGTGTGATAATTAAATAGATTAGTTAAAAAGAAAAAAACAGAAAAAAAAACTAATGAAGAAAAAGAAAAAAATTTATGAATTAACTGGGTTAACCTTTCAAATCAGGTTAACCCGTCATACCTTGAATTTGCATCGTGAAAGTTTGATAATTAAAAAGAAAGAAACAAATTAATGGGTTAACCCAGAATTAACTGGGTTAACTTGTCAAATCAGGTTAGCCTGTCAAATCCGGAATTCGTGTCATGAAAGTTTGATAACTAAATAGAAAAAAATTTAACATTAACAATTTAAATTAAACAAAAAAATTAATTAAAAAGAAAAAAACAAAAGGCATCAGCTTTTTCACTGTGGACTGCACTGTGCAGTCCACAGTCAAAGGCATAAAAACAACAAAAAAACAAAAAGAAAAACTAAAGGCATCAGTCGAGAACTACTTAGAAAAAAAAATTAATATTAATAAACTAAATTAATTAAAAAGAAAAAATAAAAAAAACCTCTAAGAAGAAAAAAACTAAATAGAAAGAAATTTAACATTAACAAACTAAACTAAACGAAAAAAAATTAAAAAGAAAAAAAGCAAAAAACAATTACAGGTTAACTCTTCAAATTAGGTTAACCCATTAAACCCGGGATTCGTGTCGTGAATGTCTGGTAACTAAATAAAAAAAAGTGAAAATTAACAAATTGAACCAAACAAAAAAAATTAATTAAAAAGGAAAAAAATCCGGGTTAACTCGTCAAACCATGTTAACCCGTTAAACCCAGGATCTGTGTCATGAAAGTCTGATAACTAAATAAAAAAAATTTAACATTGACAAACTAAATTATACAAAAACAATTTATGAAAATAAAAAAACAAAAAAAAATTGACGGTCAACCCATAATTAACCGAGTTCACCTGTGAAACCAGGTTAACCCATGAAATCGGGATATGTGTTATGAAAGTTTGATAACTAAATAGAAAAAAAAATTAGCATTAACAGAGAAAAAAATTAATTAAAAAGCAAAAAAAGCAAAAAAAAAATTTCTGGGTTAACTTTTTAAACCAGGTTAACCCGTTAAATCCGGAAAACGTGTCATGAAAGTCTCATAACTAAATAAAAAAATTTTAATATTAATAAACTAAATTAAATCAAACAAAAAATTTTGTTAAAAGAAAAAAACAAAGAAAGAAGCAAAAAAATAATCCCGAAAGGCATAAAAAAAGCTAAAAAAATGAGACAACTTAAAAAAAAACCTAAAGCATCAGTGTTTTACTGTGGACTACACTATGCAGTCCACAATAAAACACTGATCTCTTTTAGTATATGTTACAATTAATTAAAAAGAAAAAAAGCAAAAAAAAGTTTCAGGTTAACTCGTCAAACCTGGGATCCGTGTCATGAAAATTTGATAATTAAATAAAAAAATTAACATTAACAAAATAAATTAAACAAAAAAAATTCAAAAAAAAAACACAGAAAAAAGCAAAAAAAAAAACTCATAAAGGCTAGAAAACAAAAAAAAAACAAAAAACAACAAAGAAAAAACAAAAGAACAAAAAAAAGAAGAAGAAGACAGCTCAACGTTTCACTATGGACTTGCACAGGGAAACACTGAGCAATTTTAGTTTATTGTCAATTAACAAACTAAACTAAACTAAAAAAATTAATTAAAAAGAAAAAAAAATTTGGGTTAACTCGCCACACCAGGTTAACTCGTTAAACCCGGGATCCGTGTCATGAAATTTTGATAACTAAATAAAAAAATTAACATTAACAAACTAAATTAAATAAAAAAAATTATTAAAAGAAAAAAAATGACGGCCCGTGAAATCAGGTTAACCCGTGAAACCTGAAATATGTGTCATGAAAGTCTAATAACTAAATAGAAAGAAATTTAACATTAACAAACTAAAGTAAACGAAAAAAATTAATTAAAAAGAAAAAAAAAAGCAAAAAAAATAAATTCTGGGTTAACTCGTCAAACCATGTTAACCTGTTAAACTCGGGATCCGTGTCATGAAAATCTGATAACTGAATAAAAAAAATTTAACATTAACAAAAAAAATTATTAAAAAAACCCTAAAAGTGTAAAAAAACGAAAAAAAAAA
>Ga0325411_1005517_pt1 | contig 13990 bp, 10 predicted proteins | sample PopdelMetagenome_13_FD_206181 | JGI IMG/M metagenome (GOLD analysis project Ga0325411, IMG submission 206181) | Populus deltoides microbial communities from Bellville, Georgia, United States - Xylem-PdIQD-R4 | ecosystem: Host-associated > Plants > Phyllosphere > Stem > Wood/Secondary xylem... | reverse complement strand
TTAATCTGATTCTATTAACAAAAATGGCAACATTTGATGTCAAAGACTCTTGACGATACAAGTGTTGTTAAGATATTCTATGACTTCCATATCACTTGAAAAAATAGATAAGGGTTTGGAGAGACTTTTCTATGATTTGATATTCTGTATTTTTTTAACAGGCTTGAGGGACTTTTGAGTTGGGGAATTAATTTCCTGAGGTTAAGTTTCTAGGTAAGAAAATGCACAACTTAATTTTTAATAATTTTTCCTTCTCTACCTCTTGCTCTTTTGTTTTGTTTTGCAAATCTAGGGTTCATTTTTTCGAGATTTGTTGTAATAAAGATATCCAATTTGGATTAGATCCTTTTTATATTATAGGAGGATACAGATATTTGTGTAAAGCTATTTGATCATGCATTTTTCTGATATCCCTCCTTTTTATCGAGGGTTTCCTCCCTTCTATTAACAGATGCGCGAATTTTCATTCAATGAGGTATATTAACGTTGCCCGTTCCTTCATTGATTAATGGTGGTTTTAAGCTCTTCTGTAAACATGTGATGCTAGCTACAAGCTATCGCAAAAGCAGTCCAAGTGTAGGGTTTTAGAATGTTTCACGTGTTAATTCTTGTAATTCTTTCTGGGACACCTCAATCCAATGCTCTTCTCCATACATGGATGATAGTCGGAGCTGGCGGCTATGTAAGGGGTTTCCATATCTGAGATTCCTGCGAGACAGGGATGAAGCCGGCCCTTGTGAACAGCTTCATGCACTATTTTATTCAATCAAATGGTTTGGGTTCATAGAACATGGAGCCTTGGGCTTACTATTTGACTAGATAAGGATAAGTAACTTGAAAGGAGAACATGGGATCTTGCGAAATCAGAGATTGGAAAAACACAGAATGGACAATTTCTTGTATCAATTCTTGAGAACGACAAAGCAAGCTTAATTTCGAGGAGTGGGGCATTCTTCGACTCGCATTTTATTGAAAAAAACAAAGGACATCCAAATCTTGCGTAATTCCCTTGCTGAAATGACAAATAATTAAGCTTTGCCAAACATGAAAAAGACCTGCTCATTGTCTTCTTTCCATAATGGCCAATTAATTATGTGATCGAGAGAAGATGCTTATCTACGTCGAAGAAAAAATCAATATCTTGATATTGTTATATATATTATTTTTGAAGTATTTTTATTTAAAAATATATCTAAATGATATTTTTTATTTTTTAAATTTATTTTTCACATAGTATATCAAAATAATATTATAATATAAAAAAATAATTTGATTTAAAAAAAAAAATCTGAAGGAGCACTATATTTATATATAAAAAAAATTACTGGCTGCTCAATCCTGTTGTCACCATCGAACGCATAACAAGTAATTCCTCGTTTTCTTGGCACCATCCAAGTAAATTGAAACACTTGAACCTTTCTCTAGCCGACCTTTGCAACTTTTAGCTAGCTAGCAAGAAACAAGTCACCAGTCATTTCTATGGCTAATGTTAGTGGTTTACCATCAGTTACATTGGCCCCTGATGATCATATTCACGACGATGAGCTTCTTGTATCCGGTGACCGTAACTTTGCTGTCCACGGTGAGATTATGATGCTAGTTCTACTCTTGCTTTTCACTTTATTTTTTCTGTTTATTCTCTACCTTGTGTGTGCAAAGCGGTCAAAGGATGCCTCAAAAGTCACTCAATCGGAGCTTATTTCGCCAAGGAATTTTACATTTTCCAATTTCAAGGGTCAGATTAGATCAGAAGGGCATTTGATGCATCAATCTATGGAGTCCAAGACAACCCAGCAACCAGCATAGAAATACATAGGGACACTGCATCTGCATCGTGCATAAAATATGCCTGGTCTCATTTCAAATTATGAGAGGCAAGTAGGGAGACGGCTAGCACGGCGCCTAAAATGTTTTTTCCCTGATGACCGCCAGGGAGATGATGGAGCTATCAGCTTGATTCTATATTTATGTTCAGAATAACTTTCAAACTGCTGCAATACAATCCATATATATATGAATGTACGTATCTACTCTTTACAATTTCCAGCTCTCTAGTATATTTTATGAGTAGTTCTTGATTTGGTTGCGATGGATTCTTGTAATTTGATTGATACGCATGAACCAAGTTTATATAATGATATTTTTCATCAAATCGATGTCAGGTTCGAGTGTCAACAGATGAGAGCATCTTCTGCTGTACACCTGCCTTCTTGGTTTAGATCAGAAATTTATGTTCTTCCTAAATTAATCTACAACCACTCCTTTTTTTTTCAATACCTGTGTTTTTCATGGAAAATATACATATCAAGATTTTTTCTCCTTAACCAAAAGTCTTACTATCAGGGGTGGAATTAGGAGGGCTGGCAGAGGCAGACCCTGCAAGGAAATTTTGTTTTCATCCCCGTCCTTTAATAAATTAAGATTTTAGTTTTAAAAAGAAAAAATCTTAAATTTAGACCTCCTTTAAAAAGTTTTCTCTAATTTTGCCCTTTGAAACTAAAATTTGTAGCTTTGCTCCTGCTTACTATGACATATCCTTTCTCTCTTTAACCAAAAGAGGTATTGGCATGCTTTAGAAATCTACTGTACCGCTAGATCGGCATAATTAGGTGAAGTCTAATGATTGTAAGCAGCTTCCACCAAATAAAGTAAGATTCCTTTATGAACTTACCCCACGATGTCGTGGGATAGTTTTCAAAATTTATTATTACTTAGACTTTCTTACAATTAAAATAGATAAAAAGCTATGATATAAATTTAAAAATATTTTTTATTATATAAATTATTATTTTTTAATATATGAATTTTTTATCAAAATATTTCTTATTTGCTCCAACACAACGATTTGAGAGGGGGAAAAATTAAGATTCCAGAATATATGAATTCTGTCTTATTTTTATTTCTATGAATAATTAGTAGAACAGAACTAGACGATAAAAAAGCTACAAATTAAATAGCAAACCGGAAAATGGCTAATGAACCTAATTAATTAAACATACGAGCCCAACAAAACATTTCAGCAAAAGAGGAATGAAGAAATGTTCATATAAACCTGATAGGTTCGTGCCCCGTGCATTGCAAACCCACCCCGTCTCATTATCGGGAGTCTAGACATAATGCATTGCCTCTTTACCCTCCTTTGATCTCTCTTTTTTCATAGGTTTCTGAAACAGGCTCTAAAATTATAGCCAGAAGTTCCAAGAACATTATCTAGATTTTATTTTTGGTAAAAAAAAGTAATGGAGTCCTCAATTATTATTACTTGGAAGAAGCAGAAGATGCAGCATTGCCAGGTGGAAAGATGGAAGGAGATGTAGATGACTCTTCAACTGCATCAAGAGAAGTCTTGGAAGAGATAGGCTTGGATCCTCATCTTGTTCAAGTTGTTGCCAACTTAGAGACTTTATTTCCCAGGTACAATCAGTAATGTTTTCCCTCCTGATTTAGACCTTTACTAGGTTCATGGGGCATGTCATGTGGTGTGCCGGTCTAAATTTTTTTTAATGTTAAAAAATAATGTAATTGTAGTATTTTTAAAAAAGTAAAAAATTTCGATACTCGAATTATTAACTTGATTGAATCTAATAAAATTGGATAATTTAATAAATAGATTTAAAAGGCACACAACAACAGTAGATGAATTTTTAAAAAAATATTTGACAATAATTAACTATAAAAAATAAGCATTCAATATCATACCAGGAAGGAGAAGAAAGAAAAGCTTATTAGAGACTTATCATCACTCCAATGTTGACACCGCTCGCCACCAGAAGAGTTTGCCTAAATGGTTCAAACCCCACCATATAAAAGGTTGCACGACAATACTGAAAGAAACTGCATGGCCTACTAAAGTACCAAACCAGAAAGCAAACCAAACAAAACATCATTAAGTCAGCATCTCATACCTATATTCAATCAATTAATTCTATATAATTACAGAATAAAATTTATTTTAAAACAAATAAATTTAAAAAAGAATGACAAATAAAAAGACTCGAGATAACCCAATTAAAAAAAAAGATAAAACAAAAGACGTAAAAAGCATATAAAGAAAAACAGAGCTCAATCTCTAATTAAATAAATATTGAATGATAAAAAAAAATATAGCTTAAAAAGATTAAAAAAAACTCAAGCAAACTCAAATGAATTTTTTAAAGCTAGTTTAATCTCCCAAAGCTAGAAAGAAAAATTGAATAGCTTATCTAAAACATTGGTAGGTTGGGTGCAAAAATAAAGGAGGAAAAAGAAAAGAATGGGCAAAAAAAGAAAACGTTTGTTGGCTCACACCAAAGGTTTTTTTGGGTTTATGCATCGCCAAATTATAGAGGGTCATTAAGATGAATTGGACACCACCCTGAAACCATATTTTTGTCTACCATAATCAGTCACATGCATAGCATGCAATGCATATGTTTGCTATATTTTTTAATATTTTTCATTTATCAAATTAGTAAATTATCCCTAAATAAACCTGATAATAACAAGAAAATGATAAAAATACCCTCAGATCCAAGGTATCAAAATCTAAAGTTTAAGGGAATCAGATTTTTTTACTGTGATTTTGAAACTGAAAAGACAAAAACACCACTCATTACAAGTTAAAGGTTTTTTTTATTCCAAGAGTGAAAAGGTTATTTTACTATGTATTTTTAATGAAAATATAAAAACAAAAAAAACAAAAAAACCTTTCTATGACAGCCTTATAATTTTTTTTACTTTTAAATGTATTAAAATTATTATTTTACTATGCAAAAAGAAAGTACATGAAACAATTATCCTAATTATTCTATAGTTTAATTGGTTTTACATTTAAGCTTTCGTGTTTTGAAAAATTATAATTTATATTCTTAGTGAGTATAAAATAGATTAAACTATAGAATGATTTAGGAGGTAAATTGTCACTCGTGCAACAAACTATAGTATATAAATTATATTTTCTTAAAATATGGAGGATAAGAACTATAAAATGGTCGGTCAATTTTAGAATGCCTAAGTTGTCCTAATGCAAAGACAATTGTACTCTCAAGTTGTAACCTTTGAGGGTTTTTTTTTTTTTTTTTTCCTTTGAAGGGCAACTTTGTTTCCGGTCCACATTGCAAAGTGTCTAACGCGTTCCAGATTATTTTTTTTAATTTAATTTAATTTGATGGTTGCTATGATTCTTCCTTCCTAGTTCATCTCAGCATCTTCATCACCAAGAGACTGACCGACCAACTTGAATCCTTGTAATTGCTCTTCCAAGTTTGTGCGCAAACACACAAGACTTGGACCAGTATATATGTATGATCAATCGTTCAATCTAGACAATCAAAATGTATCCTTGCGATTAATTTAATGGAATTCTTCTCAACTTGCAATGCAACCAGAGAAGACTTTATTCAAAACCCACCACCCACCGTGTACGGATAAATTACACGGCTAATTTCGAAGAAAATTCGTCTCATTTTCTCGTTGGATTCATCTCATTTTAATTAAGCACCTTCTTTTATCCTATAAATAAATACCTTGATGAAGCCATCATCAGAGATGGTCAGCATACATGTTCCAATTTGAATAACTAAGGTATGAATCTGCGCTGATTGTATCATCAGAGATGGTCAACACATAATTCTCTTTTTTAGGAAAAAAGAAACCGTATATTAGTCAATCTTTCACCTACTATTTATACCAAGCGCCCCACATCTTGACCGACCAAGCACGGCAAGTTCATAGCAACTTCAAGGTGAGGATGATTGTCTAACAAAGAGACATGATAAATTTTACACAATATAATAAGAATCTGAATTTATATATCAAGTTCAAATTACTATACATGTGAATGCGTGACCTAAACAAGTGAAAATTCAGCCAAATGCCATTCGATTTTTACAAAAGTAGGCGCTGCTGCTATAATAATGAAAAACGTGACTTCACATTGCTTGACCAAGCCATATACAAGTGTTAACAGAAACACAGAGAGGCTAAGAGATTTAAATATATCCTATAGGGAATTAAGAGCTTGCTGCAGCAATGAATGCCTCAACAGCTTATGAACAGGTTTCACCAGCAGTCCCTTCTTGGCTAAACAAAGGAGACAATGCATGGCAAATGACAGCATCAACTCTGGTTGCCCTCCAGAGCATGCCAGGGCTTGTCATACTCTATGCCAGCATAGTCAAGAAGAAATGGGCTGTAAACTCTGCCTTCATGGCCCTCTATGCCTTTGCTGCTGTCCTCATTTGCTGGGTGCTATTAGGCTACCGCATGGCTTTTGGCGATGAACTCCTTCCCTTTTGGGGAAAGGGTGCACCGGCTTTAGGCCAAAAGTACCTATTAACCAGAGCGAGGGTCCCTGAAAGTACGCATACACTCGAAGATGGCACAAGGGAAACTGTTGAGCCTTGGTATCCGATGGCCTCGCTTGTGTACTTTCAATTTACTTTTGCTGCTATTACCCTTATTTTGCTTGCTGGTTCTGTTCTTGGCCGGATGAATATTAAAGCTTGGATGGCTTTTGTGCCTCTATGGCTCATATTCTCCTACACTGTTGGTGCTTTTAGCCTATGGGGAGGCGGATTTCTTTATCATTGGGGTGTCATTGATTACTCTGGTGGCTATGTCATTCACCTCTCCTCCGGAATTGCTGGGTTGACAGCAGCTTATTGGGTGCGTAAATCAAGTCCTTTCAACCAAATTCTGGTTTTTATTAGATTCTGTGCTTCACTCTTGCTGCCATGATGCTCACTTGTTAAAAGTGACACAGGTTGGACCAAGGCTAAAAAGTGACAGGGAGAGATTCCCCCCTAACAATGTGCTGCTAATGCTTGCGGGTGCTGGTCTGTTGTGGATGGGCTGGTCAGGATTCAATGGAGGAGCACCCTACGCAGCAAATATCGATGCTTCGATTGCGGTGCTGAACACTAATGTATGCGCAGCAACAAGTCTGCTTGTATGGACATCTCTGGATGTTGTATACTTTGGTAAACCATCAGTGATAGGAGCTGTTCAGGGCATGATGACTGGACTAGTTTGCATCACTCCAGGAGCAGGTTAGTGTGTTTCTGGGTCTGTGTTACAGTGATATTAGCATTATTTTAGCTGTTAAAACTATGGATGGTCTTAATGCTTGCAGGACTGGTTCAATCTTGGGCGGCTATAGTGATGGGAATACTTTCCGGCAGCATTCCATGGGTGTCTATGATGATACTGCATAAGAAATCTGCCCTGCTTCAAAAGGTATTTCTTTTGCTTCTCCTGGATATGCACGAGTCCTTAAAAAATTGAAGTCTTGACAAATTGCTAATCCATCTTTACAACTTCTCCCACCTCCAATCTAATGAAAGCTTTGTGGTTCTGGCCCATCTAAGACGAGACTTAAGGAAAGATAAAAAAAAAAAAAAAAAGAAAAAAAAGAAGAAGAAGACTCTAAGAGATGTTAGGTAGTTGTCCAGTAGCACGCAAGAGTAGACTATCAAGTTTTGCGTCGTATATAATAGCAAGTTGTTCGGATTTATCGGCCATAATTCAAGACTTTGTGTCGGTTGCTGGACGTGGACATTACGGTTTAAAATATTTTTTATTTATAAATATATTAAAATAATATTTTTTATTTAAAAGTTTTTATTTTTAATATTAATACATCAAAAAATCTGAAAATAAAAAAAAATTAATTTTAAATAAAAAAATTTAAATTTTAATAAAATTATTTATTTGAATCCCGTTTCCAAACAGGTATAATTTAAAGCTAGAAAAGAAAATGATTGGATGGGGGGCTAGCTGCCCATTTCAAGAAAGAACGAGGGCATTAACAAAACCAGTGAGAACTTCTAGAAAGATCGGTGGAAGACGTGTGCACAAGAAATTATAGAAATACGAGATAAATTGAATTTTGGTTTTATCCATCTTGCTCATAGTAATTGGACCAATAAATTTAATATTTTTTCTTTCTTTCAGAAAACTACTTTTGTTTTCTCCATAGGTTTTTTCAAGGATGATGACTACTCCATGACCATGTCCTCATCCCAGGCCTGAACATCGTCTTAAAACATGGAGCTTTTTTGAGACAAGGAATTTAGCAGTCTTCATCAAATACTGTTTTTCTATCCTTATCTTCTTTGTCCAGTATAATTCACTTTATCATGCTTGTGTTCTCACCATCAAAACGGGGTGCTCAGCCACTAAAACATATCAAATCATATCTGTAAACCTTTCCATCAAGTCATGAATGACTGCCACTACCATGCATATATACTTCAACAAGTCACTTGATTAATTTCCCATCACCCTTGTTTTGGATTTTATTATTCATCCTGAACTGTCTACCCTTATGATCAGGCAAGCAAGTCCCACCATTAAAACTCCCCTAGCCTCCATTAAAATTAATTACAGTCAAAGATGAGAGCATGACATTGAACTCTCTTTAGCTATAAATAAGTAGAAAGTAATTCATGTCTGTTTTTTTTATGTTTGATTGTTGAGGTAGCAAGGATAATATATATTAGTAGACTAAATACCAGGTGTGTGTTTTTCTTTTGTGTGGTAATAACAGGTGGATGATACACTGGGTGTCTTTCACACACATGCAGTGGCCGGGCTCTTGGGTGGACTTCTGACTGGACTCTTAGCAGAGCCGAAACTGTGTGACCTTATACTGCCGGTGAATACAAGGGGTGCGTTTTATGGTGGAAGTGGTGGGGTGCAATTCCTGAAGCAAGTGGTGGCAGCCCTTTTTGTTATAGGTTGGAACGTGGTGTCCACAACCATAATCCTTCTGTTTATAAGGCTGTTTATACCATTGAGAATGCCTGAGGAGCAACTTGCTATCGGAGATGATGCAGTTCATGGAGAGGAAGCTTATGCTTTATGGGGTGATGGAGAAAAATACGACCCGACTAAGCACGGTCGGAACACCTTGTATGGAGAGGAAACAGCACAGTCTCCGTATGTTAATGGTGCAAGAGGTGTCACCATCAATTTGTAAGCAATGCAGAAACAAAAACCATCATTTTGTAAGCTAGATGACTGCGCGCACACGCGCACACACATAATTATAGCAGTTTTTGATTTCTTGATATATATTAATTAGCACATAGTTTGATTTGTAAGTAGAATCTTGACGCATGTAATATTGAATTATAAATTGCTCTGCCTAATTTGAGAAGAGAATAACAAAGTAACTAAAACTGAAGGCAAAATTATTATAGCTACAGACCCATTTTTTTTATTCACCTATACTGCAGTGATGCTTTTATCCTTATAAAAAAACAAAATCAAAAGCCTTGGTATGAAGGGTATTGTGGTCTCTTTATATGGCTCATTAATCATTAAAATATTGACTGGGAGTATAATTATCTTTTTAATTTTTTCAATAATAAAATAATTTAATTACTTTACAAATTAAAATTTTTAAAAATAGCACACAAGGGGGTATATATTTATATCTTTTTAATTTTTTTAAATACAGTAAAATAATGAGTCTGCCTTTTAAATAAAAAATATTTTAATAAAAATCAAAATGGCACACAAGGGTATTTATACCATGTCATTTTTATTTTATATCTTTTTATTTATTTTACCTCAAAGGTTAGTTATGGTTGCTAAGACCAAAAGATATTCATTTTAATAAATAAGTTATGTAAATAAAACGTATGTATATAAAATAAAAAAATTAAAGATATATTACAATAATTTTTTTGAAGCATTATGAAATTTAAAAAAAAAAATTAGTTGCTATTTAAATAACATGAACTAAAAAATTTTAAAAAATAAGAGAGATGGAGTTAATTAAAATTTAAAGAAAAACTTAATGCAAAGTAAAAAAAAATAAATAAATAAATAATAAAGAAGATATTAGTTGAAGTTTAAATAAAAAGAATTAATGAAAAACTTTTTTTTAAAAAAAAAATATCAGGCTGCATGCTTGACTAGGAATTCAGAAACCCAGGCGTGCTCTTTATTGGTTGAATTTTTAAGGACGAGAGGCCGCCTATTATTGCAGACCACCTTCATCCTCTACAGTCTACACCATTTTTTAGTCACCAGAATTGAGATTTGGGCTTTTAGAGTTAAGAAAAGTCATTTTCAACCCTTTTTTTTTCTTACTTGAAAACATTACCAAAAAAAAAAAACCTCATTTTCAATTTTAAAATAGCCTATAATCTTTCTAAAATATAAAAAATAAATGAATAAAAAATTAAGAACCTCGGTATATTTTTTTAACATAATTAAAGAATATCAATGTCTTCATTGAACTCTAAAAGAAACAACAATCTAGAAAAGATAAATCCAATAATATTAAGATTATTTTTTTAATGATCAGAATAAAACTATCTGATTATTTTTTTTCTTTTATATTTTTAGCAATTTTCTTTTTCTTTCTTAACATCGAGGAATCAAAACGTAAAAAAAATGAAGTCTGAAACTAAAATGTAAAATTTTAAAATAATAAGAACCAAATAAATAGATAAATTGAGACTTTAAAGAGCAAATTGAAGTTTTTGTATCCATATCCAACTGAGGTTTTTTTTTGTTACATATGATCCTTATTTTTTTAAATTTTGCTTTTAAACACAAATAAAACTCTATTTCACAAAATCAATCTTTAATTAGGAGAGAATGCAAACTAAAAAAAAAAATCTCAATATATAAAACCAAGTTAATGCAACGAATGAAATCACAAATAAAAAAATTTGCTGACAGAAATTTAAAAAAAAGAAAAGAAATGCACTGTTCGGAGGATATCGCACCATTCCTTTTCCTGATATGTTTTAGTATATTTGGTAATTGGTAATGGTAATAAAGCTCTAAGTTTAGTAATTTAAGTCGGTGTGAAAGGCAGAAAACGGGATAAAGGAGAAAACATGAGCATGTTTCATGGTCGTGGACCAAAGGGCGCTGTAATTAGGGAAGAAAAACAATGAAATTGATCCAGAGAGAAGATGTAGAGAGGCAGAGAAAATACATGCAGAGCGTCAAAACGGCAAAGGATCATTAGACAACCAAAACACAGATAGAAATATTACTGTGAAACAGTATCCTGAAAAAGATTCCATAACACAGCAATTTCACATAAACAGGGCCAAGTGCAGCTTTCGTTTCCAAGCACAACAGCAGCTGAAATAGTTTGCCAAAGACCTTCAGAAGGAGGACCAACAGGGGTACAATTGACCTTTTGTGATTAAACGCTAACTTCGAATAACGAGTGCACCTCGGGCCTAACTCAATACTCGTATCAGTTACCAGAAACACAATTGGGCATTCGTACAAGTTAGTGATCCAGTAGGAAATAAAAACATTATTCAGACAGTTAACTTGTGTTTATATGAAATTTCAGGTAAGAGAAATTGGACGGTATTTGATATAGTAGTAGGGTAGTTTTTTATAGTATTTTTATTTGGAAATGCATTAATTAATATTTTTTATTTTTTAAAATTTATTTTTTATATAAACACGATACAAAAACAAGAACAAAATTCAAGAAACTCTAATTATATCTCTGCTAACGGGCTCTAAGTAATGGATCTTCATTCTAGGAGATATCATAGGCGAACTGATCCATAAAACACCACTTCAGCTGGGCCAGTCATGTACACATGGTTGTCTTCCTCCCTCCACTCAATCTCCAGTGGACCTCCAGGAAGATCAACCGTGCAATTCTGTTTCACAATAACATTGGTGAGGCATAAGAAGATTAACCGATTGGACATTTAGTGGGAAAACTCTAAACTTGCAACAAATGATATTCATTTGGAAATGAAAGATGTTAAAAGGCTTGCTATACATTCCGTCGGCACTGTTAAACTTCCAATCTGAAACTTACCCTCCCAGCACGACCCTCGAGAACTGCTGCAACCACTGTTGCACAAGCGCCTGTTCCGCAGGCCAGTGTTGCTCCTACAGTCACAGAACAATGGTGAGTTTTCCAGTCAAAAAATAAGGATTCTTTTATACACAACCACAAGGTAGCAAGATACATGGAGATGTCCATGGCAATAGAAACTCACCTGCCCCGCGCTCCCAGACGCGCATTTTGAGATGTGAAGGTGAATAAACTTGCACAAACTCTGCAAGTCATGTTAAATATAAAATCAAAACATGACATAAATACTTATGTGAGATGGCATTCCACAGAGAATGTTCGAAAGAGTAGTACAGTTCCTAACTTCATCACAACATTATATACAAGCACTTGCACACACACATGTGCATTCACATTCCGTGTCACGAGAATGCATGCACGAACCATCTGACTAATAATGCAGCAACCATTACTAGAATAGAAAGCATGCTCTTTGATAAGCATCTTGACTCCTACTTCGTGCTGACTCAAGCAAATGGAGATATAATACTTATGAGTTGCAAAATGTAAATTTTTGAGAAATTTAAATAAATAAACTGAAAAGTTGCATAATTTAAATGCATTTAAGATGCATCAGACGGGAGATCATTCATGAATCATAAGAGGATACCAACACCATGAGAACTACTGAGAGTTAAAATTGTTTGATGCAATCCAAAGAATGTATGAGACTAAAAACTCCCAAGTTCAAATCAAAATCCTATGTCATATTGGGCACTCCTTCCACATAACAACGCCAAAGCAACATGAGAATAAATTGCAACAACCATGAGCAGAAAACAAAAATACGAACTAACCAGTGTTAGTTCGTGCTGGGAACACATCATGATGTTCAAACTTAGGACCGATTTGAGCCAGATTTAATGCATCAACCTGCAAATCCTGTTATTACAAGCAGGAGCATCAATAACCAACAAAGAAATACCAGTCTTATTAATCATTTACTAATTAGACAACACGCAAATGCCAGTGCTTTAATCCAAAATGCATACCTCCCCTCCTTTGGTGCCGAAAGTTACACAATGAGGATTTCCCATGCTAACACAAGTCACATTCCAAGTCACTCCATCCACAACCAATTCCGACTTAACAACAGCATCATTCTTATTCGAAGCCAATTTCGTTGGCACGTTAGCTGCTTTAAGCACCGGCTCCCCCATATCAACCTTAACTTGCCCATCTTCTTGAATCTCAGGAACAATCAAACCAGCGCCAGTATGCACAGTAAAACTCTGTCTCTTCCCATGAAAATTCTCCAACTCGGCAATAAACCTGGCAAAACACCGCACCCCATTGCCACACATCTCCGGCTCGCTCCCATCAGAATTAAATATCCTCATTGTATAATTAGTTCCATTAACCCCAGGCAAAGCAAAAATCACCCCATCTGCCCCAATCCCAAAATTCCTATCACATAACTTCACTGCTTGCTCTGGTCTTATCTTGGGCTCGCTAGAGTCCCTATTATCCAACTAATTCAAACAAATGAAGAAGCTTTAAAAAATGATAAATAAATAAAAATAATAAATCATATGAAAAAAAGGGATTACCACAATGAAGTCATTGCCGAGGCCGTGGTATTTGACAAAGTGAAGGAATCTGCTGCCTTCTCTGTGATCAAGAAAGGAGGATGATTTTGATGAAGTTTCCTGGGGGGCTGCTGCTGAATCGATGCTCATTGAAGAGGAAACTACTAATGGCCGGAACTTCGGGTTCTTTAGAGAGTTGAATCGAAGAACAGGAAGAGAAGTGGTGAGAGTGAGAAAGAGTTGGGAGTGGCGAGTTGAGGGTTTTAGAAAGAGCGAAACGGTGGCGGCTGCAATAGTGTCGGCCATGGCTGCAGTAGTTCTTGGGGACAAAAGAGAGAGGAGTTACGGACGGTGATCTCTCTGTCTGCCCATTTCAATGTCTTTTTTTTTTTTTCAGGTTAATGATTTTCAACCGTGGATTAACAACTGTTGAATATTTTTCTTTGAAATCTTAAACCTTGATTGGTTTTTTTCTTTTTTTTAAGGAGGAGGAAGTAAAATTTTCGAGTTGGTTTGCGGTTATTTTTTTATTTATAAAAATTATTTTTAAAATTAGCATATTAAAAAATTTAAAAACATCAAAAATAATATTAATTTAAAATAAAAAAATTAAATATTTTTAAAA
>Ga0325411_1005515_pt1 | contig 13992 bp, 9 predicted proteins | sample PopdelMetagenome_13_FD_206181 | JGI IMG/M metagenome (GOLD analysis project Ga0325411, IMG submission 206181) | Populus deltoides microbial communities from Bellville, Georgia, United States - Xylem-PdIQD-R4 | ecosystem: Host-associated > Plants > Phyllosphere > Stem > Wood/Secondary xylem... | reverse complement strand
CTTAAATCTTCTGATTTTTTAGGCTTTATTCATTTTTCAAGCTTTATTAATTTTTGTTTTCCTCGTAATCTAGAGCTTAGTTTCAATTCTTGTAGAAAGACATTGAGGATAATTTATTTGTATCTGTCGGACCTTGTTTACAAGTGCACCTAAATAAGATGGTGTTGTTGAATTCTTGTGAGGCTTATCAAAGTGAATTTTTTTTTTTTTTTGCACAAAGTGAAAACCAATAAAGCTTTAATGATAAATGATTTTAACTTTGGCAACAAAAAAAATGAGCATATTTACTTAATATATTTTTTATACAGATTTAGTATACATGCTAGGATTGTATTTCTATATCTCATGTAAGTCTACATATTTACTTAATATGTATGCTAGGATTGTATTTCTATATTTTCTATCTTTTTTTTATTGCAAGGTTACCATGTTCTTATTGAGTCCTGAAATTCATACATGCAGCGAAAATGATAAATTTAAAGTAACATTCCTAGGATTTTGTTAGATAGATCTAGAGTTGTATCGTTTGCATGTCAGTCATGCGACCAAGTGCTCACGAATAAGGGCGGAGCTAGGGGAGGTTAGTGGGGGTCTAAGCCCCTGCAATGCAAAAGTCTTATGATTATATAACCAAACCGAGCACCTTGTTTTTTTAAGGGAAACGTTGTTGTTTTTCATTAAAGATATAAATCCCTAGTTAATAATAATTTAGATTGCCGCATCTTTCTTTGTGAGTGTGTGGGGGTGAGTTTTCTCTCTTACTTTAGTTCTCTAACGAACTGAATTGACTTATCGAATAACAATTGTCTTCGTGACGTCATCCTATACTTTTCATTCATGAATTGCTAGTCATTGGGTGAGAGTATCATAATCCAATAATATTGATGCTTAGGTTCAAGTTTATTTATATGTCACACTCTCAAACTTGATTTCTTAATTTTTCAGAAATTGTATCATTTGCATATGAGTAAGGTTACCAAGTTCTCACAAGCAGAGGCGGAGCCAGGGGAGCTTAGGATTCTCCATAGGTTTATTGTTAATTTTTCTGTCGTTTTTATTTTGTATAGCTTATAAATTGCATTTCTCAATTTTCTTTCTTAGCTCTGATCACTACAACATTTAACAGTTTTACCGACGGAATTTTTCCGTCGGTGTAAGATTCATATTCCAACGGTAATTAATTTACCAACGAAATCACCGACAAAAATGCTCCGTCGGTGAATCTTTCATCGATAATTTTTTATCCGTCAGTAAATCTGTTGGTAATAAAAAAATATTATTACAGACGGATTTACTGACGGAACAGCCACGTAAAAAAAAAATTACCCGCTTCATTCCTTCGGTATATCCCTCGAAAAATACCATCGGTAATTATATAAAAATATTTTTAAAAAATCCATTTTATAAAATAATTAAATTAATATAAATCAACTCTCTATCATATATACTCAAAATGCTTGGAAAAAAAATAAGAAAATCAACTCAAACAAATTTGCAACAAATAAATAAAATGAAAAATAAATTCAACTAAAAAAATTCATATGAAAACAATGAAGTTGCAATTGCTAAAAATTTAAAAATCCTATAAATAAATCAATTAAAAATTGATCTCATATGAAAAAAAAAATCTCACAACAACATTTATACAATTATTAAGAACAAAAACAATTAAAAATAAAATAAAAAACAATATAGTGAAAAAAATTATGAAAAAAGAAGAAAAAAAGAAAAATCTTACCTTAATGTAGTTGCAAGTACTGAAGCTAAGGAGAGAAAAAAAATTTTTGTAAAGCATATTAATTAAAAAAAAAACTAAGAGGATAAAAGAAGAAAGAAGAAGAAGACATACCCGAGCATGGAGAAGAAGAGAAGGAGATGAGGATAGAAGAGAAGAGAAAGAAATAGATATTGATGTTCTTTACATATAGTGAAGAAGAAGAAGAAGAAGAAATGAGTTTGTCTCTTATGAAATAAAAGGATTCAGGCTTTTTATTGGGACGCGTTAGCGACGGAATTACCGATGAATAATTAAATATTAATATTTTTTAATTATTTCATCAGTAATTCCGTCTGTAATATTTAATTTAAATTTTTAATTTCATAAAAAGTTTTCAGAAAACCGCCAAATAACACCGACAACTTTTCAATCCGTCGATGATTTTGTCCATAAAGAAAAACAATTAACAGTGCAATTGGAAAGTGAACAGTTCTGGAGCTCTCTAGAAAATACCGACGGAATTTTCCATCGGTGATTCCCTTTGTAATTGACATAATGAACAATATTCACAGTTTACCGACGGAATAATTCCGTTGGTAAAAATAACACGTCATCAATTTAATTTTATTTTGCTTTGTTTTAAATTTGTTTTCCCACTATAATTCCCTCGGTATATACCGAGAGAATATTTTCATCCGTAAATTAAATTCCTCGGAAATTTACAGACAGAAATATTCTCTAAGTATTTCTATTTGTATTTATCGATTTTCTAGTAGTGGGTTCGGTCTAGTAGTGGGTTCGGACAAAGCACCCTTTCTTTTCATATAATATGATTTATTAGTATATAATATAATGCCCGTTTCAATCACTGAAGCCTTATTTTCTCTTATTTATCAACTCTTTCTCAACCCTTTTCACAACAATCACGTTAACTTTCTTTAGATTTATTGAATCAACTTTTCACTCAAAATATATTTTTTATTATTTTGGCAAGTCTTGTCATTTTTAATTTCACTATTAAATTATTTATACTAATATGCTTTGTTTGAGATTTGTAACTTTAAACTGAAATGCAATCTATTATTATTATTATTCGGTGTTATAAGCTTGAAACCGAAAAAACTGAACCGAATCTAAACCGAATAAAACTGGAAAAAGAACCGAGCCAAACTAGAAAAAAACCAAGCCAAACCCGAGCCATACCAAAAAAACCAAGTCAAACCGGAAAAATATTTTTCTATAAGTGTTATTGATATTGTTATATTTATTTAATAAAACTATTAAAAATGTTTGAATTTGTCAAATTTGTCAAGATGTTTAACAAATAAAAACAAAACCATAATCTTTTTCAAGAATATAATCTGGAATGTTTATAAAATAAAAGGATGGTTTTAAAAAAAAAAGTTGCAAGAAATTAAAATTTTCAAAAATAATTAATCATTAAAAAATTTTAAAATATAAAAAAATAATTAAATATTTTACTGAATCTTACTTTTTATATATTGCTAAAAACTAATTAACCTAGTTATTCTTTATGTTTTAAAATTCATTCAATTTTTTTATACGTGATATAAAATCTAACTAAGTTCTTAGAATTATTTTTACGCAAATTCATTCAATTTTTTTAAGTTAACCTTTAATTTGCACTGCTTTTCACATTTAGATCCTTCAATAGTGCAATCGAGTTTCTGAACAAAGTTAAAGATCCAATTTGGTCCCTCAATCTCTCATTTATGCATGTATATCATTCTTTCACTTGTTCATGCCAACCAAGTCACTTGTCTTCGTGTATTTCTTTTATTTTTCAACATTTATTTTTTATTTTTTCTTATTTTTATTTAAAAGAAAAGGATAGTTATGACATATAATTCTAATTGAAAACCGTTGTAGGTAAGTGACCTAACTTACATACAAGTCATTACTTATTCTTCTCTTATTATATAAAAATTCTAGCGCCTCATAGTCAGAATATAATACAAACTCCTTACAAATCAAATAATTCTCCCACTTCTTAAGAGTTTAAAAAACAACATGAAACTCTTTTTCGTGTGTGGACCACTTTAACCTAGCATCACTTAGCTTCTCATTAAAAAATACCATGGGTCTCTTCTCTTGGGATAGAAATCCACCAATCTCGACACCATAAGTATCACATTTTACCTTAAACAGTTTGTCAAAATCTAGAAGTGCCAAAACCAGAGCATTGCTTAATTTTTCTTATATCAAAACCAAGTTGTTTTTGGTCACTTCTCTCCAATCAAATTTTCCTTTCTTCATGTATCTTGTAATGAGAGCCACAATATTACTAAAATTTCAAATGAATCGATGATAGAAAGTAGCTAACCCATAGAAACTACAAACCTCATTAACCAACAACATAAATGTTAATTGCTTCAAGAATGTTTGTTTTTTTTCTTGTTCATCCTCTAATGTGATGTAGTCAAGCTTATGATAACGAGTGATTCTGAGTCGTCAAATGTGAGTCTACCATAACTAGATGAGGATCTGCTCTAGACAGATTACGTGGATGGTCTAGCAAAAGCATTTATGGACTAGTGGGACAGGTCAAAGCCCAAGAGAAGGTTTGGTCGTGCTAGGCCAAAATAATAGTTCAAAAAAGTTATAACTTTTAATCCAATTGTTGAATCACACTTAAATGTTTACAAGATTTTTTGGAGGTTGTTTTCTGTATAGTAGCCACTGTGTCGCTACACGAACCATGAATCTTTAGATATAAAAAATATTATTGAGGCCCACGGTTATGCATTTTTTTTGTGTTTTTCCTTATTTTAATAGTTCTTGCTTATTTTGGATTTTATGCTTCTTTTCTTTGTAATTTTAGATTTTAGTTTTTGTTTTCTAGTTAAGGTAAGGTTTTTGGTCTATTTAAAGCTTTGTGAACCTCATAGTGATGCGGACTTCAGTATCATTATTTTTAGAGAGAGTAAATTTGTGAATTTGGAGCTCACACTTGCAGGTCATTTCAATCATTTAAAATATTATGTGTTCTTTATTTAATTATTGTCTTTAGCTTCTACCTGCATTATAATGCCTTTATAACCATTGCATGAATCTGCCTAGTTTCTCGTACCTCTGTTTGCATCCTAAGTTCTGAACTAATTATTATAATGAAAGCCTTTCCCTCTACTTTAGAAGCTTTAGGGTTGGATTCTCCCTTCAAAGGTATAAGACTATAATTCATTTCATTCTTTATAATCTTGTACAAATTATCTATAACCAAGTGTTTAACATCTACATCATATTGCCAAGGCCTACTGAAGATTAAACTATAAGCAACTATATCTACCACATCAAAATACATCTCACCCTTATACTTCCTAACCATATAGTTATGGTTTTAGCAACATCTTCCTAACCACATGGTATATCTCTCATTATCATCATCATATTTATATTTTTTTTTCTTTATCACCCCCATCAGATCCACTCAACTTGCCCTTGTCGTCAGAGGGTTCTAGCTCATACTATTATTCAATTAGATTAACCAATTTCTGTCTTCTCTATAATAATTGGAATGATGTCCTGGTTGTCCATATATAAACAATTTATCTATCATTAGCATCTTATAAAGGTTATTCAATTTATTTATTTCAACTTGTTTTTTCAAAATCTTATCAAGTCTAATAGTATCGGGGCTTATTAGAGTTGGCCTTGATGGTTGCATTGCATTCCCCTTATCAGTAAGATCGAATCTACTTGTCTTATTATAGTGCCTTCTAGAAAGATCATACCTGTCAAATCTAATATTATTACCAACCCTCTCTTTCATTAGCATCTCAACTTTTAACTCTATATTTCTCGCCTTAAAGAGAGTAAACAATAATTGTACTCCAATCTTATGTTGCATTGTTGGTTTTAACCCTCTCATAAACCTTACAGCCTATTGATTCTCTGTGTCTTAGAGCTTGTTATGTTCTATTAGCTTTTGAAATTCACTGGTGTACTCACTGACAAATTTATTACCTTGTGAATAATCCTAGTATCATTGAAACAAATAATGGTCATAGTCATAAGGAAGGAATCTCACTTACAACAATTGCCTCATATATATCTATGATGTAATAGGTTGTCTCTTTTCTCTTAACCGTGTATCTGTCTAATGTTTCCACCAGGAAGAAGCTCCACCTATCAAGTTATATGCAACCAGTTTCACCTTTTTTCTATCTTAAGAAACTTGAGTACTCCTTAACCCTATCATATTCATCGATCTAATCAAGGAATTCTTCTATGTCCAGATCTTCATTGAATGGCGGGATTTCTATCTTAACGCAAAATCATGTGTTTATTGTAGTGGTTTATCTTAGAATGTTAAGGCTCTATCACCCCTATCAAATTCATCTCCACTAAAAACTTCCACATGGACAAATGGTTGTCTAAGTGAATCTTTAGGAATAAGTCTGGGATTTGGCCACCTCAAGGTAAGTCTCCAAGAAATGTTCTCTTCTCTTCATGATTCATGTTCGCGTTACCCATTAGCCAAGCTAGATTTGTTATGGTTTACTCTAAACAATTAAACCTTTATTCCAAATAATCTAGTTTTTGCTTATAAGCCTGTACAATGCTAAGAAAGCCTTCATTCCTCCATCGTGGAGTGAGTTCCTATCATCTTTATCCATAAAAAAAAAAAGCCAACCTGATCTGATACCATTTGACAAGGCATATAGCTGATCCCTATCATATTCACCGATCCAATCAAGGATTTCTTCTATGTTCAGATCTTCATTGAATGTCAAGATTTCTATCTTAATGCAAAATCATGTGTTTATTGCAGTGGTTTATCTTAGAATGTTAAGGCCCTATCACCCCTATCAAATTCGTCTCCACTAAAAACTTCCACATGGACAAATGGTTGTCTAAATGAATCTTCAGGAATAAATCTGGGATTTGGCTACCTCAAGGTAAGTCTCCAAGCAATGTTCTCTTCTCTTCACGATTCATGTTTGCGTTACCCATTAGCCGAGCTAGATCTACTATGGTTTACTCTAAACAATTAAACCTTTATTCCAAATAATCTAGTTTTTGCTTATAAGCCTGTATAGTGCTAAGAAAGCCTTCATTCCTCCATCGTGGAGTGAGTTCCTATCATCTTTATCCATAAAAAAAAAAGCCAACCTCATATGATACCATTTGACAAGGCATATAGCTGATATCAAACTTAGCAATATATTGTTCATAATAATAACTTAGAGTCCGCTCTAGCAATTAAAATAAACAATCATAAGAAAACAAACATATTCATCATATAAACTGAAAAGAAAAGGTAAAATAAATCTCACAATTCTTGAAATCTGAAGGTTTCTCTGTCCTTGCAACCTAGAAAAAAAGCTTAGTCTTACATGTCTATTGAAACAACTAATAAAAAAGAAAGAAGAATGCATGATTTCGGGTTATTGGAGGAAAGGGTTCGTTTTTCTTCTCTTCTAGCCGCCCCCTTCTTTCCTTTCTCTTTTTCTTTTTATATCTTAGGAAATCCTAATCCCTTTTCTATAACGTAGTCCTTTTCTAAGTAGATAATTTATATTTAAGTATTTCAATAATTATTTTCCTAAAAAAAAAGAAATAGTCTTGCATAAAATCTTCAAACTTTGAATTTTTACTTAGACGAGCTAATTTTCCAAAATAAAAACTTGGATGTCGATTTGGATGCTTTGAGAAGTACTATGGACTTGTTTCTTCATGAAACTTGTCTGTTGGGAGAATTCATGTTTCATCTTATAAAACTTATATCTCTCTCATATGAGATCCTTTTCTTCTGAAATTTGGTAGCCTGGTAGGTCTTCGAGTCAGGAATCTAACAAAATTGAGTTTGCATCAAATGGAATTTTATAGCTCAATATATTCAAGTCGGAATGATCGAAGGTAAACATTAGTAGAATGCGAGATTTGTCTTTGAAGGCTGCGATTTCCATGCTATTTCTCTTTTTATTTTTATTTCCATATATGTATAGAAAGAAATGGATGTTAGCTTTTTAATGTCACTGGAATCACTTTGTTTCAACCTCTAGAGCTCAAGCTCTGCACAAAACATCAATTGGAGGTCAAATCTGCCAATTATCTTCAATTTACTTCTTTTTGAATCTTACATCCAAAAGTGCCTTCAAAACATAAAACAAAGAATATCAAGGCATTTTATATATAAAACATAGGCCAATTACTAGGTCAATGTGAGTAAAACTATCGAATAATATGGTTGCATCAATAGCTTGGAAGGTTATTCTCAATGTAGCTATTCGTTATTCTCAATTCTTTGAATTGATTTCAATGAGGTTTTTCTTTGGTATCTTGTTTTGATACTGTTAGAGCAATCATTTCAATTGTTGCTCATAAGGGCTAGTTGTTATACCAACTTGATATAAAGTTAGCCTTTTTAGATAGCGAGTTGAAGTAAGAAGTCTATGTAGAGCAACCGTAAGATTTTGTTGTTAGTGGAAAAGATGATAAGGTGTGTTCGCTGAAGAAGGCATTATATGGGTTGAAACAAGCTCTAAGAACTTGGTACAACCAAATTAACAATTACTTCATTTAACATGGGTTTGAGAGAAGCAAAAGTTAGCCTACTTAGTATGTGAAGAAACAAGGAGAGAATGATGTTCTTATTGTTGCATTATATGTTGATGATTTAGTGATTATGAGGAGTAATGGAAGATGGATTGAAGACTTTAAGAAAGAAATGATGAGAAGATATGAGATGAATGATATGAGGCTGCTACATCATTTTTTCAGTTTTGAGGTTTACAAGATGATATAGGTGTCTTCATTTGTCAAAAGAAGTTCGTTGAAAGAATTCTAAAAATACTCAAAATGTTTGGCTGCAAACTTGTTGATGTGCATTTGATGGTGAATGAAAAAGCTAATGAAAGATAATGGAGGAAAAAAGATGGATGCTATTTTTAATAGAAGTTTAGTTGGGAATTTATTGTATTTGGCAGCTACATTGCCAAATATAATGTTTGTAGCAAGTTTACTTTATAGGTTCATGAAATCTCCAAGTCACTTCCATCTTGGAGCTGCTAAAAAGGTACTTAGATACATTCAAGACATTATGGAGCATGGAATCAAATTTGATTGAATTTCTCAGTTTTGTGATAGTGATTGGGATGGATGTATTGATGATATGAGAAGTACTTCAGGCTATGTCTTTTTTATTGGTTTAGGAGTGTTTGCACGGTGTTTGAAGAAGCAATAATTTGATTTTAATAGTGTGTGTGGGAATATAGATGTTTGTCTTCGATTATTAATTAATGAGTTGAAATAGTTGTGGTCATCTAAGACTTTGATGTATGATGTCTCGAGGAAATAAAAGTTTTAGATGATGGAGGCTTTGATGTGGACTATCAATGATATTCTTGCATATGAGATGGTTTTTGGTTAAAACACGCATAAAAAATTAGCATGTCTATACTTTATGGAAAATCACAAGGTCTTCTCCTTAACAAATGGTGGTAAAACTTCTTTTTATATTTCTACCGGAGGTTCTTGCCAATCAATCACAAGTATAGAAAAGACTTTTTTATAGATAAGACTTTTTTATAAATAAAGTTAAAAGGGATGTTACACCGTCTGTACCATTAGGTGAAGAATTGTATGATGTGGTCTCATAATATGAGGGCATTGTATTTGGTATTCAATTCGGTAAACAGAAGTTTCATGGTTTTGGTGTGACCATCAATTGGATTAAGCAAAAAAAAATTTTGGAGCTTCCTCATTGGAATAATAATCTCCTCCTCCATAATCTGGATGTCATGTATATCGAAGTGAACATGTTTGAAAATATTTTTAACATGATGATGGATGTGAAAAGAAAGACAAAGGACAACATGATTACTAGAATAGATATATATTTGTTATGTCACTGTAAAAATATAGAGTTGGTTTATAATAGGTCACGGGTCGCAAAGCCCAAAGTTAGCTTTGCCTTAAACAAAAATGCACAGTTACTTGTCTACCAATGTCTTAAGAGTCTGTGTTTTCCTAATGGATATGCTTCAAACATATCTAGATTGGTGATTATGAAGGATGACAAATTATTTGGAATGAAAAGTTATGACTACCAGGTGTTTATACAAACATTCATTCCACTTGCATACCAGGATTTATTGTCAAAAGGGATATGATATGCACTTTTGAAGATCAATCATTTTTTTAGAGATATATGCTCTAAAAAATTGCATACCCAACACATAGAGAAGCTTGAAACAAATATCATCCAGAAAATCTGAAACCTTGAGATGATATTCCCTTCATCATTCTTCGACTTAATGGAGCATCTACCCACAAATCTACTATTTGAGGTAAAAATTAGAGGTCTTGTCTGGTATACATGGATGCATCCATTTGAGAGGTTAGGGATTACACAATTATCTTAATTAAATTAATATCTATTATTTTTTAAAAAAATTTAAAACATTCATTTAATCTCATATAGATACTTGTTCAACCTAAAAAAAATATTAAAAATAAGGAGCATGTTAAGGCTTCGATATACGAGGCTTATATTGTTAAATAGATCTCAACTTATCCCATACTATTTTGAGCCTCATTTAATAATAAGAATTAACCGCAACCCAAGTCATGATGATGTGGGGGATTGCCTTCAAGTGTAAATTTGTTAATATTTTCCCATTCTGGATGACTTTTACCAAAAAATATTGTGAGGAGAAAATACTTGATAAAAATTGAATTTAGAAATGTATATAATTTTGTACTATTTAACTGCAATAAATTTAGACATTTTATTTAGTAAGTATAATATTAATATGTTGTAATTTTTAACTAATTTTTCTCTTATAATTTCATCAACTGATAGATTTAAAAATTCATCGTGGGCTACATTGTCAATTTCTACTGTCTTAAAATCCACGTATGACTGAATCTCAAATTTTCCAATTAAAAGATGAAAAAATTTTCACGTGGGATGGAATGTTTCTATTAATACATAATTTCATTAAACATTTCGCTTTTATTGTTAATGATTGTAATTATGTATCGGGTTTATCAATTGGGAGGGAATGCTAGTGATAGTTTGAATTTACTTTGTTTGGGTCTTGAAAGAAAGGTCAAGTGCTCCAATGATTATTTTATCAACGAATATGTCCTTCATACTGAAAAGTATGGTCAGGGTAAAAAGACCTATAATAGTGAAGTTTGTTTTAAGGGATCAATTTTTAATGAGTTTGAAGCTAATTATTATAGAAAGTTAGAAGATGTTATTTAACTAAAATACCATAGTGAGCTTAATAAAGTCTTTTTATTCAAATATTATTGGTATGATACCACTGATAGAGGAATAAAAGTAGATCCCCACCATAGTTTGGTTGAAATTAATACAAAGTGATACGATCTGGGCAACGAAAAAACAATCAGATTCGGATTCTGACGTAAAATGCGCAACTGTCTAGTTTCATGTTAACAATCATAATTCTTCATCCAACTGTTGGATTGTGCTAAGGTTTTACATGGCGTCTCCTGACATGTTTTCCTACCTTTGGTTAAAATTTCAGGTCAATTGGAGTTCGGGAAAGCATCGCAATACTGGTCAACATAGGTTGTATGAATTTTGTTATTTGCTTCCTTTTGACTTGTGGACTTCCTATTTGGCTAGGATTCTTTTCCTACAAGGATGTAACAACTGGTTTTGGAAATTTTTTAGTCATGCAAGAATATTTAATGGGCAACAATATAGTTTCCATGTGTGGTATGGACTCCATATTAATGTGGAATCCTTATGGTGGATGGAAACAATTATTCTATCCTTATTATAATAGGAATCTATTATTAAATAAGTTTCCAAGTCAACTAAGAATACTTTACAAACAAGGAAACTAAAGAGGAGACAACTTCAAATTTGATTCTCCTAGCTTGTATGAGACTTTTAAAGGGCAACAAATCTGATCCTATCATATTTAGGATATTAAATTCAGATTTATTATTGTTATTATTATTTTCTTCTTAGTTTAGGGTTTATTTATATTATTTGGGTTTAATTATAAGTGGGCATCATATAAGTCCATATAAGGGGTCCATTAGAGTTTGTTTCAATCTAGAGTCAGTATAAATAAATGCATAACTAGACAAGTAAGTTAGATAATTCAAATTAATAAAACTTATTGTTTGCCACACTTTATGTGTGTGTGTGTTAGTGAGATACTCTCCCTTTCTTGGTTCTCTAAGGAACTGAAAAATAATTTATCGAAGAACAACTGACTTTGTGACATCATCCGTATACTTCTCACTTGCAAATCAATATTTGTTAGGTAGGGGTTTCCGTTTCTAATAGTACTGGTGCCTAGATACAAGTTATATTTGTGTCACACTCCTATTAAACCTGATTTACTTGGCTTTCCGAGAATTAATGTCTTTGTGTGTGGGTTGCTTGACCACGTGTTCAAGAGATTCACGTCATTTTGGTATCAGAGCTTCGCTCCATTAATCAGGTTATATCCTTTTATTTCTTATATTTTTGTATTTACCTTCTACGTCAATTTTTCTTTGTGTTGTTTTTGTTTAGGGTCTGATCTTGTTTCAAATCAATTTCGGTCAGATTGTCTTCTTCCTACATTATTCTTGATTAGTTGTGAACCTCTTAAACAGGCGGTCAAGCAACCAATACGCAAAGACACCAAATTGTACTAGAAAAAAATTTAAAAGAGAGAGAATCTCAATCACTACCAGAAAATCGATAAATACAAATGGAAATATCGAGGGAATTATAGTGGGAAAAAAATTAAAACAAAGCAAAAAAAAAAGATGACGTGTCATTTTTTCCAACAGAATTACCGACGAAATAAATTTCGTCGGTAAACTGTGAATACTGTTCATCATGTCAATTACAAAGGGAATCACCGACGGAATTTTCCATCGGTATTTTTCAGAGAGCTCCAGAACTGTTCACTTTCCAATTGCACTGTTAATTGTTGTTCTTTAGAGACAAAACTACCGACGGATTAAAAAGTCGTTGGTGTTATTTGGTGGATTTCTGAAAAAATTCAATTAATTTAAAATTTTCATTTAAATATTACAGACAGAATCACCGACGGATTGAAAAATCATCGGTGATTGTTGGCGGTTTCTGAAAACTTTTTACAAAATTGAAAATTTAAATTAAATATTACCGATGGAATTACCGACGGAATAATTAAAAAAATATTAATATTCAATTATTTGTTGGTAAATCCGTCGCTAACGCGCCTCAATAAAAAGCCTGAATCCCCTTATTTTACAAGAGATAGACTCATTTATTCTTCTTCTTCTTCTTCTTCTTCTTCACTATATGTAAAAAACATCAATATTTATTTCTTTCTCTTCTTTTCTCTCCTCATCTCCTTCTCTTTTCCTCCATGCTCCGGTATGTCTTCTTTTATCCTCTTAGTTTTTTTTAATTAATATGCTTTACGAAAAAAAATTTCTCTCCTTAGCTTCACTTGCAACTACATTAAGGTAAGATTTTTCTTTTTTCATGATTTGTTTCACTATATTTGTTTTTTATTTTATTTTTAATTGTTTTTGTTCTTAATACTTGTATAAATGTTGTTGTGAGATTTTTTTTTCATATGAGATCAATTTTTAGTTAATTTATTTATAGGATTTTTAAATTTTTAGCAATTGCAACTTTATTTTTTTCATATGAATTTTTTTAGTTGAATTTATTTTTTCGTTGTATTTATTAGTTGCAAATTTGTTTGAGTTAATTTTCTTATTCTTTTTTCCAAGCATTTTGAGTATATATTATAGAGTGTTGATTTATGTTAATTTAATTATTTTATAATTTTATAAAATGAATTTTTTTAAAAATATTTTTAAATAATTACCGACGGAATTACCGATGAAATTTTTTGTCCATCGGTAAATAAAAAATTATTATTACCGAGGGATATACTGACGAAATGAAGCGGATAATTTTTTTTTACACGTCTGTTCCGTCGCTAATAATATTTTTTTATTACCAATAGATTTACCGACTGAAAAGAAATTACCAATAAAACATTCATCAACGGAGCATTTCCATCAGTGATTTTGTTGGTAAATTAATTACCGATGGAATATGTATCTTACGCTGATGGAAAAATTTCATCAGTAAAACTATTAAATGTTGTAGTGAATGTAAAACATCTACAAAGATTTTTAGAATTTTTATTTTGGTTGCAAAAATTTATTTTGTTAATTTTTCAATTCTTGATTTTGAAAAAGAAAAAAGAAAGTTGTCAGAAAATGATGAAATAAAAGAGTTCAATGAAGATGGTATCTCCCTCTAAACA
>Ga0325411_1005514_pt1 | contig 13994 bp, 6 predicted proteins | sample PopdelMetagenome_13_FD_206181 | JGI IMG/M metagenome (GOLD analysis project Ga0325411, IMG submission 206181) | Populus deltoides microbial communities from Bellville, Georgia, United States - Xylem-PdIQD-R4 | ecosystem: Host-associated > Plants > Phyllosphere > Stem > Wood/Secondary xylem... | reverse complement strand
CCACCACTGTTAAATACACTTTGATCAAAACTGAACCTAGATCAAATGAATCCTTGCTTTATTCTTCTTACATTGTGTATACACTTGACTCCTTTTCCATACAGTTCTGTTCTCTCTCTCTCTCTCTAATAGGAGTAAGGTGGTTAGGGCATGTAAGCGAGGTATTATTAACTTTTCTGAGGGTACCAGATCGTAGATTTGTTTAACTGTTACATTTTTGTGGTGCTGAATGTCCAAGTGATCTATAATTGAGGCTGCCAGTGATATTCTCATTTGAAAGTTAGATCAGTACCGAGAAATACTTTATTCCTCTGCCTATGCAAAAGTCCACTTGCAATTATATTGTGTTCCTGGATATGCCTTTACTGTTTATAGATAGTCTATCTACTTATATCAAAAGTGAAACGAAAATAAAATCAGTCATTGCTTCACTTTTCTTACTGTGTGCGTACACTTGACCACCCCATTCGATACCACTCTCTCTCTTAATAACTTTGAGGGGACTAAACTGCAGATTCATTTAACTGTTACTTTTTACTAGTCCTGAAATTGATCTATAATTGAGGCTGCCAGTGATACTTTTGTTGGAAAATTAAGATCATTACTGACGAAATATTTGTATTCTTCTGTGTGAACAATGGTCTACATGCAACTATAATGTGTTCATTGAGTTGCCTTTACAGTCTTAAATATACTTACATCAAACCTGAACCTAAAACGGATGAGTCTTTGCTCCATTTTATTACTGTGTGTGATCTCAACTCCTCTTCCATACAATTCTCTTCTCTCCATCTCTCTCTAATAAGTTTATAGTGAATAAAATTTCACATCATGTAAAGTCTGTCACTGTTACAGTTGTCAATATCTGAATTTGGGTGTGTTGAGAGAGAAAAATCCAGGTCTTTTATAATTGTTTGATGTATTTTTGTTTTATTTGCTTTCTCTTTTATTTGAGCTTGGCCTCATTGATGTTTGAGTATATTTACACTTATGGTATTTTGCTCTGTTCTTCCTTCTTTTTGCACATTCATGTTGAATTGTGGTAATCCTTCAATGCAGGTAAGATCATTAACACTTGATGTAAAAGTGTGGGATCCATCTATCTTAAACTTGTTTCAGTCACTGGGGAATTATTGTGCAAACACAATTTGGGAGGAGTTGTTGCATCCAACAAGTTCTACTTCTGATGAAGCACTCAGGTCAGTAATGCAGAAATTTGATATGCTTTAAACTGTTGTGTTTTCTATTCTTTTTCTTCCATTTTTCAAGATTTTTTTTTTCAATACTAATAATTTGGAAGTTTTGGTGGCTTAGATTTTCTAAATCTGATAGACACAAGCAGTTCCGCCCAAGGAAACCCAATCAAGATGATCCTATCTCAGTGAAGGAGCAGTTTATTCATGCGAAGGTATTGCTCTGAATAATTCCATTTCTTTAGGACATCTCATGTTTATTTCCCCAGTCTTATTTAAGAACATCCCAACCAATCAGTGGAGATTGTGACAATGTGACATTTTTCTCTTGCTCCCTAGATGACTTTCATTCTGAAAAGAGAACATGTCTAATATATTTTTGAACCAAAGATGGATTTTTTTTTTGGAGAATGAAAAAGAAAAGGAATTTGTTAGTAAACTAATTGGTCATTTATCATAATGCTTCTCGAACCTTAGGATTTAGTAGATATACATACCATTCTCACACTGATAGTTCTGTAATGAATGCCTGTAGTTAGTTTGTGGGCTTAACTTGGGAATGGGTGGGGATAGACCCAGTTCTTGGTCAAAAGGTAGATTATGAAGGCTCTTAGATACTTTTCTTGAAGTAAGGAGACGACAAAAAAAATGATGAAAGATTTGAATGAGATTTGCTTGCAACTAGGATACAGATAAGAAAGGCATAAGTACTGAGCTGTCTCATATGTGGATTCTTTTACAACAGTAGCAGTCTTTTGATGGTCTTTAGCTCCTAATCTAACCATCATAATACTCTTTAAGCATTTAACTGGCAGCGTGGGCCCAAGGCTGTATGGTCCCTTTAGGGGATTATGCATCTACATGTCTGTGTTTAGAAGTTTGGTTAGAGTGGTAATTTAGGTTTTGGTTTGTTTCTTCCTAGTCAAGACATGCCGGTGCCTTGGGAATAACTATTACCTCGCATAAAGTGACTTGATCATTATTCCATTTGTTGCTTCAGCAGTTGCGAATATATTTCAACTTAAGTATTAAAGAAACAGATACTTTGGCATCCTCATGATTTGTCTTTCTGGCCTCCTTCAAACAATTTGACTTTTCAGCCTCTTCCTAACCCATTCAGATGATTGCTTTTTGTCACCTACATTCATGATGGGGAAACCATGTGCTCACAGAAGGCAAGAATGCATGTAAAAATTCCTAATTTTAAAGTTCAACACATTTTGCAACTTCCTCTGATATGCATCCTGAATTTGCAGTGTTTTACTCTTTACTTTGGCATGTGTGTTCATCCAATTCCTGTTATTAGCCCTGATGTTTACCTTGTCAATTTTTTTAGGCTTGTTGATTGAAATGTCTCATTAGGGAGTAAGTGTAGGTTAGCTGTAATAAGCCAGTAGATTATGTCATTTTTGGACTCAATCTGATTGTTTTCCTGTATTGCAGTATGCACAAAAAGTTTTTGTATTCAAGTCAAGGGACAATCAACATCCAGTGGTGCAACAGATGTGGGAAAGCATCCATGCTAACGACAAGAAAGGAGTTTACCGCCATATTGTCTGCTCTGGGATAGATGTCAATGCTATCCATGGACAAGCATCATTTAGTACGTCCTTAACAATGGTCAATGTGGTTGGAAGAGCTGGAAAACCTTGATCTCAAGTTTGATTGCTTTGCAGGTGATTCTTTGAACAAGCTATCAGCAAGCTATCTGACATCATTAAATAGAAGTGAGGACCAGCTCATAAAGGAAATTTCTGATGGATGCCCTTTGCTTCACCTTGCCTGCCTAACAGCTGACAATGGCATGGTAGAACTACTCCTACAATATGGTGCAAATATAAATGCTTCTGATTCTAAAGGTCATACAGCACTGCACTATTGCATTATCAGCAAGAGATATCCTATTGCAAAATTGCTTCTTAGGAGGTAGTTCTCTCTTTTCTCTAGCCCTTGCTTTTCATGTCCTAACCAGCAAAATTTTGTAGATCATCTTGTTCTGGAAAAGGATCTATCACATCTTCCTTACGCTTTGCTTTTAACTTGGTAAAATTATACATTGCACTTGGGTTCTTTAAAGTAGTTCTATTGGCTTTGGTAAAATGGAAAGTTTTTTCATCCACTGTTAAGCTGCTAGCTTCTTGAACTTCCCTACGAACATCTTTCTATGCCATAATTAAAATTCCATCTTGCTTGCTATTTTTATTGTGGGGGAAAGGAATTTGATAGTGTAAAACTGTGAATATGTCGGCAAGCATCCATGTTGCGTATTTATGTTATATTAGGTTTTTGTCAATAATTTTCTGGATTTATCTGAACTTATTCATGGTTAGAGGCTATCATTTCTCCTTGATCTCTCTAAGAGCTTCTCTTATGAAATTTTATGTTTTTTCCTTTCTTCTTCCTTTCCTTTTATAATGCTCCATGCACTGAACATTTTGATATAAGGCCATTAACTAGTTATAGCCTATAATGGCTTTGAAGTATGGTTTTGAATTCTGGAGGGAGAATTCAGAAAGTCCTCGTGACTTTTTTAAACTTTCCACCATTATGGTTGCAAGCCAAAGACTTTAACATTGTACCAAGAAATGGCTTGTACCAAATATCTTGAAGATCTGGCTGAGACCTTTATAGGAGTGAACAAGAATGTCAAGGTCTTCCAGTACCACCAAAAAATAGCTTCCTACAATTGAACCATAGATTTGAATAGTTCTCACCAATGTTGATAGCTTGATATAATGTCTGGACAGTGAAGCAATGACATGAATACAGTGTCAGATAATTTCATTGAATGTGAAGTGTCATGAAACAAGAAAAGGCATTGCAAAAATACATTTCTTTGTTTAACACACGGGCATCTAATATAGTTGTTAGCGCTACTATTTCTGTTTTGTCTCTGCACTTTTTACAGCTCCTCAGACATTTAGTTTTAAGATCAAGTGACTTTAGTAGAAGATTCCTTTAGAATCTCCATACTTCTTGCTTTGCTTGACCAGCTACCATATAATCATGTCATAAGACCTCTGGTTGGGTTGCAGGTTCTAGGCCAATTCCATCCGCTATGTTTTGTAGTGGCATCAATGGCACTATCCACATAGCTGCAATGCTGATCTTTATGATTCTGCGGATAAAATCCTACACAATTATATTTCACTTCAAAGACTATCCTAGTGTAGGAGGGAAGAACGTTTCCTTCATATCTAGTCTTTTTTCCATGGACACTTTCATGAAAATTGAATGCCTGTTTTTTTTTTGGAAATAAATGATCACCAGAATTCTTTAGAGCCAAACTTGATTCCACTGAAGTTGTAACCGATGCTCTCTCAAGATTAGCCCTTCGCAAATAATTTGGATGAATTTATCATCTTTTCAATACCAAATGCTTATCATTTTCCATTTTTTTCATTTACAAATCTGACGATGCAGGGGGGCCAATCCCCGAGCTGTGAATGGCGAAGGTAAAACAGCATTACAGCTTGCACCAGGATCATCCATTGATGACAGCGAGCTTGTTATTCTGTTAACAGGCAAACTCTTTACCGAAAGACGGTGAATGGAGTCTCCAATTCAAATCAAGGGACAACTTCTGTATCATATTCTAGTTATTGTAAAGTGGTTTCTTGTATAAAAAAAGGGGACCAAAATCTGTTTGATTACAAGATGCGGTGATTGGCTGTTAAGCCAATCTTCCATCTTCATGAGATATATACGAGTTCAGTCTGTGTGTAATAGCCAAAATAGGTGCTTAAACTTTCCCCTTCAAGCTGACCTTTTTTTTACCCATCAGGATCGTGGTAGGTTATAGCTGTAAAGTTATTGCACAGCCTTATCTTCTTAACTCCTTAGGATTCTGACATGATGTTGTAAAGCTACTGTATTGTTGTTTCCAGGTTACCCCGGTCGTTCTTCCTCCAAGACTGGGTTTCAGCGTATCATCGCACTCTAGAAAACGATCAAAAAATAACTCATTAAATTTTATGATCAAGAAATTACTTACGATCAAGGAATAACTCTCAATCAGATGGAATAATTTATTCTGTGAAATTTCCCCATGTATAGATTAATTGATGAAATATCCCATTATGAGTTGAGAATCAAATATTCTATTAATTTACGTACTCGACATGTTAGACATTTGTAATTTGAGGTGAGCAGGTCCCCTTCGCAAGAGTCTGTGACCTGTCTTCCAAATTGAGACATGAACTGGTGGCTTTGTTCATGATATAAAGATCGGGCAGTGTTTCAGCATGAATTTTGGCTGCCTTGTCCCACAACTTGAGCACAAATGCAGAAGCGTGTCCATTTAAATATGCAGTGAACCAGGTGAGCTGGGGGGAGAGACATTTTCCACCACTCCTCGTGTCTCAGAAAAGTCATATTTGGCCACAAGAACATACTTCTACTGTCCCCGGTGCGGCGAAAGATGATTGGGCAGATAATGGCGTATGAGAGGAGGGTGAGAGAGAAGGATGGTCCAAGAGCATGTCTTAATTATAATTATAGTTAATACATCGAGTAACAAAACATCAGTACAACGTTGTCCTTGCAGGTATCCTCCAGGTCGCTAGGTTTCTTCTTTATTGTTTAGCTGGATACCAAAAGGAATAAAATACTACTACCCATGCAATGCACCTCGGATGAAACTGCTTAAAATTTGAACATTGCTGAGGTCTAGACCTTGAAGATACAAAAGAGCATCATTAGATGCAAGAGGGTATACAACCTCGTAACTCAAATACACAGAGAACTGGAAGACATGACAAAAGTTAAAATCATGGTCATCTTCTGCCTGGCGCTGCTCTGCTCGCTTTCAAAGCCATAATCTTAGTTGCCGCAGCTGCAAGATTTTATGTTTGCAGCCAGTGCCAAAGGCTGATGGCGATAGCAGCCTGCTTCAAGCCTTCATCTGCTATCTTGGTCAATGGCCACTAAACCAAATCAATGCCTCATGCATTTATTCTTATCCCTCTGACTTGCTATTTTCTGCTTTTACCTGTTCCAAGTAAAGCAGTTGTTAGGACAGATTTCACAGAGGTGAATTGTCAGCACAAGCAAACCTCCTTATCATTGCCCAAAATTTCGCAAGGTACAGCCAGAAAAATACATTTTTTTGACATGGGAATTTTTTACAGCTCCAATTGAAGTTCAATTATTTAGAGATGGGAGACAACAGAAATATCATTAAGTAAAATCACCGTTTACCATAAGATGAGAAAGAGAGAAAAGATAATAAAGAATCTAAGATCATTAATCTATCAAGGCAAGTTTTTGAGAGTTGAGACAAAAATTTTCATGTCAGGAGGCAGTCAGATTCCTACACTGCCTAATTTTCTTAATAATGTTTTCCTGCTAGAAACAAAGTTAACAAGAAAACAGAGTCACTAAACTTATATGGACTGGCGTGCATCCCTACAACAAAGAAAAAATGGCTTAAAAATGATGTCTTGCCCATTTTGAACAACGGAATTATTCAAACTGTAGTGGAAATCCAGAAACCACTTCTGACTTCATCTCCAAGAAAAAGAGAAATGAGAAAAAAGAAAATCAAAACAAGGAGATATTCCAATTTAAGATGAAGAGTAGAAGTCATTACTCGGTGGAGAGATTAAGGCCTTGGCTTCAAACCAATGGTGGTCCATTTCAAATTCTGAGGGCCAGCACCTCATGGAAAACTGTAGCTATCCCCGAGGTATTAAGTGTCCCTCTGTGATGTCTGTAGTTGGCATTCCTTTCTCTCCAAATTCTCCAACCAAAACCTTGTTTTGGTAACCTTCCGAGCAAAGATACACGGTGTAAATTTATTGTTACACCGTTTTAGTATCGAGCAACATTGTATGAACATGAGACTTGGCTGCCACCGTTGCTGCCTAAGCCCATCACTTAATTCCTGGAAAATGTTGCTCAGATTCATAATCCCATGAAACTACAGGAAGAAAACAATTGGAAGGATTACAACTACAATTCCCTCATCCAATTACAAGCAATCAGGCCCGCACCTGGCAAGCAACTTCCCATGCCATTTGCTTTAAGAAATCACCAGTATTCTCAGAGTCTGTACTGTCTTGTTCGACATTGATTAAGTCATTTAATTCAGTGGAGTCTGGAACCCATTTGAATCTGACCATGCTCTTTAAGACCCTGGCTGCACCGTCCATTTTGCCTGCTTTGTGAAAACAGCGTACTAGAGTGCTGCAAGTAGCGAGACTGAGATTTAATCCTTGCTCTTCTATTTTCTCAAGTACCTTCAGCACTTCAGAAACATGTTCCTTTCTGCACAATGCATCAATTAGCACATGACACACGTTTTTGCTCACATTACCACCCTTCTTCAACATGTCATCCACCAGCTTCAAAGTTTTCACATGGTCACCTTCTTTGAGATGAGCATCAATCATTACACTCCAGGTAACACCATCAGGTTCAATATCTTTTGCAATCATTTCATCAAAAAGAGCAAACATCTCAGATCTGCGCCCCGCCATGTTGTAACCACTTAAAAGTGCTGTATAAGTTAAAGCATTTGGCATCAGATTCCTCTTTTGCATATCAACAAAGAACTGCTCTGCTTCCTTCAAAAAACCTGTCTTGCAATGATAATCAATCAGAATTGTGTAGGTCACGTGATCTGGTTTGACATGCTTATCGACCATGTCTTCCAACAACTGATTAGCTTCAATCACCTTCCCAGACTTGCAGAACCCATCCATCAAAGCATTGAGAGAAGAAGTGGAAGCAAAGCCCTTCTGCACTGATTCTAAGAATAGGGACAGGGCCTTTTCAGTATTTCCTTCTTTGCGACATCCATCGATGAGGGCACTGTAGACAAAGCTATCAGGTGGGACCCCCTTCAATGTCATCTCATCAAATAACCGAAATGCCTTGCTTAGATTTCCAGATTTGCAATACCCATCTATGATAGTTGCATAGGTCACAGCATTATGAGCCAAACCCTTTCCTGGAATTCCATCAAACAGCTCCCGGGCTCTTTCTATCTCGCCTGCCTTGCAAAGTCCATTGATCAAAGCATTGTACGTGATGATGTTAGGACTGATGCCTTTTTGGCACATGTATTCATGAAGTTGAAAAGCCTTCCCTATACCACCTTGCTTGCAAAAGCCAGAAATGATAGAGTTGTAGGTAAAGACATCAGGCACCAATCCCTTTTCAAGAAATTCGGATAGCAGCTCCATTGCTCCTTGAAGCTTCCCATTCCTCAAGAGACCGTGGATGAGGGCACTGTAAGTCCGCACATCCGGGTGCACTGATCGTCCTAGCATACATCTAAAAATTGAAGTGGCTTCCGTGGTGCTACCCTCCTTGCAGTACCCGTCGATCAGGGCTGTGCAAACAACATCATTTGGTGCTATACCACAACCTAGCATCTCCTTGAAGTACCTGTCAGCTACTTGCATTTCCCCTGACTTGCAATATCCATGTATTAAAGCCCCATAAGTATACACATTTGGCTTAAGTCCCCTCTCAATCATTTCAACCAAATAATCCTTTGCTTCTTCCATTTTTCTAGCCTTGCAGAGGCCAATGATCACAGAATTATAGCATAATACATCAGGCTGAACCCCTTTCTTATCCATTACCTTTAAAATTCTCACTGCCTCTTGAAATCTCCCTTCCTGAACATGACCTTTTATTAAAGTTGTGTAGATTACAGCATTCGGTTTCACACCCAGAGAAACCATAATCTCAAACACTCTACTGGCATCTTCAATAGATCCATGGCGACATAGACCATTGATTATCATGCCGCAAGTGTATGCGGTGGGCACCAAGTTACTCTTCTTCATCTCAGACAATAAATCTTTAACCCGTGATGTATTCTGTTCCTTCAAATATCCCTCAATCATATTATTATAAGTCTGGGTATCAGGTTTTATCCCCACCATAATCATTTCATTTAAAAGAGCATTTGCCTTCTCCATATCACCAAACTTACACACCCCTTTAACAAGAGCATTGTACGTAAAAAGATTCAATTTAACTCCGCGAGCAAGCATCTCCTCCTTGACCTGAAATGCTTCTCTGCTGTCACCTTGTCTCATGAACCCATCAATCAAAGCAGTATAGGCAACGTGGCCAGGTTTTAAACCCTTGCTAAACATCTCTTCCAACATCAACTTCGCCTCAGTACATCTCTTCTGTTTACCAAACCCATCAATAAGTATACTATAAGTAAAAACATCCGCGACCAAACCCTTCTTGTCCATCAACTTCTTCAACTCAAACGCTTCATCAACCTCCCCAGCTCTACACAACCCACCAATCACCACATTGTAAGTAACCAAACTAGGACTACAGCCCTTCTCTTCCATTTCAAAAAGCAAGCGTTTACCCTCCTTAGCATTCCCTGCTCTAAAATGTGCATTTATTAAATGGGTATAAGTATAGACATCATGCAACACGTTAGCCTCTAACATCCCATTATAAAATCTCCAAAACAACTCCAATTTGTTAGCTTTCAGCAAATCACTCAACAACCCATTGCAACACAACAAGCCAACAACAAAACCATTCCTTTTCGCGCCCAAAAAAAAACTAACAGCCTCATCAAAAAGCCCTTTCTTTTTATACCCATCAACCAACAACTCAAAAACTACCCCGCGATCATTATTATTACTATTTTCATTACCATTACCATTATTCAAATCAAACTCTTTACAAGACTTAATTAATGAATCCAAAATCTCTGAATATCCACCACTAGACATCATTATCATTTGATTTACAACACTATCAGCCCTGGAAAAGAGCCTTGAATTGCATAAAATTAATGCAAGAATCGAAAAAGATTGTAACTTTTGAGAGAAACCCATTTGAAACTGAACCCAGTTGAAGAAATCTAACAAACGTTTAGGATCATTTACCTGTTTCGTAATAACTGAGTGAACAACATCTGGGCTCAGCTTATTCGACACCAAAGGTAATAAAGACTCCCAATTTTTTTGGTTGAGAAACGTTGTGATTTCATTGACTATGTTGCTGTTGTTTTGGGTTTTGGAGCAAAAGTTGTTGGCTTTACGATTTTGGGTTCTTGTTTTTAAGGTTGCTGTGATTTTTAAGAAATTGAGGTTCCTCTTATGACAGATTAGACCCATTTAAAAAAAAAAAAAAACAAAACAAAAAGAGAGACGGGGATTGGAAGAACAGGGGAATGTGAAATTGCAGAGAGAATTTGCAAGCTTCACTTCACTCTTGGTAAGCTGCCTGTCTTTCGGATATAAAACGACATCGTTGAGTCAAGTCTCATTACAATTTGGGTTTTTTATGGGCCAAAAGAATAATCTGTGGCCTTTTACAAATGGTGTTCTAAACAACAGAACCCAATGGGTTGTTTTTCAAAATAATTTCTTGAACTCTAGATTTCGGCTTTCAATAAACATAAAACATATAATATAATGCTCGATAATTCCTCTATAAACTAAAAAATAATATTTTATTGTTTCTATAATATTAATTAAATATTAGAAATAAAATACTTTGAATTTTTTATTTTTTAAATTTGTTTTGAATATAATTCATTAATATAGATCCATTTTTAACAAAACTTGAATAATCCATGTATGATTTACGAGATGTCCCTTTAATTATGATCATGGTTGTTAGTTGTTACTGTTATGGTTATAAAAATAATATTTGACCTTAAAATACTTTTATAATATACTCAGAGGTCGGAAGAATTTATATTGTGATTCCTCACTTTTGACTTTCAAATAACTTTTATGCCAGTTCTTGAGACTTCATAGAACACCTTTTTCATTGAATTTTGGGAAGAAATCATAGAAAAGAGCCCCTGCTCGCCAGACTAACCCTAAAACTTTTGAAACAAAAAATAATAATTATTAAGTTGCGTATATGTTATAGTCTATTTGGAGTTGCAAAAGTTGAATAAATCATAGTCTTTTCGCCTCAACAACCGACCCGTGTTACTTGTTTGAGTGAATTTTATAGCTTTTATAATAGACATAAAATAAAAATATAAAATATAAAATTTATGATTCACCAAAAATTATAAAAATATACTCCCCTGGGATTTCTCTTTTAATTATATATTTTTATTTATTTAAAATATATCAATAAAATAACTAATAAAAAATCACTCATTATTCCATGAACATCATAAAATTACTATTAGAGCCCATGGATGATCTTTAAATACTCTAACAAGTTACACCAAAAGTTATAAGAATATATTCACCAAGAATTTATCTCTCTTAATTATATATCTTTATCTCTTTAAAAAGAATCTATAAAATAATTATTAGAAAATCACTAATTACTTCTTAAACATTCATTTAAACCAGGGGTGATCTTTTAATATCTAACGAGTTAATTAATTAGCCGCTTATTATTATTATTATTATTATTATTATGCTACCCAGAATCTTTTGCATTGAATGGGTTTTGATTAATTTAAATTTTGGAGCAATGGGCCTTGGGCTGCCCTCTTAGCTCCGTGAGAGCCCAATAAGCTTTCGTTTTTTTCTCTTCTTTCAGTGTATATATATATATAGAAACACTCACACACACACACACACACTTTTGTTTTCGTGTAATGAGAAATTTGAGATGTGAAAGTGTTCATCACAAAGAACGAATGACTTGATGTAGTTACACCGTAGGTGTTTTCCTTCGATTCACACTCTCGGCAAGAAACACGTAACAAGTGTGTCTGCACAACATCCTCGTGGACGGAGGAGAGATTAATAATTTGTTTACTCTTCAATTCCTAATTCAAACATAACTTTTTTAAAAAAATAAATAATAAATAAATAAATCTGATGTCCCCTAACAATCAAAATATTAAATCGTGGGTGCATGAACGTTTACATTTTTTTCCCCTTCTAGCTATTAATTCTTGTCGACGGAAAAGACTTGTTGTGCCACGTGTATACTCTCATTCTCGGCAAAGAAAAGCTCCCAAAGACTTTCAAACAAACAAGATGACTCAGTAAATGTGTGTCTTGTCTTTGAGGAGGCTAAGAGAGAGCGGGTAAGTGCACACGTCCACTCAAATGAAGATCGAATGAATCTCCCCCTTCTGAAAAAGAAAGAAAAAAGAATTTCTTTTTTTTTATTTTTTAACTTGCTTGAACCATATTTTTTTATGTTGAGAGATTAAAAAAGGAAAGATTTAGACAAGATTATGTGTGCTTTGTGTTTAGTGATCGTTTCGGAGTGCGGTTATAATTACTTTTTAAAATATTTTTTGTATTGAAATATATTAAAAATATATATATTTTTTATTTTTTAAAATTATTTTTAAAATTAGTATATATTTAAAATATATAAAAAAATTAAAATTTTATAAAACTGATTTATACCGTGTTTTCAAACAGTTAGTTATTAAAGATGCTTGTTGTCGGCGTCGCTGTGTGCCCGTTTAATGATCCTACATTTTTTAGTGCCGTGTTCGGACAACATTCCCTTCAAAGCATTAGCTATAAAACTTACTTTACACGGGTTGAGTTTATCCATCCATAACTATATTATTTTAAGAGTTTTTTATACAAAAAAGTTTAGATGATATTATTTTTAAAAAAATTAATTTTTATTAAAAAAATTAATTAATTCCTACTCATTTTCAATAAGAAATCTAACTTGAATTACGTTCATGTTAAAAAATTAACTTCGTTAAACCTAATTAATAATATTTTTTCATAGCCAATATAACTATATTAGAGCGAGCGCGCATAGTATATATATAGATGGAAAATTTTCTCTGGTACAAAATACATTGAACGGTAATATATGAAATAATAATAATACATTGAATGGTAATATAACTATATTACAGTATTTGCGTGGTTTGTTGTACCATATAACCTAATTTTCTCCTTTTGAAATATATATATATATAAAAATTTACTCCTTAATTTATGGTATGGAACATCATTCACGTCAAAATCAACAAAATTATAATAATTTCACTTAAATTAATAATCTTGATATATATTTAAATTCCCATGACTAAGAAAAGAGACTATTCCTCCTGAACCATCAAGCCAACATCATGATATATATTAAGAGATTCCATATGATAATACTAAGAAATTTGCATACTGATCAATAGAAAAAAAATTCATTCTATGATAAAAAAAAATATTTTTAGATTAGTTTATATTTTAATTAAAACTAAAATTTTGCTTTTAAATAATGAGCAAACAAAATGGTAGCGATCTCATAATTACTATATATTATACATCTGGTAAAGGATCAGTTTCCCATCATCATCATCACGTCAATTTAAGTAGAAGTTTCTTTGCATATTTTGTGGGAAACCTATCTTTTTTTGTCAATTATATTATTTATTATAAGCATGCTTAAGCGTAGTTTGCAATTCTACATACACAAGAAAAGACAGCTGCTCCATCAGGAGCTGCCTGATTTACGTACCCCGCACAACACAAGCAGAAATAATTAGGAAGGCTAGACTCATCATATATTTTTTTTATTATTATTAATATAAATATCTGATCAGTTAATGATTATATAAGTTTTTAGTGGTTATTATATTAATAACCACATAACTCAAACCTGAAACCACTACAAAAACAAATTTTTTAATTTCAAATTCTTACCACTGACCACCTATTAAATGATTAATTATTAGACATAAATAACAGCCAATGAAAATCTCCTACCAGTCAAGTTACTGTAGAAGATCAAGCTTTCAAAAAATTTTCTTTTAATTAATAAAATATTGATACATATTTTTTAAAAAAATAAACAACTAATAATACTTAATTAATAATTAAATGTGCACAACTATATAGAATCAAATAACCGTAG
>Ga0325411_1005509_pt1 | contig 13998 bp, 8 predicted proteins | sample PopdelMetagenome_13_FD_206181 | JGI IMG/M metagenome (GOLD analysis project Ga0325411, IMG submission 206181) | Populus deltoides microbial communities from Bellville, Georgia, United States - Xylem-PdIQD-R4 | ecosystem: Host-associated > Plants > Phyllosphere > Stem > Wood/Secondary xylem... | reverse complement strand
TCAAATGCAACAAATAACAATAAATATAAATATACTTTGTAATACTAGAAGCATGATTGATAACAGAACAAACTAACTGCAATTACCAATATTCTAGAGTATGAGATTGATATAATAAGTAGTACAAAAAGATTAAAATATTAAAGGAAAATCTTTCATCAATAACTTGCCAACAACAATTTAATTAGAAACATTATCAATCATCACATGCACAGTGTTTTTAGGCTCAACATACAAAAAAACCTATATCAATAGGTAACAACCCAAAAATACCAATTATATCTAAAAAAAATACCAACTATAATGATCCAATTTTTTTCGTATAAATTTTTTATCAAGATTTTGGCAAAGTTTCCTTTATATTTTTAGTACCAAGTTATCGACTCAATAGTTCCACAACATGTGCACATCAATTGCAATATCTATCCTATCATTTAGGAGTTTCATATCTTGCCTATAACATCAACTTACATTTCCCTTAACAAACATTCAATAGAATTAGCATTTTGACATTTCATAATTATGGCATATCATAGAACAAATATTTAAAATTAACATAATTCAAAATACATAAATGAAGACACACACACACACACACTAAATTACATTATCCATACTTAAGTAAGTTAAACAATATAAAGGTATATTACAACAATACAAAGATATATTACAACAAAATATTAGATTTTCAAAATACATGGATTATTTAGACAAAAAACCACCTATATATGAAACTACTACTCAGCTCAGGTGTGCGAGTTACCTGAAATATCATTTGATATATATATATATATATATATATATATAGGTGTAATTAACTTTACAGATTATAACAATTAACTATTAAGAATTACATATATTCATGCACACACATATTTAAATCACAACATCCTTTAATGAGAAGGTTTCTTTTTATTTTACTAACATCTTCGCATAATATTAATAATAATATCAATCTTTATAAGTATACTGAAATTGTCTCTAGGCTAACTCAAATATATATCTTATGTAAAATAGATCTGTATTCTTTAATTATCCATTAACCAAACATTTAATCTCTTAGTCCGCCCATTCAACAGGGCACCATTTTCATTAACCCAGGAAATGATTTGTCCATTCGCCCAAGAACTCGAGCACTAATCCTATTAACCAAGGATTAGGCTCTATATCTGCTCATTCAACATGACACTATTTCCATTAGCCTAGGTAATAGTTTTTCCATTGACCTAATAACCTGGGCACTGATCCCATTAACCAAGGATTTTATTCTCACAATTTGCCCATTCAGCATGACATTATTTCCATTAGCCCAAGAAATAGTTTGTCCATTCACCTAATAACCCAGACACTAATCCCATTAACTAGGGATTAGTCTCTCTATTATTTTTTTACCTTTTCTTTCATATTTCACACTAACATACAAAATAAAGAAAATTCCATCTAAAATTTAATATAATTAATAGTTTGTTTTAAGGTGTCAAATACCTATATGGTGTCTATTGTTACTTATTTTTGGGCCCCACGTGCTAATAAAGATGGTGTGTATCCCTCTTGAATCGAAAGCAAGACTTTAGTTCAGGGTTGCTGGGAAATCGACAAAAGTAGAGAAGAAAAAAATGTTTTTCGAACCCTGTTTCATTCGTCTTCTGCTCTCTTTATCCTTTCCCTTTGCTGCCAAAATCGTCAGGATTCTTAGGCTAATCATGAGTCTTTATAATGCTAAATTCGTTCCTTCTTTATCTAGTCTTTAAGGTTAGAAAAATCCCTCAGAATTTGTATTAGAGAAACTGATTCTACTGCTGTCACAATTCTGTTGTAAGCCAACTCTGTTTCAACTTTGACCTTGATTCTGACTTAGTTTCTTACAATACCCGACCATCCCAGCTATATTATTTCACTCATGACATGTTAAAGAATTGATATGCACCTTTAGTGAGTCCTAGGGCCCACTATTTTTAGGTCAGACTCTCAATCGTATTGGGATGCTCGGCATTGTCAATTTCTGAATCGGATTAGAAGACCCATTTCAACCAACCAGATTGCATTCGGATTCTGTCTTTCAAAACAATTTTATCTGAATTTGAATCCTTCATGAAAGTTGTAATTCTGTACATGTAGATGAATATGGGTTATTGAATCGCATGATTTCTATATCAGAAGCTCAAGATATTCCCATTTGAAAATCTAGTGTGAAAGTAGAGAATCCTACTGCGAGAAGGATTCCAGCCCGAGTTTTTGCACTAAAGACTGATTCTACTGCCATCACAATTTTATTGCCCACTATTTTTAGGTCAAACTCTCAGTCATCAGGATGCTCGACATTGTTTGTCTTCGAATTAGATTCGGAGACCCATTTGGACCAACCAGATTGCAGCCAGATTTTGTTCTTCTAAACGATTTTTTCTAACTTTGAATCCTTCATGAAAGTTGTAATCCTGCACGTGTAGATGAATTTGGGTTTTTGAATCACCTAATTTTGATATCAAAAGCTCAAGATATTCTCGTTTGAATATCTAGTGCGAAAGTAGAAAATCCTGCCGCGAAAAGAATTTTAGCCTAGGTTCCATTTCTATTGTTGCCTTTGCCTTTCTTTTTAAAACAACAAAACAACACCGTCCTTCTTATTCATTAATTCTCTTCTTCAGCTAAGGATATAAGACATCCCCATCTTAATTTAATTAGCATGGTACTGTTCATTTTTATTTTTGAGAATAGTACCCCGTCTGCAACTACAACTGTTTCCTGTTAAGTTTTTTGAATTCTCCCGTCCTTGTATTGTACAAGACAACCCTTCTTTTCATACCAGATTTGCAACTGTAAGAGGAAACGGTTTAGTAAGAGAACGGTTTTGCGCCTCCTCTGTGCTAGCTGTTGAAAAAGATATAGAGAGGAGCCTCACCATCATCTAATGGCTGGGATTCTATCCCTAACATAGATGGCTAGGATGAGATGGTTTTAGGGTGGTCTACAAGCTTGGTTTGGCTATATAAACTAGTTGGTTGTGCAGCTAAAAAAAGACAGAGAAAGGGGGGAGGAGATAAGAGAAAGTAGAGAGAGACACAAAGAAAGAGTGAAAAACAGAGAGAGCTCGCACAAGGCTGTAGTTAGAGAAACATGAAAAACAACAAGAATGAGAGGGAAGATTATCTCCAGTCTATCCTACATTGCCAAAAAGAAGTTCATAAAATCTAATGGTTTTTTAAAACTCCTAACGACAAAAAGAGGAAGGCTTTCTTTGATTTTCAGAGGCAAAAAGGCAATGGTTTTTCACTTGTCTGCACTTCATCCTCTGCATTCAAATAAGCAGGATCCACAAGTATAGTTTCCAGTTTCTTCTTCCTTGTTATATTTAAATGTGGCATCTGTGGTTTGTTCTATTCCAAAACCTATTTCTTCTTTTGCTCTATATATTCAGTTTTTGTTTGAACCAAAAGTGTTATATTTGCCTACTGTTCCTTCCATGATTTTAAGTTTGGATTATTATTTATGTTAGAGCTGTGTTTATTTTACCCCTTTTGTTGTGAGGAACTATGAATTTTAAAGGTCTTCATTACTCCTCCATTCCTTTGTTTGAGTGCTCTTTGCCTTTAGAATGTTGCATAGGATAAGTGTGGCTCCTAGATAAAACTCTGTTTAAAAAAAAAATGAGAGAAGGTCCTTTTCATTTGAGGTGATACTTTGGCTGGTTCTAGAGTATGTTTTCCATCCTATTTCTTTGAAAGTGAGATAACGGGCTATTTGATTTGTTGGTTCTATTTTAGAGTCTTTGATATACGCAGTATAAAGGCATACTCTTTAAGTTCTTTCCTTTTTGTATGGAACAACCATGACATTGTCAGAGATTAGAAAAGGGGTGGGCGAGAGCAACGTTTTCTATTATAAGTTTGGGTTTCAAACGTTAGCTTTCCTGTATATGCGAACTTCCTCCTTTTTGTTGAAAGCGATGGGTCAAGCTATGTTTACGATCTAAGTTTAAGTTGACGAATTGAATTTTGTTTGATGAGTTGGCTTTAGAGGGCCTTTTTTGTGTTTCTGCCTTTTGATTTATATGAACTGTTTAGGTATCTCCTGAGAATGATGAAATACATGTGTATGGCTTGTTGTTTTTCATTGTGATTAGCTGCGATTTCATTTTTTTTAATAAAAAATATAAAAATGTTTTCTTGTATGTTGCATACGACCAATACCCTAACATATTTTGAACATTCCTTTTATAAAAAAAAATATTTAAAGTTTTGAAAATGTGTTTTCGCATGGATTTCTTAAACACAAAAAAAATTATTTTCTTGCATTGTGGATTTTACAACATGTTTGTAAAACTCCAAAGGGTGTTGGTCAATATTTCAAAAATATAAAAATCTTATTTTTTTAGAATTCGTCTTTATTCACCATTAATAGTTAGATAACGAAATGCCAAAGGGGTTAATATCCCAAATATTATTGGGAATAATTTTATTCACCATTAATATTTGGGTAAAGAAATCCCAAAGGGATTAATATCCAAAATATTATTGGAAATAATTTGCAATTATTCACTATTAATATTTGGATAAAGAAACCCCAAGTGGTTAATATCCAAAATACTTTTGTAGGAATAATAAGTCATTATCCCTTAATAATATAATGGCAAAGCAATCTATGAAAGGTAAATGTTCCAAATATTGTTAAGAGTAATCTAATTTATTCATTTTTAACATAATTGTAGGTTTATGCCCAAAATGTTATTTAGAACAATTTAATTGTATATCCTTGAACTCCAAAGGGTGTTGGCCAATATTCCAAAAATATAAAAATCTTATTTTTGGGGAATTCATCTTTATTCACCATTAATAGTTGGATAAAAAAATCTCAAAGGGGTTAATATCCAAAATATTATTGGGAATAATTTTATTCACCATTAATATTTGGATAAAGAAATCCCAAAGGGGTTAATATCCAAAATATTATTGGAAATAATTTGCAATTATTCACTATTAATATTTGGATAAAGAAACCCCAAGTGGTTAATATCCAAAATACTTTTGTAGGAATAATAAGTCATTATCCCTTAATAATATAATGGCAAAGCAATCTATGAAAGGTAAATGTTCCAAATATTGTTAAGAGTAATCTAATTTGTTCATTTTTAACATAATTGTAGGTTTATGCCCAAAATGTTATTTAGAACAATTTAATTGCACATCCTTGAAAGAAGCCTCAATTATAATTGGGGACATTTTAAATTTTAATTCCATGGTTTATGGGTCATGAAAGTATGAAATACTAAGGCAAAAATGGGCTTTTAAAGCACCTTGAATTTCCTTAGATTTCTAACTTAGTTTTTTTTGTTTCATTTCCTTGCGATTTACGAGTCGCAAACACTTGAAATACTAAAGGGAAAAATAAGTTTTTAAACACATTGAATCTCTTTAGATTTCTATTTTAGTTATCTCTTAATTCATAGATTGTAAATTTATTTTAAATCAAACACATATTTCAAGAGATTTGCATCAATTGTTCTTGGCACACCATAGACATATCTAAAGGTAAGATCCATAATGGCCAAGTGTTGTTTTTATTCTTTTAGACTTTGAACTCAAGTCCATTCATTATAGCAAACTCATCATAGGAAAACTGATTAGAAAACACCAACACTATAACAATGATAAGGCAAATCGAACACTGAGCAGCTTATCTTAGGTAGGGCGTACTAAGCGTGCTAAAACCTTTCCTTTACGCAACCAGTCTCTTGCCTTAGAATCTCTAAAAGACCAGTTAGGTTTTCTAGTGACCATAATACTAGATGACGACTCTCTTTTTCACCAAAACAAAGACCCCAAAATCGATTCCCCGCTCCGGGAAAGGTCGCCGTGACGTCGCGTTCTCGAGAGGATGCGACATGATGGCGACTCCATCGGGGACCCTTGGACTAGGCTTGGCAGTTTGTTTGTTTATGCTATGTATTATTGGTTTTTGTTTTTGCTATGAATGGTTTACTATGTTCAAAAGCTTTAGCTTGCATCTTTACATCCTATCATGCATGGTATATTGGATATGGATAAGATTTTATTACATCCTGTCAGGCATCACTTTTATTACTATCTTTTTTAGAGCACACACATTAAACTTTAAGTTAGATGGGGGACTAGCAGCTTGCCTTATGACTTGAGTCAATGTTTAAGTTTGTGTAAACCCCAACTCTTTGCTGAGTGCTTAGACTGGTAGTGATTGGTATACGTGCCATCCCACTATTTGCTAAGCCCTCATATTGCTTTTACAAGGGTGATCATTAGGGCAGTAAGAGACCCTCTTTAGAAACCAAGTAGTAGGCTTACCCCATGTCTCACATAAAGGAACTAGAATCTATTATTAGGGTGTAAGCTCCATAATATCTTTTTGCATCAAAACAAGCCTAATCTCAAAGCATCTTGAATCTCAAGACCTTTATTCGAAAGCTAGCAAAGGAAGATAAGTTCCAGAATTAAGAGACTCAAGAAGCTCCATTGGTGTTCAAAATGTATTCAACAATGTTTGTTTGATCATGATATTGTGTTGTTTGCTTTTTTCACGTTTTTTGGTCGATAATTAAGGCTCAAGATGTCAATTGGATTTTATCCTTGTTTTTTAGCCAACCTTTTTCCTTTTAATGAGTTCATGCATTTTCAAAGTTCATCTTTATGTTTTTACTATGCATTTACACATCACTTTCTGCTTTCTGGAACCCTGAAAGCGGATCTTCCACAACAACATATGCACTTTACACTGAGAATGAATGGCCGAACTTTAAAGAATACATAGTAGTTGTAGAAGAGGAAAAATGGGATGAAAATAACATTAGGGAATTGATAAAATTAATTAAGCAGAATGAACAAGCTTGGAAACCCGCTAAAGAGGAACTTGAAACCATAGATGTGGGTAACAAAGAAATTAGGAAAAAAAAAACTAAAGATAGGGACTATAATCACTCTTAAAGAAAGAGAAGAGTTGATTGTATTACTCTAAGATTATGTAGATGTTTTTGCCTAGTCCTATGAGGATATGCCTAGTTTGGATACCGATATTGTAGTATATAGGATACCACTGGTAGAAGGATGCAAGCCAGTTAAGCAAAAGTTGAGGAGAACTCATCCAGAAGTCTTAATCAAAGTAAAAGCAGAAATTGAAAAACTGGAATGCTGGTTTTCTAGAAGTAGTCAAGTATCCACAATGGGTATCCAACGTAGTGGTAGTACCCAAAAAGAAAAATAAAATCAGAGTTTGTATGGACTTTAGGGACTTAAACTGGGCTAGCCCTAAAGACAATTTTCCACTACCATACATAGATATTCTAGTTGACAATGCAGCATGTAGCTCCACATATTCCTTTATGCATGGATTTTCAGGCTACAATCAGATAAAAATGACGCAAGAGGATAAAGAGAAGACAATATTTGTAACACCATGAGGAACCTTTTGTTACAAGGTCATGCCATTTGAGTTAAAGAATATTGGGACCACCTACCAAAGGGTCATTGTAACTTTATTTCATAATATGATGCACAAGGAGATTGAGGTATACATGGATGATATGATTGCTAAATCTAAAGAAGGAAAGAGTCATGTCTAAATATTGAAGAAATTATTTGAAAGACTAAAGAAATATAAGTTGAGGCTTAACACTGCAAAGTGTTCATTTGGGGTAAAATCTGGGAAGTTGTTAGGATTTGTGGTAAGTAACAAAGGGATAGAAGTGAATCCTGACGAAGTAAGGGCTATTCAATCTATGTCAGCTCCCAAGACCGAGAATGATGTAAGAGGGTTTTTAGAAAGGTTGAATTATATTGCCTAGTTTATATTCCAATTAACCATGACTTGTGAGCCAATCTTTCATTTGTTAAGGAAGAAGAATCCTAGAATTTGGAATGAAGAGTGCGAAGAAGCTTTCGAGAAAATCAAGCAGTACCTACTGAATCCACCCATGCTTGTTCCTTCTATACCAGAAAGGTCGTTGATATTGTACTTAACAGTAACTGAAATAGCAATGAGATGTGTACTTGGCCAACATGACGAGACCAGAAGGAAGGAAATGGCCATTTATTACCTAAGTAAGAAGTTCACAGAATGCGAGGCTAGGTATACTGTGATTGAGAAACTATGTGGCGCGCTCATATTGGCTACAAAGAGGTTATGTCAATATATGTTGTATCATACTACGTGGTTAATTTCAAAATTAAACACATTGAGGTACATCTGTGAAAAGCCCTATCTGTCAAGCCGAATTGCAAGATGGCAAGTTCTGTTGGCTGAATATGATGTAGTATATATAACGAGGAAAGCTGTGAAATAGAGTGTTATTGTCGATCACTTGGCTGACAATGCTATGGAAGATTATGAGCCATTGAACTTTGACTTTCCTAATGAAGATGTGCTTTCAGTCGAGGAAGGGAAATCAGATTGGTGGACTATGTACTTTGACGGTGCTGTAAATGTATGTGGTAATGGAGCAAGTGCAGTGATAATCTCTCCCGATAAGAAACAATATCTGGTTTCAGTTAAGTTACAGTTCGGGGGCACTAACAACACGATTGAGTATAAAACTTGCATTCTTGGGTTAAAGGTTGCATTGGAGCTGAATATCAGAGTGGTAGATGTGTATAGAGACTCCATGTTGATTATTTGCCAAGTAAAAGGAGAATGGCAAACTAAGAAAAAGAAGTTGAGACCTTATTCTTGGCTAAACTGGTTGGAGAATTTAAGGAAATAGAGTTCACCCACCTAAGAAGAGAAAGAACAATTTTCCTCATTAATGTCGAATCCCTTGAGTTTAGGTTTTATCTGCATCATATTGTTAACCCAAACTCCGATCTCTTTGCGGCCTTTTTAAAACAATGGGAAGATTTCCATTATCCGGAGAGAGGGGAAACCAATTTGTTAACCCAAACTCCGACCTCTTTGCGGCCTCTTTGCCATACTAGCTTCTATGGCTAGAATAGACTTTGGGCACAAGGTAGAACCAATGCATATTGATATCAAAAATAACCCAACTCATTGTTGCTCAATCGAAGGAGAAATAGATGGAAACCCTTGGTACTTTGATATCAAGAATTTTGTCCAAAATCAGGCATATCTCATAGGGGCATCCAAAATCTATAAGAAGACCTTGAGGAGGTTGACAATGGAGTTTTATCTTGATGGAAGATTTTGTATAAGAAGTCATTCGATAGGACTTTGTTGAGGTGTTTGGATGAAGTTAAGGCCAAAAACACATTACGGGAAGTCCATGAAGGGATTTGCTCAACCCATGCTAGTGGACACGTGATGGCTAGAAAGATACAAAGGGTTGGTTACTTCTGGATGGCATTAGAGAAGGACTGCATCAACTATGTTTGAAAATGCCATAAGTGTCAGGTGTACGGTGACAAAATCAACGCCTCTTCGGCTCCTCTGTTTAACCTAACATCTTCATGACCTTTCATAATATAAGAAATTGATGTGATTGGGCCTGTCAACCCAAAAGTCCGCAATGGTCATAGGTTTATTCTCGTGGCTATTGACTACTTTACAAAATAGGTAGAAGTCGATTCATTTGCTCATATGACACAAAAAATGGTGAGGAAATTTATTGAAAGAGATTTGATCTGTCGATATGGTCCACCAGAAAAGATCATAACTGATAATGCTCAGAACTTCAATGGCAAGATGATAATATAACTTTGTACTAAATGGAAAATCAAGCATTCCAATTCCTCGTCATATAGGCCAAAGATGAATGGTGTAGTAGAAGCTGCTAACAAGAATGTCAAGAAGATTATTTAAAAGATGGTAGTTACCTACAAGGATTGGCACGAGATGTTGCCATTTTCCCTTCATGCATACCGCATCGCAATCCAAACTTCAACAGGAGCCACCCCATATATTTTGTTATATGGAATGGAGGTAGTGATGCCTTTAGAAGTAGATATCCCATCATTGAGAGTACTAATAGACTCTGAGCTAGAAGAAACAGATTGGGCAAAAGTTAGAAATGAACAACTGAATCTGATAAGTGAGAAAAGGATAGTTGTTATATGTCATCATCAACTCTACCAAAGAAGGATGTCTAAATCATATGACTAGAAGGTTCGACCTCGAGGATTCCAAGAAGGAGACCTCGTACAGAATAAAATCTTGCCAGTACCAGGAGAAGATCAAAGTAAATGGACGCCAAACTATGATGGCTCTTACATGGTGAAGAAAGCTTTATCAGGAGGAGCTCTGTTGTTATCTAGAATGGATGGAGAAGATTTAGTTAGACCTGTGAATTCTGACTCTGTAAAGAAATATTATGCTTGATGTATTCCGTTTTCCTAATCAATAAAATAAAGTTCAGCCATGAATTCTCTCTGTAAAGAACCTTTTCTTCATAAAAGCGCATGATTTAATAGCATTCGAAATCTTTTACTTAAAAGAATTGATTTTACGCATGACTAAGGAATGATAATATGCTCTCAATCAATTCTGAAATTAGAGGGAACCAAACCAAATCTAAACCTGACATGTATTGCACGCCATACTTGGGGTAAAAAATGCACATAGGGGTCCATAGTGAACCAAAGCCCAACATTAAAGGGTATATCATAAAAACTTTTGAAACACCTTTATGAGAATTGCCTAAGATGGAATATGATGATTGCATTAAAAGTTTCAGTTTTCATGAACAAAACTAGATTTTTTGAGTGTTCCTTTTAAAATAATTTCTTAAAAATGGAAAAAGGCAATTAAAACATCAACAAAAGTATAATAAAAGATAATATTCAATGGAGCAAGAAAAGGCCCTATAAGGAACCAAAGATCTCTTCACTAAGCATGAAAAGGATAGGACATGTAGCATGTGGAGCATATTCTGGTTCAAGAGGACAAGTCGGGCAAATAAATGGATACAGGAGCTCGAAGAAGGCTACAACGGAAAGGAGGACCTATGTTTTCCAAAATATGTAGCAAAAACATGTATGCTATATTGTAATAACACTAACCTGGCAGGTGTGGAGAAAGCCAAAATAGTTCCAAGTTTTTGGGAACCGCTAAGATACAGAATCTCAGGTCAACAGAACTACAGAAAAGAATGGGAATTTAAACCAGCACTGCTTCATTCCTTGAGGTAAGATGTTTTCTTTTGAAGTTTTAAAACGGGCAGGTAACCTGATATTGAGATTATTTAAAAAAACAAACATGGAATTTTTGTAAAAAATCTGTAAACGGGTAGGTCACCCAATATTGAGACTATTTTTTAGAAAAAAGCATGAAGTTTTTCTAAAAATCTTAAAACGGGCAGGTCACCTGATATTGAGACCATTTTTAGAAATACAAACATGGAGTTTTTCTAAAAAAAATCTGTACATGGGTAGGTCACCCGATATTAAGACCATTTTTTAGAAAAAAACGTGGAGTTTTTCTAAAAATATTAAAACAGGCAGGTCACCCGATATTGAGACCATTTTAGCAAAAGCGTGGAGTGTTTCTAAAATATATGTTAAATTGCAAAACAGGTAGGTCACCCGATATGGAGATCATCTTTAGCAAAGCGTAGAGTTTTCTAAACAGGTAGGTCACTCAGCATTGAGACCACTTCTAAAATCCTTTTAAATTGCAAAATGGGCAAGTCACCCAATATTGAGACCATCTTTAAAAAAACATGGAGTTTTTTAAACGGGTAGGTCACCTGATAATGAGACCATCTTTAAGAAAGCATCGAGTTTTGAGGTTTTATCAATCATTTTTATCTTTACAAAATTTGCTACTCAAGTCTTGGCTTTGCAAGTTTTGTAAAGAGGGGGCATTTGTTGTTACTTATTTTTTTGCCCCACGTGTGATTATTATTTAAAAGTGCATTTTTATCAAGGTTTTATATCATCATATTGCACATAAAAGTATCATTAAATTCTCTAACTTAAGTATGTTTTATAATAACAAGTTTGATAATATAAGATATCTTTAATTTATGGTAAATGCTCATTTTGAATGCAGGTATATCTCACAATTTAAAGGATTAATTAATATGTTTAACTATTATAAGTGAAAAAACAAAGAGAGGGCTAAGCTTAAAGAAGAGATGTTGGTTCAATTCAAACTGGAACACCATTCAATTATTGGATCATAACTGAAGCTGTAGAACTTGGATTTAGGTTTGGTTTATATGGATAGAAAACTAAGACATAGGCCTAAGACTTTTATGAAGAGTCCAAGATTCAAAAGAGCGATTTTAAAGTTCAAATTATAGCAACAAAAAAGAAGTCGGAATCTGTCCTGTAGCCCAGATACTATTCAGTGTTCAACTCATATCTCGAGTTCTAGAAGTCCAAATGAGCTCATTCTTGTCTTGTTGGAAAGCTAAGACAAATGCCCAGAACTTTCATGAAGAGTATCTATTCAAATTATTTTCTTACATTCTGGATTTTACAACATGTTTGTAAAACTTTAAAGGGTGTTGATCAATATTCCAAAAATATAAAAATCTTATTTTTGAGAAATTCATCTTTATTCACCATTAATAGTTGGATAAAGAAATCTCAAAGAGGTTCATATCCAAAATATTATTGAGAATAATTTTATTCACCATTAATATTTGGACAAAGAAATCCCAAAGGAGTTAATATCCAAAATATTATTGGGAATACTTTACTATTATTCATTATTAATATTTGGATAAAGAAACCCCAAGTGATTAATATCCAAAATACTTTTTTAGGAATAATAAGTCATTATCCCTTAATAATATAAGGGCAAAGAAACCTATGAAAGATAAATGTCCGAAATATTGTTAAGAGTAATCTAATTTGTTCATTTTTAACATAATTGTAGGATTATGCCCAAAATGTTATTTAGAACAATTTAATTGCACATCCTTGAACTCCAAAGGGTGTTGATCAATATTCCAAAAATATAAAAATCTTATTCTTGAGGAATTCGTCTTTATTCACCATTAATAGTTGGATAAAGAAATCCTAAAGGGGTTAATATCCAAAATATTATTGGGAATAATTTTATTCACCATTAATATTTGGATAAAGAAATCCCAAATGAGTTAATATCCAAAATATTATTGGGAATAATTTGCTATTGTTCAATATTAATATTTGGATAAAGAAACCCCAAATGGTTAATTTTCAAAATACTTTTCTAGGAATAATAAGTCATTATCCCTTAATAATATAAGGGCAAAGAAACCTATGAAAGATAAATGTCCGAAATATTGTTAAGAGTAATCTAATTTGTTCATTTTTAACATAATTGTAGGATTATGCCCAAAATGTTATTTAGAACAATTTAATTGCACATCCTTGAACTCCAAAGGGTGTTGATCAATATTCCAAAAATATAAAAATCTTATTCTTGAGGAATTCGTCTTTATTCACCATTAATAGTTGGATAAAGAAATCCTAAAGGGGTTAATATCCAAAATATTATTGGGAATAATTTTATTCACCATTAATATTTGGATAAAGAAATCCCAAATGAGTTAATATCCAAAATATTATTGGGAATAATTTGCTATTGTTCAATATTAATATTTGGATAAAGAAACCCCAAATGGTTAATTTTCAAAATACTTTTCTAGGAATAATAAGTCATTATCCCTTAATAATATAAGGGCAAAGAAATCTATGAAAGGTAAATGTCCAAAATATTGTTAAGAGTAATATAATTTGTTCATTTTTTACATAATTGTAGGTTTATGCCCAAAATGTTATTTAGAACAATTTAATTGTACATCTTTGAAAGAAACCTCAATTATAATTGGGGACATTTTAAATTTTGTTCCACAGTTTATGGGTCGTAAAAATATGAAATATTAAGACAAAAATGAGCTTTTAAAGCACCTTAAATTTCCTTATATTTCTAACATAGTTTTTTTGTTTTTTTTCCTTGCGATTTATGAGTCGTAAACACTTGAAATACTAAAGGAAAAAAATGAGCTTTTAAGCACATTGAATCTTCTTAGGTTTTTATTTTAGTTGTATCTTAATTCATAGGTTGTAAATTTATTTCAAATCAAACACAGAT
>Ga0325411_1005508_pt1 | contig 14000 bp, 8 predicted proteins | sample PopdelMetagenome_13_FD_206181 | JGI IMG/M metagenome (GOLD analysis project Ga0325411, IMG submission 206181) | Populus deltoides microbial communities from Bellville, Georgia, United States - Xylem-PdIQD-R4 | ecosystem: Host-associated > Plants > Phyllosphere > Stem > Wood/Secondary xylem... | reverse complement strand
CTCATGGCTAAAACAAAATTAATGCTTTCATTTGACCGATGTTTTCAATACAAATAATAATTAAGAACATTAAACACACATGAGAAAATCATAATTAATGATGCATGAGAGGCGCACACCGCATGCATCGAAAGTGAAGCGATGGTAGAGAGTCATAATGATTGCTGCATGGCCGCAGCACAAACGCGACTCCTTTACCCATGAAATAATTAATCAGCAATTAGATAAATATACATGCAACAAGGAGGTTGACATTGTTCTGTGGCTTGAACAAGAGGAAGAGAGTTGCAACTCGCACCAATTATAAGCAAAGCCATTGGTTTCACATGGTAAAAACTTTCTCGTGTCAACCCTTGTCTGCCACTCTTGTAGCTATGATCCGTATCACATTTTAAATTCATAGGTCATTGTGCTCCCCACAAGAAACGTTTAGCAATCGTCTTCATGATGCAATTAATTCATTCCTCACTCATGAAGACCCAATTCCACTAATTGTGCACAATGATCCACCTCTTCCCCCACGAAGCTTTTTTCTCTTTCGGTGGTGTGTTTAAGAGGGAGTCAAATTGTAATTTTTAAAATTTTAATTCTTTTTATTTTAAATTAATATATTTTTTATATTTTTCTATGTCAAAAAATTAATTTTAAAAATATCATTTTAATATATTAAAAAAATCAATACTTTAAAAAATAACTTTTACAATACTTTCAAATTACACAGAAGACATGCTTCACAAGCAATACTTAATCAAATTCAAAATGGATCTGACGGTGAAAAATGTCTAGGATGATGTCACTATTAATTTCTTTTAACCTTTGTGTTAATTAAGCTCGTTTATCTTCTTTAATAAATGATTTGCTACAAAGGCAGGCTTTTTAACAATTTCGATGGGAGTTTTTGCTCTTGGAATTACACGTAATTAATTTGACTTGTCGTATTCTAGTTTTTCAAGAGATGATGAACGATATAGGCATGTCCACATGTTGTTGTTTTATGGGTTCCGTGCTGCCTAACTTGTACTTTTGTTAACTGTAATTGAAGGTTTACCAGACCTTGCAAGGCTGTGGACTTGTAGCAGTACAAATCGTGGGCAACTCTTGACCTTTCCCATCTCTTAAGCCTCCACTTACCTGTTACAGAATATGAATCCAAGCATTCCAAGGTAAAAGCTTCTACTTTAATCACCAAGTCGTAGATCGAAAACCTTTTCAAACCAGGAAAAAACAGGCAAAACCCTCACCCCTATATATGAATTGAATACTTTTTTTTCCTTGTCACAAGTCAACAGCCAACAGAAGCCATGGCAGTTAACAGTCGCAAGATTACGGTATCTCGTATTAAAAAATAAGATAAATGGCTTCAGTGGACATGAAGAACTTGGATTAGGAGACAAAATGGAAATGCATGCTCTTGAGTTAAAGAATGATACTGACAGTACTGTCCGTCTGACCAGCACCAAGAGGCATGATTGGCGTTTTCTTTTGCGTAAAGTGGAAAATCCAATGCATTGGTGATGAACTTTTTTGAAGCTTTATTTACCTGAGAGCAGATCCCACTCGAACCTCATTAATCATGAAAAAGAGTGGATTTCCATGGATCGAGCTGTGCAAAAATGCAAAAAGTCTCCACCACTTAAAAGCAATACACCTTCCACACAGCCACTTTCATACATATTCCTTCTTTACCAGCTTCAAAGTTCACCTACTAGCTAGACTGTGAAAAAAACGTGATTTTGTTTTTCCAATGGGAGGGATGTTGCTTGGAAAATACATAGTGTGGTTAGATCATATTTTTTAAAATCTTTTTTTTTTAAATAACTTTTTAGTATTTTATTATTATTTTAATGTATTATCTTATCTAAAATAAAATATTATTTTAATATATTTTTAAACAAAAAAAATATTTAAAAAACAACACTCTCCTACGCTAATAAGCAAATAAAAATCATCAATTCATATATATATATATATATTCCAATCTTATTAATTATGATTCGGATTCGAAATTTGCGAATATAATTGAATTTTCAAAGATCTAATTCCTGTACTGTGAATGTTCCTGTGATCAAACATGAACTGGTTTAAGGATTCCAAAATTAAAAGAAGAACCCTTACACTGGGAAGGATAATTTAAATTTCACTGAACCGACAGCCCAAACATATGTATAATCATTGAATGCCTTCGATATCCTGATGAGTGATTTAATGATAAAAATTGAGATAAAAAGTTTATATTTCTCTATTATCTTAGTTTCAAGCTTTATATTTGTTAATATAATGGTAACTGAAAATTTAAATAATCGTTAATTTTAAAGTCTGTAAGATTAATTGAATTGCAAACCGATTTAAATATCCATACTAATTAAAAAAATATTAATCTAAAAAAATTATTCTGTCCATGGAATAAAGCAAACTCATTTCATTTGCATTATCAGCTTACAAATCTCTATGATTTTATGGGTCCATTTTCTCCCAGAACACTAGAAGTCAATCTGTGTTAGCACACTGTACCTCAAATAAGAGAGGTTAGACGGGAACAAAGTCAATATGAGTCTGTGAATTCTACGCAGGGAACCTGGTACATCATCATCTTCTTTACGTAATCCATTTTTTCAAACTTTTGAACTGTGAGAATTGATTGGTGATGGTTGGTGGTAGATCGATTCAGAGCAATAAGTGTTAAGCAGTGGACAGCGTGGGAGCCTTCGTACGGGGTTTTGTTGTCATAATATAGATTCTCACGCATATGTAATAAGTAATCTGTGAGAGTTTGTTGATGAAAAAGTTCGTGGCCTGGAGCTGGTGAAAGAAACCGTGTTTAATATTTAACGATGAGATGCAACAATTCAGCACAGAAACAGTACTCACAAGTTTTGAGGTGCGAGGGTTGTGGGAGTGATGAGTGCGACGTATCAATCGACAAAAGGGAAGATCTCCCTCCCTCCAAGTTTCATTAATATAATTAATTAATTAACTCTGTCATTTTACATTGTTTTTCAATCTTCTTTTGTCTTTACTTTTGAACCAATGGGAGTGTTTTTGTTTTTTTTTTTTTTTAAGTTTATAATAGTGTAATTAAACCTTAACGGCCTGCGAATGCTGGGTTTAAACAATTATGTGAAAATGACCCAATTAATTGTAAGAGTACCTTTCATCACGTCAATTTAATTGTTTTATTTTAACTTTTTCAAAATCATTTTTTATAATTTAAAAAAATACTTAAAACAATAACATTTTAAATTAATATTGACATTGTGGATTAAAACAGTTAAATTATAATTTTGTTATTCTCAACAACAAAAAAAAAAAATTGGCAAAGGCATGGGGTAGCGAGGCATTTAAGTTTTTATTGCACAGTAAAATGATTCCAGCATCTTTTAAAGCAAAAATTAATGAACTTACGTTTAGGGATTGTTTTGACTTTTCCGATCTAATAGCATAGAAAAGTGATTATTTCATCATTGAATTCAAGTTATCTTTAACTTACATCCAAGGTGTTTTCTAATCTTTTAATTGTGTGTGTGTGTTTTTTTTTTTATTATCAAGTAGGAATAAGTCAATTTGGTGTTTTAGATGATGTAAAACATTATTTAATATTAAAAGTAGATAGCGCGTGCAGTTCAAGTGGTGCACATTGCTTTATCCACGCTCTTTGGATGGTACATGCAGAGTCGTCCGATAACATTTGGGTCAATTTGGTGTTTTAGATGATATAAAATATCATTTAATATTAAAAAGTTGTTGGTGCGTGCAGTTTAAGTGAGCGCACATTGCTTTATCCGCGCTCTTTTCAGGCGGTGCGTGTAGAGTCGTTTGATGATATTTGGGTCAATTTGGTGTTTTAGATGATATAAAATATTATTTAATATTAAAAAGTTGTTAGCGGTGCAGTTTAAGTGGGTGCACATTACTTTATCTGCACTCTTTGGGTGGTGCGTGCAGAGTCATCTGATAGCATTTGAGTCTCAAGATGTCCCATCCATCTCCATGCAACGCGCAAGACAAAACGTACCTCAGGTTTGGTGCTGATAACTTTTTTTTCTCTCTCATCCTTGATTTTTGCGTCTTGCCTTGCAAAATCTCACAACAACCCTTCAATCTATTTCTTTTTAGACTTGGTCTCTACTATTCTTGTTATCATTTGTTTTATTTTAGATAATTCATAAAATTAGAATTTTCTTTCAATCTCATCCTTTATTATTTCTTTCTCTGTCATATTTGATTCTCATACTTTTGATTGTTATTTTTGTTTTTAATTATTTTTCTAAACTGAATTTGGTTTTCAATTGCATCTTTTGACATTTTATTTTATTTTCTTGTACAATTTGATTCAAATTCTTTTAATTGCCATTTGTTTTGTTTTGAATAATTTTTTATTAAGACTTTTATTTCTAGTTTTATCTGTTGAGATATTTCGTTGATCGGAAGTTTAGCTTCATGATTTTTCTAGATTTTTTTTTATGAGATGGTTTGGGTCTCAGAACCCAAATCACATGTTTGAAAGATTAATTTAGATTAACCTAGATCTTTCTTTTGGTTTATTTTACAAATAATGTTTTTTGATTTCATCATTTTATGAGGTTGACTCATGCTAAGCTTGTTTTGTTTAATTTATTTGCTATTGATGTTTTATTTTCTATTATTAAATTAACCAGGGGTGTAAAATCCAATAAAATCAATGACCTGGCTTTCAAATTACTTCTTTAATAAAAATGTTACCGTCCTCTAAATTCTTTTTTTTTTTTAACACTGGAAAATACTTGATCCGGTGGCTACCAATCCATTGTTGGCTAAGGTGCTAGGTGAATTTGTTCCTGTGTTGTCATTTAAATTGGAATTAGTGAAAGAAATCATAACAAAAACATTTATCACAAATAATTAGGATATAAATTTTTATAACACGCCGAGGATGTAATTAATAAAAACTTTATCTTGATGTGTGAAAATTAGAGTAAGGTTGATGGTTCAAGCCCGAATTAGAAAAAAAAATAATAGAAAAAAACCTGAGTGAAAACAGTAATAAACACAGTGCATTGTTGTTTCAAAGAAGCGAGGAACGTGGAAGAGAAAAGGAACCCTAGTAATGTTATAATTACATTGACCTATGTCTACCTTCGATCGGTTTTTTTAATAAGCCAAGAGGGTGGGCGTGTTTGAATTTTGAAGAAAAATATTTCTTACACAGGAGAGGAATGCTACCTCGGATTCCACACTGATCATGACATTAGTGCTGTAATAGCATGCAGGACCCAATCCACGAATGTTGAGGAGGAAGGCTGGCCAATGGCTCCTGATCTCTCACGACAATCCGTAGGATAATTAAATAAAAATCCTTTTCGGTTTGAATTGATAAAGTGTTTGAAAGGTGTTTTCAAAATATTTTTAAATTTTTTATGCGTGTTTCTTTAATGATTTTTAAATAAAAATGACAAGGCCATCGTAAAATATAAAAAATAAAATTAATTAATGACTTTTTAATCAAAACATATTCTTGTAAAAATGCTTGTATGACATCACAAAGACTCACAAATATAATAAGTTAGTTTCCAGGCCCACGTCATGATGTGAATTTAATTAAATTTTCAAATGATTTATTATTATTATTAAATTTCCACTCCGTTAGTTAATTTTGAAACCTCTTGAATTATGTTTATGCCTAGATATAAAATGTAGGTTTAAAATTAAAATCTCATAAGAATCGTAGCGATATAATTCAGTTGACTTAATCGATTTAAAAACAACTTACAATAAAAAAAAATCTAAAAATGAAATCAAGAAAAAAAAAGAAAAAAAATCCCTTAATCCAACTTCTTTTCTTGCATAAAATTAAAATTGAACCGTGTAAAAATTAATATGATATAATTTAGTTGTCTTGGCCAGTCAAAAAACAACTCAACCAACTAATAAAAAAAATATAATGATGTAACTGATAAAAAAATCTCAATTAACTCTTTAACTAGTTTAAATTTAAAATTAAATTATATATAAATTTAAAATTAAACTATATATGCGTGATATATTTTAATTGTCCCAATCATTCCAAAAACAATCTCACGAATCCTAAAGCTCCATGAAGTTTACCAATTCTTTTACTGTAGTAAGAGCATGCATGCAACAACCGTTGCGTGGATTATAAGAATTTAGACTATGTCACTCACCTTCTTTTTGAGAATCGGAGTCAAGGAATTTTACCCATTTCCACATCGGCATGATTAACATTCGACGTTTAAGAGAATGGGGTTAAGTATAGAAATTAGTCGGGCACCAAAGTCATTGCCAATGGATGATAAGTGGCTGTGATTAGTCGATTGCAGTCCTATTTTAAATATTAGACTATATAGATATCATTATGAGAATAGTTATAAATCGACGAGAAATGACAAATTCCAAGAAAAGATCTAGGTTGCGTGGAGTGATTTCTAATTTTTAATCTGATTATTGAGATTTTATAGGATCATTTTAATTTATAGAAGGTTAAAAATAATTAAGGCCTGGAAGATATTTAAATTGAAGTACGTTGTTTGAGCTCATTTTATTACTATTAATTCTTTTAGATTTCACAGCTCGTTTGGAACTTTTATTGTTCCCTTTTATTTTTTGGATTTTTTTTAGTTTATTCAGGGTGGGTTTTTAAATTTATATAAGAAATTGTAAATTTGTTTTTAGAAACAAACTATTTAAAAATAAAATTTTTAATAATGAGATTTCAAAATATAATTTTTGTATGGGAACTCCATTCAATAAAATTCTATATTGACTGCTCTCATTATTTTTTAATTAGTTTGTTTCTGCATGCGTGAAAAAAAAAAGAGGATAACCCCACACGTAATTACAACCTAAAATTTCTAATTGCTGACTGAAGTTACCACATGATTCACTCACCGTGTAAAGGAAGGAAGGAAGGATGATGTGCAAGGGCAACTAATTTGACCAGCCGCATTTGCCAAGGGACGATGCCCTAGTACTACTACAGATCACTTTTGTCCTCACTCGCTCGCCTGATCGCCCTTAATTATCCCATCGAACATGTGGAGCCAATATCCTAGAGAAAATGCAACTACCCTAGAGACAATCAGCACTAGCAGCACCCAATTTCATGAACTGCAGGCGTTAAAATGCCCCTCCATGAATCGAACGGCTCCTGGTAACCCTATGCGTGCCCTATAATAATGAAAATCCCAGGGAACGGTTCTGATGAATGATGACAGATGGACCCTATAAAGCTATGCTTTTCTACATGCCTCACTGGAATGGGTCGGTAGCATCTAAATAAAGTAGGAGTGAAACTAGCAGGGAGACCACCCTCTTTAAAATCCAAAGAAAAGCTGCTTTTAATCTGAAACTGATCTTGCTATCTGGCTACCTCTTGTTTTGTCACTACGTTGGGGTTATCAACTCATCACTAACCATACACCAACTTCCCTGCTAGTATATTTCTTAGCCATTAGACAAAAGACCAAACCCCTCGTATTTCTTCAGTTTCTGAGAGAGAAAGAGGCGTGTGGCATCAGAAACGAGGGTTAGGAGGTGAGAGAACGCAGGAAAAGACTGGAGGGAAGGGGGGATTGGAGGGTTTTCATCAGTAACGAGGGAGGGTGATGATTCTTTCCCTGATCCTTCTTAATATATACGATGTCTTACAGACCATTCATAGGAATATGGAAGGAACCGTCTAATCTGATCATTATTACTACGCCAAAACAATTATTAATTATTTCTCTTGTCTTTTTAAGTCTTCAAATCACCTCTTCTTCACCCCCTCGCTGCCCTTTTCAATTAATTACACCCACAAGGACATAACCTCCAGCCCCTCCCTCTTTCTCTCTCTTATTTACTGTGCTATACCGTCCTTTCTTCTTAAATAGAACCCATCCGTCACCAAGGATTGTTATTACTCTCTAGCTGTCTGTTTTCCTTGCAAGTGTCTGTGCCTTCCAGTGGTGAAAACTAGGACAGCTAGCTAGTTAGCTTTCATGTGGATTTAGCAAAGGGTTTCTTACAGAGTTTATTGGCATTCTGTCCACCTCCTATCTATAGAAATTAGAATATCTCTTTCATATGGAGGTGGACATGCTGCCAACCGAGCTCTGTTGGTCTCTCTTTGTAAAACCCTCGTGATTATTCTGTCATCATCGTCATCTTTTAGCTCTTTCTCTCTTGCAAGAAAGAAAGATCAAAGGTAAAGAATCTGCATGCGCTATGATGATCTCTAGCAACCTCTTCTTCTTTTTTTTTTTGTTTTTTTTTTGGTGAGCTTCTTTTGTTTTTCTGATCATGGTGGTCATGCACTGGCAGCTTCTGGCCCTTATTTGGCTTCTACTTGATGACTCCAACTTTACCATCTACTTTTCCTAATAAAACACAAAAAAATCAATAAAAGAGAAAATCACTACGACTTGCTTTGATCACCTGTTGATTGCCATGGTTCAATTTTCTGCAGAAAATTAGAGGTAATGAGGCATCACATGCGCAGAATCCTGGTTTACACTTTGTAGATCTTAACCTATGTGACTTTTTCCTGGGTTTTTGGGTGTGATTGCTCCTTTCATACTTGCCTATATTTCATAATCTAACAGTGCATAATGCATTGCTTTCTTCATCTCATCATCTAGGCCTATCTATCTCTTATTTCCCCTTTGAATCTAACTCAAGTGATCGTACTCAAGATTAGTTCAATTAATAAAGACTCAAAGAGTTGAAGGCTGGACGATGCCTCTTTGCAGCGATCATACGAACTATTCATCGGGGCTATCCAACTCAACTTAATTATAGGATGCATCGAAGGTCTTTGAATCAAAACCCCTTTGTAATGATCCTCTATCTGCCTCTATATATATATATATATATATATATATATAAAATCATGTTGAGTATCTAGTTATCTATTTCAGTGTTCATGGCTTCATGCATGTCTACCGCACCAATTTTTTCCCCTCATTGTCAGTATTCAACTAATATCTAATTTGGTTGGGCAGGTCTTTCGTTAGGGCATGCCAAACACTCCATTTCTAGGATATACTCCCAAGTCCACACGCTGAGTGTCTTTTTTGATGATGTAAAGGCAAAATTTCTAAATAATTTGTTGTGTTTGGGCTTTGTGCATTTGGCCATCAGACGCATGGAAATGTTTGGAATAATAATAGAGGGTTACATTACCTGGTGGCTCCACTCAAGGTTCCACATTGATGTTTGAAAGTCAAGCTTTTTTGCTTTAAGCACTTGCTCATAGAATTTTGTATTAGTGATTTTGATTATTGAATCCCTTTTTGGTTCAAATGTGACTTCAATTTAGGCATGGTAGGACACTCAATAAAAGGGTAAAATAAGAGCCGCTGGGATGGTGATAATTACTCCATCGGGGACCATAATATGGCTGAGTAATGGCAGTACTGTGTTCTTTCAGTGCACAAAACTGGAGGGGGCGACGAGGGACCATAAGCATTTATCAAGGTAAAGAAGTTCACTGTTAGGGCTCCATCCAGAAATAAATTGGACTAAGTACCAAAAAGCAATGAAATTCGAAATTTATTTAAGCATTTTTTAATCTTCTATATGTCCGGATATTGTGACCTTTTTTTGTACAAGTCATCGCTTTTTTTTTTTTTTATTATCGAAATTTACTTATTTTGATAATGTATTTTTTTATAAATAATTCAGACTGTACGAAGGATGAACCAAAAGAAAGAGGAATTGCGTTTTTTTTTTTTTTTTTTTTTATAATCGAAATTTGCTTATTTTGATAATGTATTTTTTATAAATAATTCAGACTGTACGAAGGATGAACCAAAAGAGAAGTAGAGAAGCTATTGACTACTCGCAAGGCTTCCAAATGCCTAATTGTATTATGCCACGCGGCACAAAAATATGAAAGTAGGGAAGTAGGAGGAATAGAGAGGGGTCAAATTGAAACTCGAGATACTTTTAAGGGGAAAATTGACAATTCCCGTAGTTCAGGGAGGTATTTTGCCCCCCTCAAGTTACATCCCTGGCAAACCTCAAGCGTGAGCGCATTCCTCGTGTGCTTGCAGGTGAAGCAGAAATTTTTAAAGCTTCACCCAATTTTGTGCAAAGCCCCAACATGGAAGAATTTCACCTTTCCTGTTACAGAGTGTTATTTGCCTAAGCATCAACCACAACTGACATGCCCTTGAGACATGTCATCCAGAGGAGGACTGGCATTCCCTGGTGATTCTTTCAGGATTGGAACACTGGTCCCAAGAGATCGGCCTGCAACCATCCAACTCCATAGCTATATTACTTTTTAATTTTTTTAACCCAAGGCCCATTCAGATCAGCTACAACCCTGTATATACACACCGATGCAGTGCATCGGCCAATATTCAGCACCATTACTATTCAACTGAACCTGATCAGCTTTGGGACAGTCCTGCTCCATATATTTCTCAAAAACATGGGTCCTCGTCCTTCGAATTTCGATCCATGGATTCGATTTCTTGCACTGAAACAATCTCTCTTTCTGGATAGCCTGGAATAGAAGTTCCTCGTTGAAGCTCAAACATTTGTTTCTTCCGACAAACTCAGATGAGCTTCCCTGCTACCTTGAAAGTTTGAGGATGCCCAAATTCCCATATCAGCAATACTGATGGACTTTCTTCAGTTGCACGGAAATTCCAAATAAAAAGACTCAAAAAGTTTTGCTATTACACATTACTCTAACCTCCAAAACCGACAAGGAAAAAACGAAACCAGAGTTCGGTCTTATGTCCATAATGTTTATGGGTATGTCTCTCTGCAAAAGGATATACATATTGTGCACAAATCTGTGCTTAGTGGAACAAGCTATCTAAACTAGATTCAGAAGCAGTAAGAAGTCTTTTAGTACTGAGGTCGTCCAAACAGGAGGACGATATGATCTAACAAGTCAAAATGTTAGTTTCTCTAGAGTCTGATCTACCGAGTCCCTTAAATTGCTCTTCTTCAAAGAATGGGGTTTCCTTCCATTAGTAATCCTGATTACTTCACTGGAAGAGCCGACAGTTGGCACTGTCAATGCGGAGGAACAAGGACCGTGTTGAAAAGAAGCATGGCTAGATGATATCCACTTTTGTTTGGATGGTCTACTACCACACTGTCCCTGAAAACAAGGAGATGCTGACTCTGTTGTTGCACGTTGCTTGGTGGCATCATCCACATATAGGAGATCATCAATTCTTGCCATTATGTTGAAGGCCAAGCTTTCCATCACCCTAGAATAGCTCTCCATAATAGCATGCCCTACATCCTGTAGCAGAGAAACAATTTGTTTTACCCATATGTGAACTGGAGGTATTGAACCGTGTCATCAGCAAACAGGAGCAAAGAGGCTACAATGCATGGGTAATAATGTGCAGGCAAATACCTTGTTATATTGGATCTTGTTTACATCTAGAGCAGTCTGTGGGAGGCCAGGAAAACGTAGCCTTAGGTTATGTATGAGAACCTCGGCTCGTTTTGCTAGAAGTTTTCTTTTGGGTATTTCACCAACAAATCCTTTCACCTTGCCACTCCATGATGACTTCCCATTCCTTGCACGAATTAAGTGCTTGTTCTGGTAACTTTGGCTCCAGAAATGCATGGCAGCCTCTATCCGATTTGCTATTTCCAAAGTGGTGTATTCTGATGACAAGTCTAAGTAATCCAAAAGATAATCTGGGGAGAAGTGTTTGGCAGTTATATAATGATACATGATTCTGCCTAAGCAAGCTTTTCCACTCTGAAAAAAGAAAAAGAAAAGAAAAGGCCACGAAAACCAAAATTAACAGCGTATATTTCATAGGAACATTGCATAAGCAACAGCATTGTGTCCTTTGTAAGAGTTAATCCCTTTTGATGGTTTAGAGTACAATGTACAGTAGATGCAAATGTTCATTCACATAAAAAGAATGCCAGCGCGGAAATTATACATATATGCCTAGCAGACAAAAAAACGAAATACAGGAACAGCATTATACTCTCTTCTTTAAATAACATGAGCACATTAGCAATACATTTTATACCAAGGACAACATATCAAACACATAAAAACCTCAGACCAAACTGCTTAACAGATAGAAAAGGAATTTATTTGGCATGGATGTGGTGGAAACTAAAGATTAATAAAACTTTGACCGTGCAGTATTCATTCACATCCACAGCTGATTCATCAAGCATAAATGGAATTCGAAGTAGCAGGGTAGGGTTCCCATACCTTGGGCAAGCTCTCAAAATAAGTATCTGGGATTTCCATCTCAGCTAACACACTATTGTTAATTGCCAACGCAGCCTTAAGGATCTGGCTTGTGCACTCCCTACACTGCTGCAGGTTCTTTCTTGTGTCTTCCGACAAACCAGCCAGGGGAACTTTAGGGAAAGGAAGCCACCATTTTTCTTCCTGTCTGATTGATGGTCTTCTCAAAGAGGAAGACATGGGAAGTTCCTCCACATCATCATCACCAGCAACTACTATCCCACGATCAACATACCAAAATTCAGATTCAGAAAACAGATCAAGAATGCTAATCAGCATTGCATCAAGCTTCTTGAGTGCCGGGAGGTTCACATATAAATCCGAACGTGGCCGAGGCACCATAACCTCATAAGTCCCACCACCAGGAAATTCCTGCATTGATGGTACAAGCTCTACTATGGAATCACTTATGCATAAAAGCCATTCCATCTCTCGCTGCCACATTACCTTTCTTTGTGGCGCTAATGGCTCTAATCTCCATAGCTCCCCAAACACAGAAGCTGCCAAATATACACCGACATACAAATACATAAATCTCAAGCAATTTTCTTCTATTGATTACGGCCAAAGCAGTATTCAATATTCATTTCTTTCATTCACTAACCAGAAAGATTGGTGATGGCATTGGAGATGGCGACGGCGGTGCAAACTCCCTGTCCTCCACCTGACATGTCTTCTCCAAGCAGAAGCTTAGCAAACCGCTCCTTCATCAGTGCAATTTCTGCAACCGCCAAAAATAAAAATAAAAAAATTAGAAAACTGCAGTTACAGTAAGAAAAATTATCCAAAAATAGATTAAAAAAACTAAATTAAGCAAAAATAATTAATCAACTAACCGGACAAGTCAGTCTCCGGTTTCTCCTCCATCTCATCAGGACTAGCAGCAACATGTCTATCACCAACAACCGGCAGCATCACCGGAAGCGGCAGAGGAGAAACGGAATTACCGGCGAAATCAGGAGTCGAAGAAGTGAAAGAAGTGGAAGCGCCGCCTTGGAGATCGTAACGACGGCATGAGAAGCTACTACTAGAAGTGTCACTCTCCGATCCGCTCACATCCGCACTCAAACTGTAACTGTCGAGCTCGAACCTCTCGCTCACTTGATCTAACCAATCCTCCGATGAAACACTCCCCATTGATCAAGATCAAATAGATTATTAGGAAAGCTAATCAGGACCGTACATTTTTTCCGGTGAGAAGAGATAACTGGATTGAATCGAAGAAAATAAAGAGACTGAAAAAGTGAAAGGCAAATAAAGGTTTGTAGTCGTCACCAAGTCTTTGCTCTTTCTCTCAGTTTAATTGCGCAATGTTGGCGCTAGCTTTGCTAACAGCAGTCCCCACCAGGAGGACAGAAGCGGTTTTCCCTTCAATTATTATTATGGCGCGTGTGAATTATTAATATAATAATAATATACTGGTGAAAGTGATGATTAAGTGGGCCACTTTTCATTTATGTGGGCGATGGGCTTAGGTCCATGTACTAATGTTGGTGTCATTACCGTTGTAATCGTAATTCGTACTTGCAAGAGGATGGACACGAGAAACGCTCAATTTTAAGTACAAGTTAATTGTTTTTTTATTAAAATAATATTATTATATATTTATCTTCTTCTTCTTCTTTTTAATTTCTTGTGCGAACCAATCGAGTTTCAACAGGATTTAGTAAGACTCTTTGAATCACTATAAACTCGATGGAGTCAAATAAATTTTATTAGATGAATTCTTTTATTCAAGTCGTATATATTTGTATTGCTATAGTTTTTATGATTG
>Ga0325411_1005506_pt1 | contig 14002 bp, 4 predicted proteins | sample PopdelMetagenome_13_FD_206181 | JGI IMG/M metagenome (GOLD analysis project Ga0325411, IMG submission 206181) | Populus deltoides microbial communities from Bellville, Georgia, United States - Xylem-PdIQD-R4 | ecosystem: Host-associated > Plants > Phyllosphere > Stem > Wood/Secondary xylem... | reverse complement strand
GAGCTTTTTGAATTGGTGATTGTATATTGTTAAATATTTTTGGTACGCATGATAACAAAAAGGGCTGAGATTCTCTCTCCCTCCCTCTCTCTTTTTAAACACAAGTTTAAGAGAAAAAAAATATTAGCCATTAGAGGCTATCTCGATATTGGGAGTTGTTTTCTTTAGGCTGTCTCTCAAATTAAGAATGTAGCTCCCAACTGCCTCAAGAATCTGCAGGTCCTTATTCTGTCACCGACCCTCTTCATTTTCAAACTATAGTTTGCATGTCAGCGTCTTGTTTCAATAGCAATGGCATATATATATATGGTATACGTCCCCTTTTTTTTTCTTTCTTTCTTTCTTTCTTGCTATCAGTTGTATTTGTGGTTCCTTATTAACATATTAGAAGGCCAACTAATCATTTTTAGTTACATATAAAGAGAGGATCCGAAGGGACTGTCTACAAGTTACACCTTAAGTACTCATCATCTGGTTTAGGGTTTGAGATTTACAAATTCCGAATCCAAGACCTTTATTATATATATCAAGTGAAAATTAATGGTGCATGTACCACTCAATTATATATAATTCTCATAATGTAATTTCAGACCAATTTAATTATTTTTGGTGCTTTATAATATGGTTCAAGATTCTTCTTTGGATCGAATGGTTAAAGATTCGTGGTTCTGATATTTAGCCAAACATCATTATATATATATATATATATATATATATATATATATATATATATATATATATATATATATAATTGTCTAATTATTTCCTTCCTAATTATTATATATTTTCCGTATTTTATGATTCTGTTTCTAGATTAAGGTTGACATCATCGATTAATGCAGCTGTAAACTAAACTGAAATTGATAAACTTCTACTAACTTATTTTGGATTAGAAATATTAAAGTTAGATTCTAGAGAGTAGAGAACAACCACTTATTCCTTTCCGCGATATTTTAATAGCTAAAGCAGGATCCTGGTAGATTTTTCTCTATGTCTATGGGATTAAATTAAGATCAAATTGTTTATTGAATATGCCATTATGTAGCTTTTAGACTTGACCTTATCCTAAACTGATCACAAGGTTAATATTATCTTCTCAGTCGTCTCTCTGTGCCCCCACCCCCTCCTCTCCCTAGACTGACTGTAGTCTTGATAGTCAACCCAATGCAATTCCACTACCTTTTGGAGTTTAGACCTGGTCAATTACTTAGGTTGGCAATTTAGTTGGAAATTAATTAATGTAATTAAATCTACGTCCCAAAAACTTGTTTGCTGATATATATACTTGAAACACTTAGTAAGTTTTCTTTCAATAATAAATTCTGTCCAAATTTGCTTTACCAAACTCTACTCTCCTTGCTTCGAGACATTTACAAAGAAGCATAAATAGCATAACAGATTAATTAGCCATATGTAGACTAGACTGTAATATTCCCTTCCCACCTCATTTCTTGATTATTATTTTTCTGTAATTATATATCTAAGAAATTAATCTGATCCATATATAAATGGATCCAATATTGACATAAAAAAAAGAAGAGGAAAAAAGAAAACAACTTCGACGGAATGGACCAATATTTACATCCCAATCATCCAGAAGCAGTGGTATTGGACCAATATACTGTAGAATGACCAACAAGCTAAACGACGCAAACTCAATATATATATATATATAATAATTCCACATTAATTTTGAAACCAAACCCAACCAGTTGACCCATTCCTTTCATTCTAGAATAAGTGTGATAAAATGAAAACACCTAGCGATGATTGCGGCAATTGCAAGTTACTATAATCTCCTTTTTCTTTTTCTCAATATTGATAAAAAAGTATTTTATCAGTATTATTGACACCCAGTTTAATTATTTCCTTTTTCTTTAGATCCAAGACTCTGAATTTTAACTCGTTAACATGTTGGCCTCACATGACGATGATAAGTCAAAGTCAACATTTTTAGTTCTTCTTATTATTATTATTGGCAACCGCTAAACGCGTAAAGAAACTAGATGACAAAATGGCTTTAAATACAACCCAGTAAGGACAAATCAGTCTCGTTTTGCGTGCACGTCTCCATATGTTTTTATGTGATTCCTCCACCTCCCCTCTTTCGAAGCCCATGATTCCCTGCAATGTGTATGTCCTCCCCCTTGAGCCTCAAGGTTTATCAAGGCAGAAAGTGGACGTGTTTTCTTCCCACTTGCCCGTTTGATACTTTTTTTAATTATTTTTTTAAAATTTATTTTTAACATCTTTACATCAAAAGAATTTAAAAACACTTGAAAGGCGTAGACATATAATTGTTTTCTAATCTACTATACATGAATTTTGTAAGCACAAAAAATTAATTGCATGATTAGTTCTGTGCAAACAACCTCCTCTCATAAAAGTGTTTTTAGTTTGTTACTAATAAGCTCTAGCAATTTCTGTTGTCTCAGTAATTACATCTCTTGCCTTGGTTTTTCCCGATCCATAACGTTAATTTAGGCACAGTACTGTTTAACTTCGGGTATGCTGAGTTGAGATTGATTTTGACAAGTAATAAAAACCCATTAATTAATAAGCATGATGCACTGCAGACACCGGAGAATGATGCCCATGTGCTGTGCAAGTTGAGTAGTATATAATTTCAGTAAAATTGGCTAAATATTGTTTATTTTGATTAAATCTGACCCGTGACTCATGCAGATTTTCTGGAAGTGAAATCTGAATATTAAGATTAGAAAGAAGCAGCATCTAGCTTAATTTTTAATTTGATACAGGTATGTTAGCGGGCATCAGTCTCGTATGATAATTTTTATTTTTTAAAAAACCGAACAAAACAGAATGTCAGCATGAGAAGAGGAAGATAATAGACCCCCTAATGCTGACGTTTGAAGATTGTCAAACCATATATGTTTACATGCAACTGGATTCTCACTTCATTTAAACTTAAACTATGGGCGGGCCCCTTTATAAATTTCAAGGTCAACTCATCTGGGTATTAGCATGGACGTTTGCTGGATTTCTCTTTAAAATTTCATCTTGACAGCCAATTGGAGGGTCATGTCAGGCCACTTCATTTGATTGTTTTTAAGTTGTATGGCAAGATAACTTTGGTTTATGCATACCATGAACATACCTGCTAGGGCAAGACTTACCAAATGGACCTTGTTTGAAGTATGATGGATGGTTATGAATTTGTTAATTATTGTTGGTTCATATTTATATGCTAATATGGGAGAAGGAAATCTGGATTTCTAATGTTGGGAATTGACAATCACAAGACATAAAGGGTTTTCAGCTACTTTTGTTATGAAAATCCATAAAAAAAAAATATAGTTAGGGTTTTTGTTATTTGGTTTGCTTGTTAAATATGAGTCAAGCTTGTCATTAAAAGTCAATAAAAAGGAATTCCTTCTTACTTTTTGGCTGCAAAACTCAACAAGTAAGGTGTAGTAGGGGTTATGTTAAGGAAATCAATTTCCTTAATTGGCTTGTTTATTACATATAAATAACTTTTGGATTTTCAATGTTGGAAGTTGATACCTTTTAAATATGAAATTTTGTTGCTATATATGGTTGTGAAATCCATGAGAAAATGCTGTAGGGAGAGTATCGCTTTTTGAACAATGTTTGAGTATGAAAAGTTGTGTGCCATAATTTGGTGTAGGAATGTCTTTGAATCCTAAAAAAATCAACCCTTGGGGTTTTCATTTCATGTTTTAACTAGTTTCATGTTTGTCTTTTGAGAGATACCATAAATATGGTAATTTAGGGTTCTTATCATGAAATCTTTTATTTTTAGGAATTAATATCTAAATATTTCTAAATCAATAAAATCATCTATTTTTAGCGATTAAAATCAAATTTCTCATAAAAAATCATCGAAATCTTCTATTTTTAGAGATTAATATAAAAAGATTTGTTCAAATAAAAATCGATGAAATATTCTATTTTAAAGGATTAATATTAAAAATATTCATCTAAAATAAAACAAAATCTCCTACTTTTAGGAGTTAGCACCAATTTTATTTTTTTTTGTTAAAGAGTTAAAATCACCAAAATCTTCTACTTTCAGTGATTAACGTCAAACTCATCAACAAGTCTTAAATTTTTTGAGATCAAACATCATTTAAAAAAATAATTTAAATAAATCATGAATAAACTTAGAAATAATATTAGATTATTGAAAACATGCTATAATAAAATTAAAAGAAAACAAATGGAAAAATAACCTTCATTTAAAAAGATATGATACCAATATTTATTTTAAAATCTCAAGTTTTTTTTAATTACCGGATATCAACTCTATTTTTTTCCCTCTTTAAGTATTCATGACAGTGACAAAAACCATATGCCTTGAAAGATTAGGTACTTGCATGGAAAAGTTCTGTGCAAATATTGTATAGAACACGAAAGCTTTGTATGTTTTCTCCCTCATTATCTCAATGTCGAAGGGATCTTTACATCTGAATGTTCCCAGTCTTTCTTTCTTTTGGCTTTTCAATTTCGGTGACTTACCATTGATTAGGCCGGAGGTCTTGTGATCCAATAAGCATAAACCTCCTAAACGCATACAAGTGAAATGCAGAAAAGTGACTGTCCTCCAGTGGCGTTGATAGCAATGGAGGGAAAATAGTCATGCATGTGACAGGAAAGTTGGGTGATATCAGAGTAAACCAAACCGAAAGTTTGCTGCCTCTTTGCAAACCGACATTTAGACAGGGATATGCCGACATTTAGATGATGCTTGGTTGAACCGACACATAAACTGTGATTATGGAAGGTAGAAAGACCCACATCCGTCATTTTATGGGCTGATGAGTCGGAATTTTCGACGGGGTGTTCTTGGGGTAGTTGGCTGCTGGTCCAAGGAGACTCTGTAAAACATTTACATAGAGCATGCACCTTAATTTCTATGTCATGCCTAAACCCAAATTTTGTTGGTCTGAAGGGGGGAAAAAGACAAATAAACTCCCTCATAGACACATGTGAACTGGTCTCTGCGTTGAACTAGAGGCCGTCACCGACAAGTTGAGGTTCATATGTGAAAGTGTTTGCTGTTATCAGTAGCAAAGCTGCCAGGCTGCCAGGCTAACATTACAAGTTTCAAATTCATGTGAAGTAATTAAGAAATGTGTCGAACATGAACCACAAGTGTAATCCCACCAGCCTCGATCGTGGACAAAAAGTCCATAGAACAAGAGCCAAGTCATTCTTTAAGACTCTGAAGTACTGACTGCTTAACAATTTTCCTTCTTCCATGGACACAACCAGAGATTTCTTCAAACTGCAGAATCTTCTACCATATGGATTGATCAAATATCAAGGCTACCATCATGTCATTTTTTACTAAAATTTTCAATTATATAAGTGAAAACATCCAGATCTACAACCCTGTTGAGGAAAGATGCTGACATTACTAAGACCGAGTGATCTAAACCCCTTGTCCCTTCATTTGGCACACTTTTCGCCAACACATCTCTTTCACATTTAACTTTCATGCGGTCCCCCCCTATCTCCACCAAGGACCCAACATTTCAAATTTTAAACCAGATGTCTAACTATTTAGCAATAGAGATATGAAACTTAACTAGATGCATCTTTTTGAAACCAAAAGCTTACAAAACAGTCAACAGCCAATGGGCTTTCAGTTAATATAGATGTTACAGCTCAAGCCAAGAAGTTCTATCATGTAAGAAAAATTATCCAAATAATATAACAAGTTTCTGCATGAACTACAGGGAACCACAATCCAAAAAAGAAGTGTAGATATGCAGAAAACATCACCAGGTATGCAGAGAAAATACCTTCACCAAAATAAGAAACGAGATTTTAATACCATAATCCTAGCAGATAAGCATGCTTTGCTCCCTCAGAAACCCGGCTGTAGTGGAACTCCTGTTTCATGAGTCTTTCTCAGCAGTAACAGCTTCTCGCATTCTGCGCTTCTGGTGAACATCCCAATTATACACACGAGCAATTGTAACCTGTCAAATTGTAGATTATACCAGTCAAGAACCACTAACAATTCACACAAGTCAAACTTCTGAAGCCTTTTGCATGTCAGTATGCTGTGAATTCAATTCCTTCACATTTATTTGTTGTTATGCCAATCATGTAAAATGCATGGCATTGGTTAACTTCCAGTCATTAATCACCACTCCAGGAAGAAAGACAAAGAAGTCTATATTTACATTAGCAATACCTGTGTTATTGTGACTTGATCCCTCAAGAATTGTAGATCAGCAACTAGAACTTCTAAACTAGCTTTAGCGTTATCCAAATTCTTTTGTAGAAGAGCAGTGGCCTACACCATAAAGTTCTCCGGGATCTTACACTTGCATCCATACTTAATGAAAATTTAAAAGAAAAGGAATAAAAAAGAAGCTTCTAAAGCACCTAAAAGAACAAGTGCAAACCTCTTCACATGAATACTCTAACATGACATTTGCTCCCAGCCATAAACAGACTGAGCCAGCATCCTCAATGCGAGCCTGAGAATATATGCCTTCAGAAACTTCAAAATCAGCAATAAGAGGCTGCATCCAAAATACAAAGCCAATGAAACACTCATTAGCATAAACTCTAAATGAGAATAGAAACCTAAAATCATTATCTTTAAGTTCAACCAGATAACAAAAAAAGGTTGCATAATTCACAACTAGTCAACATATGCATCTGAATTGATTACAGTTTCAAATTAGGAATGCCTGTTAGAAGATATGATGTGATCAGAATATATTAAAAATGTGCTTCAAATCCTGTTGATGGCATATGTTTCAGATACTAGCTGATAATGTCAACACTTTCTTTCATGTATAGTGTGTGTGTGTGTGTGTGTGTGTGTGTGTGTTTCTACTTCTATCAATACAAGGTCACAGATCCAAAGCTCCACCTTTGAAAGAACAGTAACATTTCCAAAGGCATCCAAAAAGCAGGAGAATGCCAATCAAAATACAACAGGTGGTTCTCAGTAAATCTATTGATAAATGCTAAAAAGTAGCTCACAATCCTTTCTAAATCACATTGCACATGAGCTTGCACGTGTTGGTTCTTAAAAAACAGGGGAATGTAATTAGCAAAGACCATCCAATGTACCACTGGAAATTCCTCAACGGATAGAAGTTAAGTGCACAAAGGTAGGAATATTATTGAAGAAGAAGATTCTAGTCTACTGAACAGGAGCTTGGATGCTATAGAGTAAATAATGCCAGGATTGCCACATATCTAATCCAGGAAGACTGAAGAAACCAGCATAAAATATATGGTATTCATGAAGGTAGTCTTCAAATACGACTCTAGTTTGGATATGCTAAACAGAGAAGGATAATTGAAGACCAGGACAAGATTGTAAATTTAGTGAATGAACTCCCGAGAGCAACTCAACTAGGGAACAAAGCTTCTGCAAGTATTAACATGCATGAAACTCAAACAGTGTAAGACCGTTTTAGATGAATCACTGTCAACATACACTTATGGTGCAGCATCTAATATACAAATTAAATAATTTTGAAACCTATTGCCTTACTCTTGGCCCAGGGCTTTCCACGGTCTAGGTTTGAACTTCATAAGGACCCGGGATCGGAGGTTCTACATAATTCCCCAGGCTGATGGATTGACTACAGAGCTGAAATGACCATAATGATTGAATAAGGAACACCTGGGCCAAGACCAAGTCAGCTAAGGGTAGTATTGCTTGACACAAACTCTAGGGTAGAATCTTTGCAAATACAAGAAACAATGATGGTGATGTGAAAGATAATATCAGAAAAGAGGAAGCCATTCTATTATAGCAAGCCTTCAACACACGTGAAGCTCGCTTATTTGATGCAAATGAGAGGGCGACTCCAGCATGCTTGTCCTAAAGTAGAGGCCAGCCCTTCAGCAGATGATTTACATGATAGTTGCATTTGTTCATTTTCATCACTTAAGAAGGGCATGAAGAACTGAAAACATCTAGGAGTTCCACAATACCATCATTTATCAGAAAGACAAGATGCAAATACCAAGAAATGAGATAAACATAGATGCATGTTTGAGTGACTTGAAACTAGTACAAAGAATTAAACCACCACATCTGACTTCGCCTTCTTATGATCGTCCTGTTTCTCATAGTTACTTTCAACATGCAATGGTAAGCAGTAAATGACACACTTCAACCTCTTGTTTACGACTTTATTTAAAACTACGAACAGCTATGAGTTCATCAAGCCATCAAGGAGGAGGCAGAGGAGGGAGGGGGTGCAGGAGTTACAAGGATTCCCCTGGTAATGCAAACTGCATGTCAATTTACTGCGAGATTTATGCTTCTTCACAACCTTATTCAACCATACAATGATGATTTTGCAATAACCCTATAAAATAACATGTGCTAGAGCAGGATGATTATCCATAAAAAAAAAAAAAAGTTGTCATTCATGAGGTCTGCTAAGCCCAAACTCATAACATAACTCAGTTAAGAGCATATTTGCAAGCAAGCTACAATACATACTAGAAAATGATCAGCACACAAAACGAACCTCACCGGTGCCCTTCTTGGCCTGTAAAATGGCAACCACATCTAAGCACTTCTCTATATCGGGAATCTTTGCCTGACAACAAAAAAAGTACTGGATGTTACTCACAGTTATTGCAAACCAAGGAAATTAAACCAGTGAAGTTGCATCAAAACTCAATTTTGATTCAGCACAGTGATCCAATTTAACCAAGTTAAGTTCTGCTCATAAAAATTTACCCCGGAATTATTATAGCTTATAGCTTAAAATTATGATATTCAACATTCAGCTGGATAATCAATAGCTAAGGAGTGCACAAATACTCAAAATGCTACAACTTGGATAGTAGTTTTGGACTTGATTATCTCCAGCCAAAAGCATAGGAGCCGGAGCCAAATACTAAAATGTAGCAATCCAGTCCTGCCATGTCCAGCTTCATGGGAACTCAAGCTAAAAAAACTTTCCTACAAATTCAACCTATTAAGAATTCATGAACTATAAGAGCCATTCTAGCCGGTTACAATAAAATTCTACTAATATCCATAATGTAAAGATTTGAAGAGTCAAACACTTGACATCAATGCCCATAAAGTGTCCATGGAAAAATAAGGCATAGTTCCCCGATAAATTAAACTCTAGTTTTCTATAGCTCGAATTCAATTCAAATCAAAGAATACAAAGAAGTACCTGAAGATCTCTTTGTTGGGCAAGAAGTTTCATCTCCACCAGCTTATATTGCTGTAGTCTACAAAACAAGCAAAACCCACAATACCAATCACCAAAAAGATGAAATATTTAATATCATAAATCCATTAAAATCATGATACACTGATAAAAGAGTACCTTTCTTGCAGAAAAGAAAGGGAAGAGTTAACATCAAGACCAGATTGAGTGAGATAGGTTTCAACATCCTCTACGAATTGAGCTCCTGGTATTCCTCTTCTCTCTGTCGTTGTTTCCTCTGCCGTTGATGACGACGATGCCATTTTCTTCTCCGCAGCTACTGACTGTATTTGGGGACTAGAAGTGGAAGAAGAGAGACACACAGACAGACAGTGAAGGGCCTCCAAGGTTCTTCAGCGCTTCCGTAATGATGTCGCCAACAGCGGCTACCTGTCATTAGTTAGTCCCTCACTTTGCACCTTTGCTTAACTTAGAACCTCTTCACACTTTATATTTGGTTCAATACTTCAATTAAACTCCTTCATTTCAAATCAAATGGGATTTCGGCTTCTCACTGCAATATCTTCGAAAATAATTGAAACCCATCTGGCTATTATGCTAGTATAAGGGTTGGATTAAATCGCATTTAAGTTGATTTATAAGGGTTCATTGGACAAATCTTGAAAGAAAAAGGGCCCGGCTCGATCAAATGTGAAAAGTAAATTACTTTAATGGGCTTCGTCATTCGCTAACTGAGGCCTTATTTCACGCGAATGTATTGGGCCATGTCTCTTCAACCTGATACAACCATTTTATTTTTACCAGTCTCGTTCTCGCTTCTTGGATGATCCTCCACTCTAATGTGTCGTAAGAGCAAAATGTGGTTGGGTGTATTACTTAAATTGTTATTTTTAAAAAATCATTAAATTTATATATTTTCTAGGTGTTTTTCAATTGTGTTTAGTGTGATAATGCTGAAATTAATATATATAATAAAATATTATTTTAATATATTTTTATTTTCATTTGCAATTTTCATTGAATTGATATGTTAATATTGAATCTTCAAAAAACTATCAATGCAGCCTCTGTGTTCCTGATTTCTTTTTCCTTTTTTCAAGAATAAAAAACAAAAAACTCCAGTTGATTCAATAAATTTCAAGGTGTTGATTTAGAATAAGTGAATATGTTTCCCATATAATGTCCTCAAGTTCTGAATGTAAATAATTTAAAAGTTATTTAATATAAAAATGAGCTAATGAAATCCAAAAAACAGAAGATGATCATAATGGACTGACAATTTATTGGGCTCCATCACAGGCTAATTGAGGCCTTACCATTCCTGGGCCATATGGGAGCATCTTGCGATGTCTATAAACTGATCTCAGCCCCTGTGTCGCAACAAAACTTACGGGAGCAACTTCCACCCTTCAACACATGCTTACAAATATAGTGGGAATAGATCAAAAGAGAAAACAACCGAACTGGGTTTCCACAGTAAAATTCTCTTGAATCATAACGAATGAACTGATATATATATATATAATTCTTGAATTTTGACTTCGAAATTTTAAACCTAGAGAGTCAAGAAAGGAAACAGGTCTTCTTAATTTCTTCGCCTAATGTACGATTCTTTATGCAAAGTGTTGAAAGAAATTAAACCAAGGCATTAACAGGGAAAAACAAGAGGTTATAGAGGGCAAGTAGACGGGATGCATGTGACCTGCCAAGAAAATCCTGAGCACAGTAGTAGAAAACATATAAAAAAGCATCAAATTAGCAGGTAGACAAAAGCAGAGCAGATTTGTCTAATCGCACCCAATTATTTAAGATTTAACACTTTGTTGCATGCGAGATCAATCATGCTGCGGTTAGCAATCTAGCTCTAGTTAGGTTAGGTAGTAGGTCGAGCCTCCCATGCTGAGCAGAAACTTTTGTGGTCAAATTTTTTTATTTTTTTATGCTTTTAATTTATATTAAAAATAAATTTTAAAAAAATATATTATTCTAATATATTTATAAATAAAAAATACTTTAAAAAATAATTTTATACAAACCAACGAGTGGTAAGAATCATGCATTTTTAGTATTGTTTGGATACTATATTCCGGTATTATTTGGGTATTTGACCTGCATCCAATTATTAAACGTAATTTTACCTATAAATAAAACTTAATTCTAAAAACTTTACACGTGCAATTTTCACACACACAAAAAATACATTTCCAACAAAAATAGTTTTTTAACTATAAAAAATTAACTTGATGATTAAGAAAGTTTACTCACTTCTTTTTAATTTCTTGAATTCAAATACTAAAATCATTGCTAATTAATTAGAATAATTTATAAAGTTTTTTAATGCATTAGATCAATGTGAGAATTTAAAAATACCGTTATGATCATGAATTAAAAAAAAAGAGTAAAAATTGGTTTTAAAGTATTTTCAAAAGCACTGAAACGGCGTGGAATAACACGTACTGAACTAGATGTTTCAACACTTTTGGGCTTGAAATACGATCGAGTTTCGATAGAATTTGCCTCAAATACTTGAAATGAAATCGTGGAATATATTTTCCCTGTTTTCTAAACAATTGTCATGAGTCTTTGATGCTCCAAATAGCATACCGAATTCGGAGATTTATCGTGGTATTTTGGAACATTCTTTCTCGGATAAAAACCACCGAGAGTTTGGCTTATCATTCTAGCCAATGTGATCAAGCAGCTGCTCCAAAAGTTCATAAGTGCACGTAATTCTCAAAACTTTGGAATATTTCATATAAAGCAGCGGGGATTCCAAGCTTTATTGGGGATGGCTCGCTGATGTCAACATATTAATATGCACTAGCTACGCCGTTTTGTCATATTAATATATTTTTTTTAATTTCTCAATGGTACCCCATTATCCTTGAAAGGCTTCAATTTTCTGTTTGCTGAAAAGCTCAATTTTTTTGTACTAGCATTTTTTTTCTCTCATTTTTTCATATTTTCCCTCTCAGGTCCTCAGAAAATGTTATGATATTCCATAAAAAAAAAAAAAACTAAATCAAGAAGCAGGCTAGTTAATGGTTATGATTAATAACAAAACTTTTTGAAAACTAGAATGATAACTGAGATATTATAATCTATAAAATTAGGAATGTATCAGTATTGATGAGTTTGCAGAGTAAAACTTTTTACGCTACAAATTAACAAGCCTGTTTAATCCTTTTCACCTTAAGAAAATCCCTTTCAATTTTCATATTATATATTCATTGAATCTCACCGAATAAAAAGAATGTTAAATGCATCCAGCACCTCCTAATTTGGTACCTAACACCACCAAAAATGTTCTATCTATAAAAATATATCTAACTAATTTACCTATAGAAAGAGTTGCATAAGTGACTTTGCATTCGCTGAATAATTTTATTGTTGATTTAAGCCTCCAGAGTATTATTATCAATGATAAAAATATATAATGACTAATTTTTGTTGGTATATGAAAAAAACCAACACTAAATCTACATATTAAAAAACAATGATATGTGGTATTCATTATGAAATCATTAATATATATTTTTTAATTATTTTACTGTTTTGATGATTTTATCAATAATTACTGATAAAATTATTTTTATCAGTGATTATATTTAGAAGTGATTGATAAAAATATTCTATAATTATTATCATCCAACATTATTGACAGAAAATATCTGGTTGATAATTATGTTGTTTAAATGGTTAGTAAGCGGAAAGATTATAATCCAACCCCAAGCCATGAAAGATATTCGGTTCCTGTTCTTGTTTCTACACGAATTGGCCCTCGAATTGGCATGTCAAAACTCCATCGAGATTGATGGAATTTGACATTGTTTGTTGTTCCCTCGTATATTATTTATTCACGCCTAGGCATTTCATTAATTTTTTTTCTCTCTCCATTTTTTTTCTTTTTTAGAGATTATAAATATTTAAATGAAAGTGACATGCCCTATTCTAGGTGCATAAATGCAATGCACATTGAACCCTAGAACCAGAATAGAACTTAGCCACAAGGTTAGAAGAATTTTGGTCATTTCTTATGTGGTGGGATTAATAAAGTTGTTAATTAATGATGCCTAGCTAGGGTCTCCATCCTAGCTAGTCGGGTCCCATCGCAATTAACATCTCTTATGATTTTTATTCTTGAAGCATTACACAACAATGTGGCGCCTATTGTATCCAATTAAAGGGTATTTATTTTTTTAATAATTTATATTTTAAGGTTTTTTTCTGCCATTAATATATACTCACCTTCAAGTATTCTTTGCCATTTTTAACTCGTGAAAACCAGAGTAATTTTCATTTCCTAGTAGATTTCTATAGGATAGAATAAACGTTTTCGATCTTCGAGGGGCATTAATTCACACACCCAATAGCAATAATCAAACGTTCTCCCATTACAAGTTCACGAATAAAAGAGCTTGAAGATAGAATAGAAATGATTATGGATGGAGAAATTAATAGTTCTTGCGTAACTCATTAACAAAAATGAAAACGTTATGAAAAGAAAATTAAAATTATAAAGTACTATCATGCCTAAATAATTTCATTATCAAGACTTGTTTTTTATTATTATTTTAGGCCATGGAATATAAGAAGGCCGAGGTGCCACGTCGTGAGTAAACTCGATCTTCCATCTCTAGCTAGATAGTGGAGACCATATGGCGAAGCCATCTTTCACAACTTTTACTTTTCCACAGTCACCTTTTGTTTTCCTGGAGTTCAATAGACAAGGCCGGACCCCTCCATGTGGTTTAAGAATACTTTAGGCGAATTATGAGTTTCTTTAAGTTTTTTTTCCTTCTCTTTTCTTCGTAGTCACATGGTGCATGCCAATATATATA
>Ga0325411_1005504_pt1 | contig 14004 bp, 7 predicted proteins | sample PopdelMetagenome_13_FD_206181 | JGI IMG/M metagenome (GOLD analysis project Ga0325411, IMG submission 206181) | Populus deltoides microbial communities from Bellville, Georgia, United States - Xylem-PdIQD-R4 | ecosystem: Host-associated > Plants > Phyllosphere > Stem > Wood/Secondary xylem... | reverse complement strand
TGTAATAGTTTGAGTTACTTATATTAAGGTAATAGTACGTACAAGGACTTCTCTCTATCGTTAAAAATTATAAGTACTATTATATATTTACAAACAATTATAATTGTTTTACTTATGGTAAAAGACATTATTATCATAATCATAAGTATTTAGAGTTTCTAATGAAATGGTTTTAATTTCACTCAAATGTAATTTTATTAACTACCAGAAAATCGGCGAAAATCAATGGAATTACTGACAGAATTTTTTCATTAGTAATTTTTACCAACAGAAATATTTATATCTCTAATGTTGTCGGTATATACTGACCGTATTGCCGACGGATCATGTAGATTTTTGAAAAGTTACAACGGTGTGATAACGTTGATTTTTTTTTTCAGATGGTTTTACCGACGAAAAGACTGAGGGATTCAAATCGGGATCTCTGTTCAGTGACGTGGCACAGTCACCGGCGGACTTACCGACGGGTATACCGACAGAATGTTTATGTCGGTGATTCCATCGGTAAAAACAAATATATACCCATTTTGTCGACTCTCTCTTTCATTATTTCTCATTTTTCTTCCCCATCCCAACTCTCCCCTCTCAAACTGCAGCCAACCATCCATCCCAACTCTCCCCCTCTTCTTAACACAATCACTCAAGTTTCTTATATTTTTGTATGTGGTCACAACATCCGTTCTTCGAGCAATTTATTGTGGATTTTATTATTTTTTGTAAGTAAATCTATCCTTTTTAGTTATAACATTTAAATGTCAATTTTATTATTTTTTACTGTTTTTTTAGTATGTATTTTTTCATTGTTATTTGTCAAAGAAACTTGTAGTATGAATGTATAATTTTGTAGTTGTTATAGTTTGTTTTAGATTTTGTCAAATTGTATTTGTTTGTAAATTGTTGAAACTTTGTTTGAATTACACCTAATTAGATGTGTTGTGATGAAATAAATAATAGTTTGTTTAACGGGTCCATTTTAATTTTTATCAATTTTATTGTGGAGTTGTGATTTCCGTAAATTTATATATGTATAAATTTGTATGGACGTTGATAATTGATAATTGATAATTGATAATGAATATTTAACACAAGTGTTTTTTTAGTTTGTTGGATAATGTCGGGGCAAACCAATATTCTTGCAAATTTATTTACGTAACATAGTTAATTAATACATGTTGTCGTCATAATTTTATAGAGGTTCGATAGAAGTAATGAATGATTGTTCATGGATGTATCGGGACTCACCCCAATGATTGCGAAGAATGAATTATTGTAACGGGGTTCAAGGTTTTATTAATTTCGCAACATCTATTCTAATGAATTTTACTGATGGCGGTATTAGGTGTTTATACAGAAAGTATAAAAATAAAAAGTTTTTGCATCAAGATGTTGTAACGATGCATCTTCTAACCAAATGGTTCACGAAGGATTACCTGTGTTGGTATGCACACGGAGAACTATTTGTTCCTAATGAGAGCATGATAGAAAGGGTGGTTGGGTCAACTTTTAGTGGTAGCAATGTGCATGAAGTTGTAAATGACAACAACAATCCTTACAGGAATATGGTTATGGATGCAATAAGAATGAATGAAGGCAATGTCAGTGAATGTCCAATCATAGAAGAAGAACCTAATGCATATGCAACAAGGTTTTTTGACCTGTTGAAAGATTTCGACGAACCATTATGGGATGGTTGCACGAACCACAGTAAATTATCGGTCGTAACACGGGTGTTCACCATCAAGTCAGATCACGGGTTGAGTGATGCCGGTTATGACAAGATTATCGAATGGGCGAGAAGCATTTTACCTGAAGGGAACAGGCTGAAAGTGAACTTCTATGCTGTAAAGTCTATGATGAAACCCCTCGGTTTAGGATACTAGAAAATTAACATGTGCCATAACTTCTACATGTTATACTACCTTGAAAATGCTGAGTTGACTGAGTGCATGACATGTGGGCATTCCCGTTACAAACCCAGAACTGATAAGGAAAAGACTCTCGTGGTATATAAAAAACTTAGATATTTCCCAATCACACATAGACTGCAGAGGTTATTCATGTCACCAGGGACTAATGAATATTTTATTAATTTTATTTAATTTCAGGTTCACAAACATTGAGGCTGCTCGAACAATAACATCGACGTTTAAATCGTTGGTGGAGATTCCATTATTTCAATGAAGTCAGGTTTCCAGATATCCTGAGTGGAGACCTAATATTGATGCGTGGTTTCGACGATTTTAGGTATGTGTTAACTTCTAATTTCCAGCTTATTTTTAATAAATTATTTTTATAATTTTATATCTTGTACTTTTTTATTTTAAATGAATTATTTATACACATCACAAATTTGAATGGGATAGCGCGAATAATAATGTTGTGAGGAGGGTATGGGAGAATTACGCTGCAGCTAGGTAACAAAAAAAATAATATAATTTTTTGTTTTATAATTTTATGTTTTAAATTCTAATTTGTTACTATGGAAGTAGGTTGCGTGATTTTTGGTATGACAAAAAAAAAAGCAAAAAAATATGCAAGAGATAACAGTCTAGAAGGTTGGAATGAGGTGGTGGTTTGACGGGAATTCAAACCGCCATTCATCTCGGGGGATATATGGACGCAATATATTGAGCACGTGATGTCTGAGCGGTTTGCACGACGTTCACAGTCTGATGTCGACAACCGGAATCGATAAATTCATGGTTCGGTGACCACGCACATCGGTGGCTCTATCTCGTTCGGTGCACAAGCGAAGCGGATGGTAAAATTAATTTAAATGAAATGTATCGTTAATTAATTGTTGTTGCTTATAAATATATTTAACTTGCAACCTTTTTTTTCCTTACAAACTACGTCTCTTAGACGTGAGTTGAACCCAATGAAGCTGTTTGTAGAGACGCACGTGCGAAGTCAAGACCGCCAAAAAGGGCTGCAACAGTTCGTGGACAACCGTGCTCAACACTTCGTGGTATGTTCAATCATTTTATTTTGTAAGTTATTATTTTCTTGAATTGAATATGATGATTTTTTTTTAATTTTCAAGAGACCTATAATAGCCGGTTAAGGGAGAGATACGAGGACGATCCTTTGACCCATTCGGATTTCGATCCGGATTTATGGATGGAGGTAGGATTGTTTAGTGGACCTGAAAAAAATCAGGTCTACGGGCTCTTTAACAATACTGTCGAAAACTTGCGGGCAGTCCGTAGTGTCTCAACCGTTGGGAGCTGTCCATCAGTATCGAGCACCCAGTCTGAGGAGTTCATGGCCTTGAAACAACAATATAAACGACTCTCAATGGATTATGATCAGCTCCGTCAAATGGTCATGGACAGTAGATCAAGGATGAGTGATGATACATGTGCAGCCCCTTTTTGGCCGTACGGTCCCGGAAACAACCAACCTCCTCCTCCTGCTCCGCTGTTAATCTAATTTAATTTTGTTTTTGAAACACATTAAATTTGTAATGAATATTTGGATGAATATTATTTAACATTATTTTTATATTTTTAATGTTTAATATAATTTTATTTGGTTAATTAGTTTTTTTACTATTAATAAATAGTTTTTTTAAAAAAATTTAAATAAATACCGATGACCTTACAGACGGAACCGAGCCGTCAGTATTTTACCAAGAGTTGCAAAAAAATTACCACCCATGCCACAATCACCAACGGATATATTCCATTGGTGTTTACCATTGACATTACCGACGAAACATATATGTCAGTAATGTACATAGAGTTTTGAAATATTTACCAACCATGCCACAATCACCAATGGCCAGTCCGTCAGTGATTTACCGTTGGAAATACCGACAGAACATGTTCGTCGGTAAAGTTCTCGCGGGAAATTTTTTGTTTTGACGCGCGTCCCTCGTCGGTAAGACCGTCGGTGTTTGGTTTTTTTATTTCCGATAGAATCAGCGACAGATAGCAAAATTACCGACGATCAAAATTTTGATAGACGTATTCCATCGATAAAATTTTTACCGACGAGTTGTGTGTCTTACACCGATGGAATGAATCTGTCGGTAAAATTGTTTAATGGTGTAGTGTAAATAAAAAATGATTTTTTTATTATTTTTTTGTAGTAAAAATTAACTATAAATATTATATAGTGTAAGATATTAAAAGACACTATAAATTAATATCTGTTGATTTAAATCATTCATAATCCAGACTCTAAATTCCATTCATGAAATATAGTTGATATGTTTATTTTTTAATAATTTGAGGTGTTAGTTCTATCTGTGAACATGTTCTTTTTATCTTTTCAATATATACAAGATATAAGCCTGTTAATTACTTACATGGAATCATTATTATTAATATAGTTACTATAAAAAGGGTCATCCCTGGTTCCTAGCAATGAAAGACAAATTACTTCTCTAGGAAGTTCTTTTCGTGCCCGATGCTTATTCTGTTTTTTTTTTAACAAAAGAGACAACGACTAAATGAATCTGAGGATATTTAGGTGGTATTTAGAAGTGTTGTAATAGTTGTTTTCAAAGTATTTTTCATTCAGAAATACATTATAATAGTATATATTTTTTATTTTTTAAAAAAATATTTTTTACATCAGTTCATCAAAATGATCTGAAAACACAAAAAAATTGAAGTAAAGAAAAAACATAAAAAATTATTTTTTTTAAAAAATCATTTTTTAAACGCAAAACCAAACAGAGTCTTAATTATCATAAAAAAAATAAGAGTAAAGGGTACAATTATCATTCAAAAGGGCCTTTTCTTGTTAATAGAATTCCAATAAACAATCAGTAATATATATCTGTGCATGGAATTCCATATATATATTAGTAGTTTGAGCTAAAAATATATAAATTAATTAGTGAGATGTATTCATTCATTATTAGCAGCAGAGGCTATACGTGCACCGTTGCTTAATTGATGAAGGTAGTCTCAACTTCCTATCGTTGATGCTTGCTAATCAAGGGAAGAAAAAGGAAGGTGTTTAACCATTTTGTTGGCCATCGGTGGTAGATATATAGCTCTTCAAGTCTTAACAGCTTTTGATGTTACACTTGCTGGATGCGATTCTTCCACACATCTTAGATAGTGAATCTTCAAGACCCATAACTAGCTTGTTGTTACACACACACACACACACACACACACAGATATATATATTTCAACACAGTTGATTCCATGTTTAATGTATTTCTTTAATTACTTGTAAAAAAGAAAGAGGACATTAATTATAAGTGGGGTTGCAATTTATTAGCAATCAATCCTCTTTTAATTCCCCATCATCGAAGACCCTAATCAATTCTCTTTTTTACTTGATCTTAATTTGCTTATTTTTATCGATTTATATATATATAATTGAGTTCCTATTATTAATTTAGTCTTTCAGGCACTAGAGGTCTCTCCATCTAATGTCAAGCAATTACCATTAATTTTTTATTTTATTTTCAAAAGCCAAAGAAAAACCTTAGGAAAAAAAATTAAGTTTTATATATTTTAAATAGAAATTATACCTAGTCAAATATTTGATAAATATATTTGACAAATATTTATACACATGTGCTTGTTTAATTTCAGGTGCTCAAAACTATGTCAATAATTTTCTAACGACTCCACTGGGGATATCTCTACCTCTCATCTCTTCTCTTCAAGAAAGAGTTTCCAACAACCTATTAATGGCAACTAAAAAGAATATGATAACCATTGTCACTTTCAAAAGCAACAAGGTTGCTAATTCAAGTCACTGACATACCATTAAATATCCTTTAACCCCGTCATAAAAAATAAAATCCATTACCGAGTTGTATGTACAAACTAAGACGATTCTCAAGCTAATGTCGAATGCCAAAAGAGAACGAGATCTCGTTACTCTAAGGCTGAAACTACAAGTAACTCCACCTTAAAAGTCGAGTGGGGCATGTAGACTTTTCTTTAGCACTCAAGGTAACTATATTGGTAATTCACCGTAAAGACTTCTCTATGTCAATCACTAAATAAGGCTTCGAGTTGTGGCACCATATTAATGATGATGACAAGGATTACATCTTTGGAGGTTCAAGTGGATAACTTGAAAAAACTCATCGAGGGGCTTTCGACTTAACTCAAGGCAAAAGACCACGAGATAAGAAAGTTGATAAACAAACTCAAAAGGAGAGCCAAACTTCATCTACCAAAGCTGTGCAAGTAGATCAACTAGATGTCATTGAGGATTCTACAATCAATGCTACAAGGAATATCTATAGAAGTACCAATGACATCTTCACCTGTAATCAACTAAAATAACTTATCAAGGAAGCTATCATGGACTAAGTAGAAAGTTTAGTTTAACCTTCATATTTTTATACGAAGCAATACACCTAAAGGATCAACCTGTTAAGGATGCCTCTAAGTTATCAACCACTAAAGTTTTAATAATTCAATGACAAGGGGAATCTAAGGCAACATATGGCTCACTTTGTGAAGACTTGCAATAATACCGGTACTGATGGTGATCTCATGGTAAAATAGTTTGTTTAATCCTTTAAATGTAATGCTTTTGACTAGTACACTAACTTGGAGTCTAGCTCAATTGATAGTTGGGAGCAATTATAATGCGAGTTTCTTAACCGCTTCTATAACACTCATCATGTGGTTTGCATGATTGAACTCACCAATGCACGTCAATGGAAAGAGGATTGAACTCACCAATGCACGTCAATGGAAAGAGGAGCTTGTCATCAACAACACTAATCGATGAAGAAACTTTAGCCTTAACTATAGGGATTGACTTACCAAAACTTATGTGATATATATATGTATTTAAGGGATGCATTGGGTACTATGCTAAATTTTACAAGGCATCAAATCAAAGTCTTTTGAAGAATTAACTATTCAAGCACACGATATGTAACTTAACATTGTTGCAAATGAAAACTCATCATTACCTATGCAACAGCCCAAGAGAAATAAATCTGAAGGTCGTAGATTTAGAAAGAGCGCTCCAAAAATCAAGGGAAAATGGTATTTAGTAATTAACTTTATTGTCATAAAAGTACCAACTAGAGTTAAAATGAATGATTGAGCAATACTGCTCACTTTTCAAAAAGGTGAAAGAAAGAAGTCAGCCCTGAAAGAGTGATAAGAATATGTTCTTCAGCTCAAACATATCTAAAATGCTAAATAATTTGCTCAAAGCAAATCTCATTGAGTTATTAAAGTTGAAACGTTCTAAAAAAACAAACCAAATGGTCAATCTAAATTATTGCAAATATCATTGTTTGATTAGTCATCCTGTAGAAAAGTATTTTATGCTAAAATATAAGATCGCAAGGTTAAATGAGAATGGAGATATTGTTTTCGATGCTGAAATAACAGCTTTAAATATCACCACCATGGTGAATTTAGGTTTTCACCAATCACTTTCATGCCAGCAATAGGTTTTGGCTCTTTTGAACCTATGAAACTTGACATCCTTTTTCCTACTTCATTGTTTCTTTAAGTCAAAGCTTCAAGTACAACTCTTCTATCTTAAGTTAGCGACTTGAAGCTTGATTCATCTTATAATTGTGACAACAAATAATGGATTTTAGTCATTTACAAAATAGAAAGGAAAAAACATGTATGTATGATAAAGCCAACTATAATAAAAAATCTCGATCGTGAAGAAGGACATTAATGAGCCGATGCGTCGAAAAATACGATAAAGGTCCATACTAGTTAGAGATAAGGTTTTTTCATCTTGTAGCTTAAGAAAGCTCGTTACACTGAATGATTACATGCCAATAGAGCTGAGAATGATGAAAAATATCTCCCTACTAAAATTAAGCATGGTTTTAATTTGTGGAAACTAAAATTAAGCATAATTATAATTACTAAAGAAACTATAAAAAAATGGTGGTTTTATTGTACAACAGTGTTCAACTTATTATCTTTTAAGTAAAAGAAAAATACTTTTAAAAAACTAAGCTAAATTTTTTTTTTAACTAGAAAATATTTTTTTATTAATCATTTTTTTAATAGTAGATAAATATGGAAAAAAATTAAAGAGTAATTTCTAAAAAATCAAACTTAGAATCCAAGATATATGCATCATCAAAAGTAGTTCCACTTTTTATTTCGTACACTAAAATAAAGATATAAAACGATTTTAAAGAAAAACAATATTGGTTGAACATGGAATGTGCCTGAGCATTTGATTGTACACAACTCCAGCTCTTCACAACTAGCTGTGTAGAAGATGGCGAAAAATCTCTCCCTCTGTGTCCCCAGTACGTATAAGAGGGCTGCTATTTATATGAATATGTAATTTAAGAAAATCTCTTATTAGATTAACTTCAAAAATTTGATCGAAGACGAAGAAGAATATATATATATATATATATAAGGGAGCAATGCTCCCATCTCTGCCTCCCTGGCTCCATCTCAGACAATTTTAAAGATCAAATGTCCAATTTGCGAAGAGGAAGAAGGAAAATTGTCCTTGACTCTTACAGAGAATTTTCTTTTTTAAAAAAAGCCATTCCGAACAATTATTGTCATCTAAGGAAGTGGCTCGCCATCCCTTGATTACAAGAATCAAGAATATGTTATTCCCATGGTTTGACCAGCACCTGTATGATCCGGTTTGAAAGTTGATTTCGGTATAGGAAGCAACTTATCTAAAACTTATGCCTTCAAGCTGTACCGTGTAGGCAACCCGATCAAAGTAAGGCAATGGGTTGATATTTGGATTAAGGGGGTGTAGTTTAATGGCACCGACCACGTCAAATTGGACTCGCCGAGAAGTAAAAGACCCGAAAAATCGGTTCCTGAAACGCAATAAAAGAATTTCGGGAAACCCAATTGGGAAACAAAAGAGAGCGACCCACGATTCATGCCCACTAAACCGGTATTATTAGAATCCTCATCAGAGTTAGAACTGAAAACCGAATCCATGCACCCAAAGTCCAAACCGGAAAGATCGGAGCTCCCAATGTGGAAAACATCGGACGCGAGATTTCCATCGGAGGAAGAAGCGTCAGCATAAGAAAGGGTGGGCATGGCAGAGGTTGTTGGAGTCACATAAAGCAGGTATAGGGAAGTCCTGGGTCCGGTTGGTGCAGGTGGGTGAAGAACAAGGGATGGTTTGGTAAGATGTGGATCCGGTCGGGTCGAATGTAGTTGGGTAGGATAGTGTTTTGTTGCAGTGAAGCCAGGAGAGTTTACTTCCGGTGTCGATAACCATGGAGACATTTTGTGGTGGAGTGCCAACTGTGAGAGAGACAGTAAGACTCACATTCCTAAGCTTGTTTGGTCCGACTGGCAGCTGGTGAGGCTTAACTTTAGAGTGATATTTAAGCGAGATAATGAAGTGCTAGTAATATTCTTTAACGGTTTTTTCTCAAGAGAAAATTCCTGAACAGCCACTTGGGTCATGCTCATGACTGCGACTAATGCATAAATCGGTAAGATTTGGTCCGACGTGATGGATTAACTTAAAGGTGCTGCGTCAAAAACATATAGACATTTCCCCCAATCAATTCTTAATCTTAATCGTGATTGCTACATTAACTTGAAGTAATTAATTATTACAGTTATAATAATAATAATAATAATAATAATAATAATAATCTCAAGGTTATTCAACTGTTGAATCAAAGAAAAATATAAAAATTTTATAAGAAAAAAAAGTGGAATAACTTGTGGATTTATAAATTTATGATTGTTTTAACTAAATAGTTAAATATCTTATAAAATCTAACACTCTTATTTTAGACATTTAAATACAACATTAAGAAATTAAATTAAAATATTATAGACATCAATAGAAGGTTTTTTTAATATCTCAATAGACATTTATAATATGCTATAAGGTTTATACTCATAAATGACTAGGAAGAACCATATATATGTTTGGAGAATGTGCATTTTATAAATTAATAGATATTTACAATGTCTTTTTAGTTATGCTCAATATATATATATAGAAAAGGATTAATTGATTTTTTTTTCTTAATACATACTTGTAGTGTCTTTCAATACTCAATAATTATATAGTGTTTTGAAGAAGATAACATGAAATAAAAAAGAAAATTATAATGTTATTTTTTTTGGTATAAAGCTTGATCATCCTTGGTTTGGAGACATTCTTGATTGTAACCATAGGTAAAAACACTATTATAAGTACCAAGGACTTCTCTCTATCGTTAAAAATTATAAGTACTATTATATATTTACAAACAATTATAAGTGTTTTACTTACGGTAAAAGACACTATTATCATAGTCAAAAGATATTTATTGTTTCTAATGAAATGGTTTTAATTCCACTCAAATGTAATTTTATTTAAATAAAAAATGATTTTTTATTAATGTTTTTTTAGTAAAAATTAACTATAAATATTATATAGTGTAAGATATTAAAAGACACTGTAAATTAATATTTATTGATTTAAATAATTCATAATCCAGAAATATAGTTGATATGTTTAATTTTTAATAATTTGAGGTGTTAGTTCTACCTGTGAACATGCTCTTTTTGTCTTTTCAATATATACAAGATATAAGCCTATTAATTACTTACATAGAATCATTATTATTAATATAGTTACTATAAAAAGATTTATCCCTGGGTCCTAGTAATGAAAGACAAATTACTTTTATAGGAAGTTCTTTTCGTGCCCGATACTTCCTGTTTTATTTTAATTTTTGGTGCAAAAGAGACAACGGCTAAATGAATGAGAGGATATTTAAGAAATGTTTGGAAGTGTAATAGTAATTATTTTTTAAAGTATTTTTCGTTCAGAAATATTTTAAAATAATATTTTTTTTATTTTGTTAAAAAATATTTTTGACATCAGCATATCAAAATGATCTAAAAGCATAAAAAAATAATTTGAAGTAAATAAAAAACATAAAAATAATTTAATTAAAAAAACACTTTTAAAACAAAAAAAATAAATGAATCTTAATTAATTATATAAAAAAAGGAAATGAAAGTAGAGGGTACAATTGTCATTCATTCAAAAGGGCCTTTTTCTTTTTAATAGAATTCCAATATATATATATATATATATATATATATATAAATGCGCGCATGGAATTCCATATATATATTAGTAGTTTGAGCTAAAAATATATAAATTAATTAGTGAGATGTATTCATTGGTTCCTAGCAATGAAAGACAGATTACTTCTATAATAAGTTCTTTTCGTGCTCGATGCTTCCTGTTTTATTTTATTTTTTGATGCAAAAGAGACAACAGCTAAATGAATACGAGGATATTTAAAAAATGTTTGGAAGTGTAGTAGTGATTATTTTTTGAAGTATTTTTTGCTTAGAAATATTTTAAAATAATATTTTTTTTATTTTGTTAAAAAATATTTTTGACATCAGGACATCAGAATGATCTAAAAGCATAAAAAAATAATTTGAAGTAAATAAAAAACATAAAAATAATTTAATTAAAAAAAACACTTTTAAAATGTAAAAACAAATGAATCTTAATTAATTATATAAAAAAGATGTATATATTAGTAATTTGAGCTAAAAATATATAAATTAATTAGTGAGATGTATTCATTATTAGCAATAAAGGCTATCCGTGCATCATTGCTTAATTGGTGAAGGTAGCCTCAACCTCCTATCATTGATGCTTACTAATCAACGGAAGAAAGAGGAAGGAGGAAGGTGCTTTACCATCTTGTTGGTTATCGGTGATAGATATATAGCTCTCCAAGTCTTAACAGCTTTTGATGTTACACTTGCTGGATGCGATTCTTCCACACATCTTAGAAAGTGGATCTTTAAGACCCACAACTAGCTTGTTGTCACCTGCAGGCTTCACATCGTATATATTTCAACATAGCTGATTTCATTTTTAATATCTTTTTTCTAATTACTTATTGTAAAAAAGGGAAGAGGACATTAATTATAAGTGGAGTTGCAATTTATTAGCTATCAATCCTCTTTTAACTCCTCATCATCGAAGACCTTAATCAATTATATATTTAAGTTTTTATTTTATTTTCAAAAGCCAAAGAAAAACCTTAGGAAAAAATTAAGTTTTATATATTTGAAATAGAAATTATACCCAGGTCATATATTTAATAAAATCAAATATTTGTACACATGTGCTTGTTTAATTTTAGGTGCTTAAAAATATGTCAATAATTTTCTAGCGACTTTACTGGAGATATCTCTACCTCTCATCTCTTCTCTTTAAGAAAGGGTTTCAACAACCTATTAATAACAACTAAAAACATGATAACTATTGTCATTTTTGAAAGCAACAAGGCTGATGATTCATGTCGCCAACATTAATGTTTGATTAATCATCCTGTAGAAAAGTATTTTATGCTAAAATATAAGATCGCAAGGCTAAATGAGAATGGAAATATCGTTTTCAATGATGAAATAACAGCTTTAAATATCACCACCATGGTGAATTTAAGTTTTCACCAATCACTTCCAGCAATAGATTTTGGCTCTTTTGAACCTATGAAACTTGACATTCTTTTCCTACTTCACTGTTTTCTTAAGTCAAAGCTTCAAGTATAACTCTTCTACCTTAAGTTAGCGACATAAAGGTTGATTTATTTTATAATTGTGACAACAAATAATGGACTTTAGTCATTTACAAATTAGAAAGGAAAAAACATATATGTATGATAAAGCCAACTATAATAAAAAAATCTTGATTGTGAAGAAGGAAATTAATGAGCCGATGCGTCGAAAAATACGATAAAAGTCCATACTAGTTAGAGATGAGGTTTTTTCATCTTGAAGCTTAAGAAAGCTCGTTACACTTAATGATGGTTTAAATTAAGCATAGTTTTAATTTATGGAAACTAAAATTAAACATAATTATAATTACTAAAGAAAAAAAATGGTGGTTTTACTATACAACGGTGTTCAACTTATTAGCTTTTAAGTAAAAGAAAAATACTTTTAAAAAACTAAGCTAAATTTCTTTTTAACTAGAAAATATTTTTTCTTAATTATTTTTTTTAATAGTAGATAAATATGGAAAAATTTAAATAGTAATTTCTAGAAAATCAAACTTAGAATCCAAGATATATGCATCAAAAGTAGTTCCACTTTTTATTTCGGAACACTAAAATAAAGATATAAAAAGATTTTAAAGAAAAACAATATTGGTTGAACATGGAATGTGCCTGATCATTTGATTCTACACAACCCCAGCTTTTCACAACTAGCTGTGTAGAAGATGGCCAAAAAATCCCTCCCTCTCTGTCCCCAGTACAGATAAGAGGGCTGCTATTTATATAAATATGTAATTTAAGAAAATCTCTTATTAGACTAAATTCAAAAATTTGATCGAAAAGAAGAAGAATTTACTATATATAAAAAAAGGGAGCAATATGCTCCCATCTCTCCGCCCCTGGCTCCATCACAGACAATTTTAAAGACCGAATGTCCAATTTACGAAGAGGAAGAAGGAAAGTTGTCTCCCATTCCCATTCTCTCCTTCCTAGGACCTTGACTCTCACAGAGAAATTAAAAATAAAAAAAAAACTGTTCTGATCAATTATTGCCATCTAAGGATCGCCATCCCTTAAATTACAATATTCAAATTCTGAAAAGGATAAATTAATTGGTTTGATTTTAGATTTATTTTTAAAAATTATTAGTTTGAGTTTTACAAATCTTAAAATAATTAAAAATTTATATAAATATTAATTTCAGAACTCATAAAATTAACGAGATATATAAATTACTTTAAATATTTAGGTTAATAATAATAAAAAAAATTAAAGAGCATGAACCACAAAATGGACACTGGACAGTAGCAATTCCTTGAACGTACCGCCTTCACAGAAAACTACTACCTACTGCCCCCTGCCGAGATCCAACATATAGAATAGAATCATCACACACGTACTCCTAAATGATCTTTAAAAAAAAAAAAATTTTAAAAAGAAGAAGAAATCTCTCATGTGGGAAATGAAATATGTGGACCCTACAGGGCCACACCAAATCTCTGGCCAGCCAAATCACACCGTACCTGAGCCAATCCAATCCTTGATTTCTCAAGATCAAA
>Ga0325411_1005503_pt1 | contig 14006 bp, 6 predicted proteins | sample PopdelMetagenome_13_FD_206181 | JGI IMG/M metagenome (GOLD analysis project Ga0325411, IMG submission 206181) | Populus deltoides microbial communities from Bellville, Georgia, United States - Xylem-PdIQD-R4 | ecosystem: Host-associated > Plants > Phyllosphere > Stem > Wood/Secondary xylem... | reverse complement strand
TAGTATTGCATCCTGTGTGATTTAGCTTTACAATTTGGGAAGCAGCTTTATATTTATTCGATTCTCTTCATCTGCGTGAATAGTCTAAACTAACAAGATATTTGAAGTAGGAATCTTTGGCTTTGACTTGATCTTAGTATATTCTTGGAATTGAGTTTGCTTACAGTTCATGTAAGAAGTGGCTAAATTAGCCCCCCTTTCGATATTGTAATAATTAAATCAATCCAATCAAATTCAGGTCAATCTATTAACCCTGTGATTCGAGTTATTAACCCTGTGATTCGAGTTATGAGTTTAAAATAAACTTATAAAAAAATTATAAAATTCAATTTTAAATCAACTCAATATTAAAAATAAGTTTGAAAAAAAATCAAATAAAAAAAAATGACCATAATCAACTTGGTTTAACTTGCGATCCGGGTTATAAGACTGTGATAAATTTAAAAAATGCAAACCAAATAAAATTATAAAACTCTATTTCCAACATATCTAATATTGAAAGTTGAAATTAAAAAAAAAATCAATAAAACTGATATATAACCAAACATATAAAAAATAAAAAAAAATATGAAGTACAATTCTTAAAATAACAAAAGACTAAATAATAAAATTAAAAAATGAATTGTTGAAGGATGAAATTAAAAAAAAATTAAAAAAAAAAAAGAAAATATTATTACAGTAAATAGTGTTTTGTGGGTGTGATTAATAATAATTAATAATTTTGTAACTAATGAAGTTTTGTATCAAAACTTAAATTTGTTTTGTTGAGAGAGAGAGAGAGAGTATTTTGGTTAGAAGAATAAAAATAGAGATATAAAAATAAATTTTTTAAAAAAATTATTTTAGAATAAATATATATTATTTTTGAAAAAGACATTTTCCATCCGATTTCATCTCTTTTATCTCAAAATAATAACCAAATTTTAACTAAGATTGTGCTCACTAATCACAACCTAACCCAACCCATTTAGAACCCAATGTTTTTAATACAAAGCTCATTATTTCTCTCCAGCCCATAAAATAAATTTATGAACACATAACATAAATTTGAAGCTCATTGTTACTCTACAGCCCATAACATAAATTTATGCATAATTATCCCATTGTGTAGAAAACCCATTGTTACTCTACAGCCCATAACATAAATTTGAAGCTCATCACATTACGTAGAACTGAACACATTGTTTCCCTGCGACCTCTAACATAAATTTGATGTCCATCCCATCATGTAGAACATGTCTATAGCGTGGTGCATTGTCTGATTTAGCAATGCCGATTGTGTGAGTCTCCCCCCTCGGTCTGATCACTCTCCCCTGACTTCTCCTTCAAGGTAAGCTTGGTTTTCATTTTAATAAAGTCATAAAAAACAAAGAAAAAATAAAAACGATAAAAAAAAATACAGTTAACAGTTTCCCTGCGCACTGTGCAGTGCACAGTGAAACACTAATGCATAAAAGGCGTGGGAAAGCTACAGTACTTTCCCACGCCTTTTGGTATTGTTAATAATAATTTCACATTGTACCATGGAGAATGCCAAATGCATGAAGAGCTATATCATGTAAAACGCATGAAAAGCAGTATCATGTGCATGAGTTATTGTTATTTAATCTGTGGGTGCGTCGTTTAAACATTATAGTATTTGGTGGCCTCTCTCTCTCTCTCTCTCTCTCTCTCTCTCTCTCTCACAGAAAATTAATGGGTTTAAAAACTTATTGGAAGGTTACTGAAAATCAAGGATACCTTGATGATCTTAAAGGTAGTCAATTAAAAGAATTTTTCGACTGCATGTCTCCAACAGTTGTTCACATTGATAATAAAGATAAAGGCAGCGGCTCTGGTGTTATCATCGACGAGGGTCGTTCTATTATCACCTGTGCTCATGTGATAAAGCATGATTTGGAGCCTACAATCTTTAGAGTTTCACAAAAAGGTGGAACGAAAGTATCAATATCCAAGCATGACGAAGAAAGTGATCTTTGTGTTCTGAAGTATCAGAAGAAGAAGAATAAGAAAGTTGATTATGCTGAAGTGTATCTTGGAGACGATACAGTTAAAAATATTGGACAAGAGGTCTACATTATTTCCATGTCTGCAAGTCTCCCTCACGTCTTCACTTGTGCAAAAATCACTGGTTACGGTACCTACGGCACCCTTGGGTTCGATTTCGGCAATAAAAGTCAGCCGATGTTTATGGTTAGTGACATATCAATTGTGTCGGGTTGCTCTGGAGCTCCGGTGTTTGATGCAAGAGGGAGAGTTCTTGGGATAGTAACACATGGACACCTTGGATATAATGTTGTGAGGAAGTTTGTCGGAAATGATTTTATTTAAACTTGTAACCTTTGCAGACTTATAGCTTTAAAAAAAGGTCTGTATATCTTAATTAGTTCATCATGAGATCGAGACGACAGGGTAGAAATTAAGTAAGATGGTTACTGCTTTTGGCATTTTGAAGCAGCACTTGTGTGTTCTGCTAGCTGTTGTTGATTTTGGACCTTTTCCAGTTCTAAAATGGAGTCCTCTTCCATGTCAATACCTCTGGTGTTGGCATCTTGCTTGTTTCAATGAACACGACTCAATATCATTATAGACTGTATTGTTTTTTCTTTTGCTTTGTTTATTGAACTTTTATTATTTTCAGTTTTATGATTCCAAGTTACAATATTACTATATCTTTTTTTTTCTTTTCTTTTTTTGCATTCTCTTGCATACATGAAGTCTCAAGAAGTACTCGGGAATGAATTAACAATACATCAAAGAGTTAAGGCATGTTTATTTTCTCAAGAGTGATTTACTGGAAATAATTTTTATATATTTGAATATATTTTAAAGAAAGATACATGTTTAAAAACATTTGTAACTGAATTCTCGTACACCCGATCCTTCAAGATCGGCATAAATTTGAATAATTTATTTCCTTCGATCCTGATGGGTGACAAGCTAGCGGTTGAAGTTCTCATCATTTGTTACTAAATTAATCATTAAAACGTAAATAGACTGCGTGATTGATGGGCTGCGGCTAGCAATCTGTGGTTTTGGCAACTGGGCTGAAGATCAAGCAACGATTACATCTATGGATGATCATGGTCTTCGTCATGGACGGGATCGGGGAGAATCATCATCAATTGAAATCCAAAATCAATGGAGAGAGTATGATGCTGGGCTGCAACTCGTTTGCTTGCTTGCTTGAATGCTGCTGTCTCGTTCGTATAGCAGTGATTTATGTGATATATTTGATCGATCGATTGATTAAATGTTGTAAAAAGCAGGATTCAAGATTTACTTAAAGAGAGGTTGATAACACAGGATGATTTCCCTTGGAAACTGCCGATACCCAGCAGTAGCGGCAATGTTGTTGTTGAAGAAGAAGAAGGAACGTTATTGAAATATGTGGGTGGGGTTGATGTAAGCTATTCTAAGGAATCAGACTCGGCAGCAGCAGCATCAACGGCAGCATGCGGATGTGGAAGCCTTGTTGTTTTGGATGTCACCACTCCCACTCTGCAAGTCGTCTACCAAGATTTCTTTCTCCTCACCAATTTCGATGTCCCTTATATTCCTTCCTTCCTTGCTTTCCGAGAGGTCAGTAGAATCTATTATTATCACTGCGATTCTTTCTTTCTTTCTTTCTTTCTTTATTTGTCATTGATGATGATGATAATTTTTAGGCTCCAATACTCTTACAACTCTTACAGAAGATGAAAAACACTGACAATCCATTCTACCCCCAGGTCAGCCAATCCACAATCCTCTTTCTTTTTAATTTCATCCCTCCCCTCCCATCCCCATTATGAATATGATAATATCCTACCATATATACCTTCCAAGCATCATATGTATCGATTCCTACTCTCTTGCCTTGCCTTGCCTGTTAATTAAGGTTTATCTGAAATTGAGGTTGTCTCTGTTTTATTCAACAGTTACTGCTTGTTGATGGCAATGGTTTGCTTCATCCTCGAGGCAAGTTTCTCTCTCTCCTTTTCCATTGAATCTTCATTTCTTTTTATGCATTGCATTACGTATAGCAAATAGCTCTCTTTCACAGGTTTCGGCTTGGCTTGCCATCTTGGTGTCCTGGCTAATATCCCCACCATTGGCATAGGAAAGAATGTAACTAACCTCTTACTACTTCTCAATTACCACTCTTTTATTACCTAATGCTAACTATTGTAGCCACCATTAGTCTTCTAATTAAGTTTCTCGTTGATTTCTTTAGGGTATTCGCAATTCAACTAGCCTTTCTTATTTCATCACTTAACTTGTCCTATCGTTAAGACCTTTTCCCTCTATTTTCTCGTTTGTATGTCTTAGCTGCATCATGTTGATGGTCTCACTCAATCTGGAGTGAGACAGCTTCTTCAGGCCAAAGATAACAGTGGTGAAGATTTTATTACTTTGACGGGATCCTCTGGCTGTGTATGGGGAGCGGTAACAGATTTTACTCATCATCTTCTTCTTCTAACTCAGCATAAAAATTTCATATCTGAGTGATACATTGCACAATTTGATCACAAGCACTTGTGAAACGGCGAGTTGTTAAGGGATCAGTCTACGAGGTCTTGCCGAGATCTTTATCATCTTTCATGTAAAACTCAATGAAGTTAGCTTGGCGAATCCCTCCTCTTACCTTGTGTGCCATGTGTACAGATGTTCCAAGGATCAAGCACTCTAATTAATATAATTGAAATTGGTTTTTAAAATCAAAGCTGTAGAAATTTGCAAAGAGCAGTTAAGGGATGATCGAGCCCACATTCTCCCTCATCTTCAATCTGTCCTCGGTGTTTCTCTTGTTTAATTCTTCCTTTCATTTTAGATAGTTTCCCCCTATTACCACTGCAGTATATTATTCTCAGGGAATTTAACGAAGTCCTAAATTAGTTCTTCATCCTAGAAGCTGTCTTTTTCAGGGTGTCCATTTTACGAGATTCCCATTTCTGCATCGTTTGTTATAAATACGAAAGCAATAGTAACGTGGTTAGCTTGTAAATACACATGGATTATCTTAGTTATAGTGGCATGGGAAGTATTTTTAATGGATGAATTGCTGTTTACTTTTTTTCTGCCATGTAGTAGAACTGAAAATGTCCATCCTTCGACATCAAGTTTGACTCTGGATAATTGGATGGTAGAGTGTTTATAGAGGAATTGGTGCATATATATTCCAGTTGGTCATTAATCTTATAAAAAATAAATTAAAAAATTTATAAAGCTTAATTTTTATTTAATTTAATATTAAAAAATAAAATTAAAAAAAATTAATTAAAAAAAAATCCACTCTAGCTAATTTGTTAAATCCATAATCTAGGTAATTAGATTTGGATAACTTTATAAAAAAATAAAAAATAACAAATTTTATTTTCAATGAATTTAATATCAAAAAGTGAAATCAGTATAAAAAAAAAAAAAACTAAATCTACAAGATCAGATCAACATAAGGCTTATTTTTGGGCACGCTGAAAACCCAAGTCCCCTTTTCCCTTCCTTATGATGGTATTCGCCTTCTCGAGGGCCAACAGTACTTCTATTTAGTGATTCGGGACGGGATCCAAGTACAGGTACAAAAAGGACTATCTCAAATTCCATTACTAGGCCAATGCTAATGGACGAAGTGGAGATCTCGATTCATTCCTTTTTATTTTAAAGAAGTAAAAAAAATAAATAATAATAATAATTTATGAAAATTAAGTTGTGGGAAGGTGAAATTAAAAAAAATTAATTAAAAATAAACCGAGTTAACTTGAATTAACCTACTAACCATGTGACACGGGTTATGAGTTTAATTTTCAATAAATTTAATTTTAAAAAATAAATTTCAAAAAAAAATTGAAGCTCATCACATTACGTAGAACTTAACACATTGTATTTGTTCCCCTGCTACCTATAATATAAATTTGATGTCCATCCCATCATGTAGAACATGTCTTTAGCATGGTACATTGTCTGATTTAGCAATGCCGATTGTACTAGTCTCCCCCTCGGTCTCATCACTCTCTCCTGACTTCTCTTACAAGGTAGTAAGCTTGGTTTTTACTTCGATAAATTTATTTTTAACGGTTTAAAAAACTTTTATGACTATTTTTTTTTTATTATGCCTAAGAGAATGAGCAAGTCTAAGTACTGCGAGGGCTTGGCAACGTGTCAAAGAGAATATAATTTATAAAATAATTCAAAATATTATAAAGATAAAATTACCGTTTAATTCTTTCATAAAATAACAAAATTTATAGATTAAACCTTTAAAATAAAAATTCACAAACTCATCCTCTATAATATCTCTCTCCATGAAATTTAAAAGCTCATAAACACAAATGAGTTTTGAAAATAAAGGATAAAAATTTAAGAAAACTCACTGAAAGCAAGAAAGAGGATACCAAAAAGCTAAAAAAACAAAGCTTCTGCAGTCGGTGGGAGATGGATGAAATGGACAAGACTCCAGCTGAAGAGAGAGAAAGAAGAGACACAGGAGTAAAACTAGGAGATTGAGACAAGGGAAGAGAGGGGAGATGGGTAAGCAAATTGCTGTTTGGTGCAGTGTACTCATTTCTCTTGCAGGCTTTTGAGGGCCAATTGTTTCCCTCTCTTTGACGCCATCCTCAACACGTCTCCTTTGTTTCTATGCAATAATCACAACGAAAATATCTGGATGCCCTCTGCCACGAATCCTGCTCATGGCAGGTCCTTTCAGCACCATTAATCAGAGAAGTTATCGTATCCGATTTGGGATTAACTCGGTCAAGAATTAACTCGGTTAAAAAACTGAATCTGAAATTATTTGAGTTCATTCGAGTCGATTAAAAATTTATTAAAGAAATAAATTTTTAACATTTCATGTAAAAACAATTCATATAATAAAATTTAAAAAATTATATGGATTTACCAAAATAAACTCAAAATTTTTTATCTCATATTAACAAAATATTATATTAATATATTATCTTTTAAAATTCAAATATTTTTACTTTTTCTTCACTAATTAACTTGATTTATTTTGATATGTTAAGATTTTTTTTATTAAAAAAAATATCTCGATACCATTAAATGCTTTTACATTTAAATTTAAATTTAATAAAATATTATTCTAAATATTTTTTTATAAAAATAAAAATTTCAAGCCCATCTAAGCCAAATCAAAAACTTGTAAACCAAAGTCTAGATGAGTAAGAAGACAGGGTAATTATAATTATTTTTTAAAGTATTTTATTTAAAAAATATATTAAAATAATATTATTTTTTATTTTAAAAATTATTGTTAATATCAGCATAATAATCTAAAAACATCAAAACAATACTACTTTAAACTAAAATAAAAACAAAATAAAATTTAAATTTTCTTAAAAAACAAAAGGACAATATTCCGCTCAAGTCCCAATCTTCCCACATTTAACACAACAATTTCAATATATATTTCATGGTTGTCATGCATCAAGGGTTCTTCCATAATCATCCTGAGTCAAACTTTGGTAATGAAGGGATGGAGATCTCCAGTTATCCTCCGCAAGCAAAAAGTAACCAAAAATTGGCAATCAACTACCCAAACCATGACTGACTCACAAATCAGCAATATTACTATTGCATTTGCATATTAAAAATTAAGGAAAATTAAACAATCTAGACCGAAAGGGGAAAAAAAAATAAGAAGAAGCATACATCTTTATATTTATCCATTTAATCAAACATAGAGAGTTCACACGCGATACAATAAGAGAAAAAAAACCCATAACATAGATAGATATCTGTTGCTTACAAATAAGACAGCATCAATCCCAATAAAGCTTATTATCCAACAATATAAACTTCCTATACGACGATAACTTATCCGTTATAGGCTAAATAAAATTCAAGTAATTTCTCACCAGGCAATCCAGTTACATGATGAGAGTTATGACCCTGCTGCAAAGCTACAATCTTTCCTTGTGAATCATACACGGGAGAACCTACCATATACATCATTCCTGGAAAGTCGTGTGCCCTCCAATTGACTTCTTCTTTCAAAACATTTTGAGTTCCGACAGTAACCAACTCATTAGCATATGAATATGAGCAATGAAAAGGTGGCAATTGATATGAACTACCGATAGATAATACTTCTTGACCTCCATCCAAAACTTGAGGTGAAATTTGAGCGTACATCAGTCCTTGCCCTCCTTCTAATTCAGAAATCTTAATTAGAGCTAAATCTGAATTAACAATATCAAATACTATTGTTGCCTCATATGTAGTTGTCATGTCAGAAAGTGTGACTGAGATTGAGGAAACCTCGTGGACAAGCGTCAACGATGTAAGTATCAACCCTTGCTCGTTCAAAATCACACCTCCACCTCTGCGTGTATCTATCACCGTTCTTCCTTTATCGGTCACATCTCTAACGATCTTACAATCAATGACTACTGTCGATCTCATCATGCAATAATATAGCTCACTTCTTTGCCGATGAGAGAGTGATCTATTTCCCATACTATTTTCATATCGTGCTAAAGGCATTTCTCTCTGAAATCAAAGGCTGTGGTGATGGGTAAAAACAAAGGAAAAGAAAATGAGTAGAAACAACAAGCTATAATCAAAAACTAGAAAACCATGGCAACTTTTGTTTCTTCCTTAACAAAAAGAAGGTTAAAAAGAAGCCAACAATTACTCATGCATTAACCAAATTTCATCTAAGCACCAAGAAGAAAAATCCAAACCTGGGTTAATTTGTTTGCGTGAAAAGTATGGTTTTTTCTTTCAGAACCCAAAAACCAAGAAACTTCATATTTTCAGACTTCAACAAGATTCATGATTTCTCTCTTTCTCTCCACCAAATTTAAAAGCTCATAAACAAAAATGAGTTTTGAAAATAAAGGATAAAAATTTCAGAAAACTCACCAAAAGCAAGAAAGAGGATACCAAAAGGCTAAAAAAACAAAGCTTCTGCAGTCGTTGGGAGATGGATGAAATGGACAAGACTCAAGCTGAAGAGAGAAAGAAAGAAGAGACAGGAGTAAAACAAGGAGATTGAGACAGAGGAAGGGAGAGAGATGGGTAAGCAAATTGCTGTTTGGTGCACTGTACTCATTTCTCTTGCAGGCTTTTGTTTCTTTGCAATAATCACAACGAAAATATCTGGATGCCCTCTGCCACGAATCCTGTTCATGGCAGGTCTTTTCAGCACCATTAATCAGAGAAAGCCCTTTTCTCTTTTAGCACCGACTCGGAGTTTATCCGGCCATAAAGTAAGAAAATATCTGGAGTTTAATTTTTTTATTTTATATTAAAAAAATATTATGGTAGTATTATATTATTTTTTAAGTTAAAATATTTAAAATATTATTTTTTATTTTATGTTAAAAAAATTTTTCGATGAGGATAAAGTATATATATTAAATAACTTTAAATTTCGAAAAAATAATTTTTTTTAATGAACATAATCTATATATATAGGTATCGAATCCTATATTGAAAAAATAAAATATTCTTAGCATGTATATAATAAACTTTAAAAAGAATTAATAGCCAACATAAAAAATATATAAAAAAAAAATTTTAACTAGGAGAAAAAACTCATCTGAAAAGAAAAAACTAGGTTTCAACAGGGTTTTGCTAGAGTCACAGGTCAACCTGACAAGTCAACCGGATTTTACTGAGTTTTTACTTATCCTAATCTTTTGACTTACCCGAACCTGTCTAATCACCGGGTCGATTAGATCCCATATCAATCTTTCTGACCGGTCTAAATTTAATAACTATATTCTACCTATTTTAAGACAACAAAGCTAATGTAACAAGAAAGGAGAGTTATCGAAGTAAAATAGTTTTATACTTTCTAGAATTTTAACGACTAAGGTGTTGTTTGTTATTGTATTTAAAAAATATTTGAATTGTTTTTCTTTAAATTAATATTTTTTAATGATTTTTAGATCATGATATTAAAAATGATTTTTAAAAATAAAAAAATATTAATTAATATATTTTTAAATAAAAAACATTTTAAAAAACAATCGTAACTATACTATCAAACATCCTCTAAAAGAGTTGATTTTAGCAATTTAAGATTTAATTTGTTAATTGATTTTTATTTAAAGTTTATTTCTATATAAAATTTATTTGACCTGAATTAATGAAAATATATTATTTATTCAATTCATTCCTAGTCTTAAGAAATTTCTTTCAAACATGCGAGTTAAAATAAGAAAGAAAAAAGAAAGATGGCATTCATATTAATTTTTACATATTAATTCTGAAGGGTATTAAACTTTTTTTATAAATTTAAAAAACTATAAATTTATTTACATTGTTTATTTTTTATTAAACGTTAAAATTGATTAAATATTGTTGTTTTATTTTATTACTAATAAATTTAAACATATGGGGTGAACATTGTATAGCCTTATTATTTACCCCATCATGTTTTACTGTGGATGATATTATTTATCATTTTTATTATTATTAAAGTATTGCTACAAATTTAAGAGGAAAATATGTAGGGTGAACACTGTGTAACCACATTGTTCACCCCATCATGTTTTATAGAGGACAACATTGTTCACTCTTTTCCTTTTAAGATTTGCTATAAATTTAAGGGGAAAAAATATTGAACATGATTAATTTCATAGTCTAGGTCATATAATTTTTTTAAGGTTGAATATGAATTTAAGTGAAAAAAAATATTGAATCCGGTTGAGTTCATGTTTTAGGTTGCGGGTTTAACGAGTTAAGTCACAACAACCAGACCATTATATTTTTTCTTATAATTTCTTTTACTGATATCTTTTGTTATATATCTTTTTAAAAAGTAATATTTAAATTAATATACCTGATTTTTTTTGTTTATTTAACATTTTTTTGGATATAAATTGTTTTATTATACTGTTGTGCATATTTAATTTTTGATTTTTTTAAAGGTTGAATATAAATTTAAGAGAAAATAATTATTGAACCTGGTTGAGTTCATGGTCCAAGAAGTTTTTTGTTTTAAAAAAAGGTTGAACATTAATTTAAGATAAAAAATATTAGACCTGGTTGAGTTCATGGTTCTAATTGCGGGTTTAACGAGTTAAGCAACAATAACCAAACAATTATTATTTTTTTCTGACATTCCTTTTTTTGTTTGTGTGTGTGTGTGTAAACAAAACATGAACTCAATCGAGTTTAATATTTGTTCCCTTTAAATTTATAGCAAATATTTAAAAAAAATAAACAGTATCATCTAAAATAAAATATAAAGGGGTGAATAGTATAGTTGCACAGTATCTAACCCATATATTTTAGTTTATTTAGTAATAAATTATTATATAGTTATATAAGTGAAAATGGGAAAAACAATGTGGACTGGCACAATGTGTTTCCTTTTAGTAATGTATTATTACTAGATAGGTCGCATGCGTTTTGGCATAGGCTGGACATTTGTTTTTGCAATGCAAAAACATTTGCTCAAGTGTTGTTATTGTATTTTAAAGGAAAAAACTCATGACGTGATATCATAGAAAAAGAACTAAAAAAAAAAGGTCGCCAATCCTCATGAATTAAAATGTAAAATGATGAAATCACAAAAAAATCAATGAAAAAAAGTACTAAAAACGAAGCACCAGCAAAAACAAGTGAGGTTTTCAAAATCCGCGAGAAGAATCATGTGGGCGTGATAACCAAATAGAAGGAAAAACATAAATAAATAAGTTTAATTTTAAAAAGAAATGAATTTTGAAGGATAAAAAAAAAGAGACTTCAAAAGAAACCTAGGTCACCTAGATAAACGAAGATCCTTTTTTAAAACGAACAACTTCAAATGATGTAATCGGAAAAGAAAATGATATCAACCCATGAAAACTTTTCAAACTCATGACTTTAGGCACTAACTAAACTTTAAGCATCGTATCTAGAAAGCAATTACTTAAAAACTTGGCTTGACCCGACGATTCGAAACATGACCGGGCTAAGTTTCAAAAACCCAGGTTGACCTACGTTTCAACAGCACGAGGAAAATCTAGTAAAAATGAAGTCAACACCAGTTGACTATTTTCCTCTTTTTTTTCAAAATGGTATCATTTTGATTTTTTTTCATAAAACAAAAGGAGCACATCCCAATAACTAAAATTTCATATGATGAAATAAAAAATTAAAGGATAAAGAAATAGTAATTAAGAGAATACGAACCTTATTTGCACAACAAAAAGGACAAACAAATATCTTGAATTGAAGGATAAAATTAAAAAAATCAAATTAACAATTGAATCCAAAACAAAAACAAAAAACAAAGAATATCAATTTCCAATGAACTCAATGATGATGAATGAATTTTTTTAAAAATAATGAAAAATGATTGAAACCAACTCAATCCAACCTTTAGAATTTTGTAATATGAATCATGAGACTAGATCATAAAATAAAAGTTTAACTTGAAAAAATAACAATATAAAACTCATAACCACCCAAAATAATTAGGGATGAACTTGAAAAAAACAAATAAAAATAGAAACGATTTAAAAAATGTAGATTTAAAAAGAAAAGGAACTAAATTTGAAACAAAAATAAAATAAACCCAAATCATAAGGGATGACATTGAAAAACAATCTCAATCTAGAAAATGATAAGAACAACTAAAAATAATAATAAAAAGAATAAGGATCATATTTGATATAAAAATAAAAAGTAAAAGGATGAAATTGAAATAAAAATCAATTCAATAAAGGATTCAAGACCAAATACATCAGAATTAAAAAAATGAGAACCAATTCTGATATAGAAATCAAGTTCAAAGGGATGAAATTGAAAAAAAATAACTCAACAAACAATTGAAAGCCAAATACATTACAATAAAAAGAATGAGGACCTAATTTAACTTAATAAAAAAATAGCTAGATCTTTTTTTTTTCAATGGGCAGCTTGATTTTCTAGGAGGATAAAGGAAAAAGAGAGAGGGAGGGGAAAACTCTCGGTTGGAGCTCATCGACGGGTTGCCTCGGCACATGTGCTTCATCACTGTACTTGGGGTGGCAAGATGCATCAAACGCCTCCTAGAAGGCCACGTTCGATTATGTTTTGGCACCGCACTTTCTAGAGCATGCGCTAACCATTTCTGAATATAAATAATAATTTATATGAATACAAATACTCAATTGTCCCTGACTCCACCTGATATTTACAATAAAACCATATAGAAATGATGAAAACACCTTTACACTCAACCTTATTTTTTCCAAAACCAAAAGGTAATTTTGTATTTGCATTGTTTCAATAAAAGAAAAGAATAGAGAAGCTTTTCAACACATGCATGTTCCCCCTTTAAGGGTATGAATGCAACTTCACTATTTAATGTTTTTTGAAAAGATAAAAGAAGCTCGCAACTTAAAAATTAAAATTTTATGCTTTAAAAAGCAAATCAATATTTATATTATAGCAAAAAAACCTGAATAAACCATTTGTCCCTAATTATTATTTCAATATCAAATCCATCTAATGAAAAAGATATTTTTACCCCAATTGCATACTAAACAAGTTTTTTTTGGCAATGATAATTCTGTTTTTTCGAATTGATGTTTTCATAAATCTGCTAACTTCTGTCAATTTCTACAGCAGATTGTGTTTGTAATTATTCTCTTATGTGTTTGACTTGCCCATTTGCATAGAGAGATGATTCAGCATAGGCCCTATACACAAGAGGTGGATGTGTAAAGCTTTGGGTGCTCATAACTGGTTTGCTTCCCTTCCAGAACATGACAGCAGTGCAGGCAGCATTTGCTGGTGTGAACAAGGGGGTAAGGCCAGTTATCCCAAATGATTGTCTCCCTGTGCTGAGTGACATCCTGAAGTCCGTCCCCCCTTCACCGAGATCGTCAGGATGCTTGAGAATGCTGAGACTGAGATCTTGACCACCGTGCGCAAGGCACGTTTCAGATGTTGCATGACTCAACCCATGACAGTTGACTGATCCAGAGAACATAAGACCTGATAACAGATCGTAAAGAGGATACAAATGAAAAAACGAAATATAAACCGAAGCTGTATGGATGAATTTTATGTTTGTGTATGTATCA
>Ga0325411_1005502_pt1 | contig 14006 bp, 10 predicted proteins | sample PopdelMetagenome_13_FD_206181 | JGI IMG/M metagenome (GOLD analysis project Ga0325411, IMG submission 206181) | Populus deltoides microbial communities from Bellville, Georgia, United States - Xylem-PdIQD-R4 | ecosystem: Host-associated > Plants > Phyllosphere > Stem > Wood/Secondary xylem... | reverse complement strand
AAATGATTTACAAAACCTATAATATAAAAGTTAATTAATATCAAACTTTAATTTAAAAAACACACACTAATTTTAATAAACTCAATTGACTTCCATGTTTATTTTTAATTCAACTAACTCCCCAAACCTGTTATATTATAATTTTTTATATTTGAATTAATTTAGTTAAGTCAATTTTTAAAATAAAAAATTAATTGAGGTTGATGATATGCTGGCAATCCAAGGCTCGAGTTTTTTTTTTTAACTGGGATTAGACACGTGGCGGGACCATACAACTATTTCTGATCCTCATATTTTCAAATTTCAAATACCATTCACAATAGTCCCACGAGGCACGAGCCCACAATATTGATAACATGCCAAACCGACGGCGTCTTTTCCCTGACAAATACCCTACAAAACGACGACGCTCCCGGAAATACCTCAGCGCCAATCCAAATAATAATAAACAAAAAACCACTTAAATTTCAAATTCCCGGTTCTCTCGCTTTAAATTTTGAGAATCCCAAAACATTTTTCTTCTAAATTTAATAATTATTAAAAAGTAATAATAATTAAAACAACTGCTACCAGCAGTAGCAAGCAACCCTCACTTCCCTTGAAAGGAGAGCAGCACAGCAGCAGTTTCTCTTGCTAGCATTTGAAAATCCAAGAAGAAGGAATGGAGGAGATAGGGAAAAGTGCAGGCAGTTCCTTCTCAAAAGAACAGCAACAGATCTACAAAGAATGGTTCAATTTAGCCGATTCAGGTTTGATTTGATCCCTTTCTTTTCTTTCTCTTTTCATTTCAATCCCTAACTTATTAATTTGTAGATGGAGATGGCCGCTTTACTGGAAATGACGCTACCAGGTTTTTCGCCATGTCCAATATTTCTCGCCAACAACTTAAACAAGTACTAAGAACTTCATCTTTTGATTTATTATTATTATTATTATTATTATTATTATTTGGAGTTGCTTAGGTTTTTTTTATTAATTGATTAATTTAATTATTATGAAGGTTTGGGCACTGGCGGATTCGAAACGACAAGGGTTTCTAGGGTTTACAGAGTTTGTTACGGCAATGCAGGTCCTCCTATACTTCTAACCTTCCTTGCTTTCCCTTAATTAATTAATTAAATCGTAAGAATCTGGCTTAATTAATTGATTAATTGATTGCAGCTTGTTTCTCTGGCGCAAGCAGGGCATGAACTAACTCCAGATACTATTAAAACCGCATGTACGTTCAAATAAATTGATTTTCGACTTTTATTTCATATATTTTTTTTAATTATTTAGCGGTTTTTAAAACCCTAAGTTTGCGTTGTAAGTAGTGTTTTTTTTTTTTTTTAATCTTGCAGCTAAAATGGAGGATGTGAAGCCGCCTTTGATGGATGGCATTGATGCCTTACTAGCTGTAAGTGGTCTGCTTTACCTTATTTTGTATGGTTGGATTACTGGGTTGAACTAAAAAATGTTCTTTTTTTTTCCAGAAAAATAAGTCGAGGATTAGCGAGAATGATATCAACGGTAAGTTGTTCTTTAACTTTGGTGTCACAAGCGGCATTGATTGTTAGTTAATTTGATTTGTGGTCATAATGTAGGATCCACGCAGCTAAGGCTATCAACAGGGACTCCTCAATTTGGTGCAAAATCATCAAGAAAGGTGAGCGACATGTAACAATGTGCCATCATTTGTTAAAGAAAATATGACCTCTGTGCTTGGTTTGGTGTTGTTTTCTTCTTAGTTTGGGTTATCGGCCCATTTTTTGTTGCCACCTTGTAATTTACACTTTTAGGAATTGTGTCCTACACTTTGTGGGTACAGTTATCTTGCACTAAATTCTGATTTTGAAAGATGCCAATTTATCTCGTGACATGAGAAGCTCAACGTATTTCTATATCAAAGAATTCAAAAATGTATTGTTTACTTGTCTATATATAGTAGCGTGCTACTTGTTCTCATCTTTCCCGCAATGGATGTTTCTATGTTTATTTATTTTTTAATGAGTTCCCTTTTTTCATTTTTTGCTCAGATGCCGCTCAATGCAGTTACATCAATTATCGATGGCTTAAAGCGATTGTATATAGAAAAGCTGAAGCCATTGGAAGCTACCTATCGTTTTAATGACTTTGTTTCCCCATTGTTGGTGAGTGGTTGAGCAGACACTTAATATGTTTTATTGTTATTTCAACATTGATAATTCTATGTGATTTTGAAAATTATGATATACCCATTTTTTTAACAAAGTCATAAGCACCAAGTACAAATGATATATGATGCCAGGGCAAGCTAAAAAGGGTTAAATGTCTGTTTATTCTCTGTCTTGGTCATAAATCAACTGGTATCATAGCTTCTCAACTCCCACACAAATACTACTTAGGGATATCGTGTTAATTGAGTTGCAAGACTCTTGCGTGCATTATAGTGGTTGATTAATTGCACTACAGGGATTGGCTATTGTTGGGCAGGCATTATCTAATTACTATTGCTCTATTTCCAAAATATAGATAATTGGATTAAACTAGTTAATTCTAATATAAATACAGTGATTAAAAGCTGATAGTTGGGTATTAATTTCTCTTAGTTGCTTATATCCTGTTTTCTTCCCTGTCTCCTTTTTTTTTCTCCCACTCTATTCCATTCTTGTTTTTAATGTTGCTTTCACCAACTGTTTGCATTGATTTTCCAGACAAACAGTGATTTTGATGCTAGACCTATGGTTATGCTTTTGGGTCAGTATTCTACTGGGAAAACAACATTTATAAAACACTTGCTTAGATGTAACTATCCAGGTTTGTTTAGTACTTCCATTTCTCTTTTCTTTTCCTATTGGTAAATATTTCAAGTCATCAATGAAAAAAAAATCTTGCTCATTTTTCTTTCTTTTTTTCTTTGCAGGAGCTCACATTGGACCAGAGCCGACAACTGACAGATTTGTTGTTGTAATGGTATAAGCATTTTCATGCTTTATGTATTCTTAAATAAGCATTCAAATGGAGTAACAAAATATTTTATTTCAACATGGATGTGATCTGGAGTTGTTTGAGCTTTATTTTTTCATAGCTAGAAAACTGAACTTGAGTGCAGATTTGAACTTTCTAAATCTGATTTCTTTGTTTGAGGTTGTAAAGTAGCTAATGTCTGTCTAAATGAAAAGGGATTTGTTATCTTTATGTATATGACTTCTCACATGTTTTTATATTCATGGCTTTTGCATTTTGTTAACATCTATCAAGCTCATACCAACATGCCAAAAGCCTAGAAGTAACCCGTTATTTTGAGTTGCTAACGATTCTTGTGATTTGATGATAATCATCAAGAACAGTTGCTTCATTTTATTTTCATGATATAATGGTTGTTTCCACTTGCTGATAGACTTTTTATGCTCAGTCTGGACATGATGAAAGGAGCATACCTGGGAACACTGTTGCTGTTCAAGCAGATATGCCATTTAGTGGCCTGACACATTTTGGAGGAGCATTTTTATCAAAGTTTGAGTGTGCACAAATGCCTCATCCAGTAAGTTTGGTTTTGCGCTTATTTTTGGTAAGGCTGTTGTATACTCTCCATTCTGTTATTTATCACCTTTACTGCTGCTGATGCACATGCAGTTGCTAGATGAAATCACAATTGTTGACACTCCTGGGGTTCTCTCTGGAGAGAAGCAACGAACACAAAGGAGTTATGATTTTACTGGAGTTATATCATGGTTTGCAGCAAAATGTGATCTGATTCTTCTTTTATTTGATCCTCATAAACTTGATATCAGTGATGAGTTTAAGCGAGTAATTGCATCTTTACGAGGCAATGATGACAAGATACGAGTTGTGTTGAACAAGGCTGACCAAGTTGATACACAACAGGTTGGATGCTTGTTTTTCTTCTACCTTCACTTTTAAAAACTGAGTTTAACAGCTCTATATGACTTGCATATTTGTTGATGTTGTATAGTTGATGAGAGTTTATGGGGCACTAATGTGGTCACTTGGAAAAGTTCTGAACACCCCTGAAGTTATGCGTGTTTATATTGGGTATGTCCTTTCTCTTTGCTTTTTTTCATTTTTTCTGTTTAAATCTTATCTACTCTTTAGACTACCATGCCACCACCTTCCCCATTTCATTTGCTTCTGTCTTTTCTTATTGTTATATCCAACTGATTCATTTTTATCATCTTATTGCAAGATTTTTCTTTTATGTATGTACAATTTCTTTCAGCTGTGGAACGAAAATCCAAATGCTCAACCCAAGATGTTCTATTTGTTCAGTGTATTTGCAATGTCATTTAAGTCATGCTTGTATTTTTCACAGTTGTATGTTTTAAGTTCACTAGTCCTTTGTTCATCTTGCAGCTCGTTCAATGACAAACCTATCAATGAAGAAACTGCCAGCCAAATGTTCTGTGAACTTTTTGAAAAAGAACAAAATGACCTTCTGATGGACTTGGTTGATATTCCCAAGAAAGCTTGTGATCGTCGAGTATGTGGTTTTTGTTCTTTTTTGCTTGTTCTCACATGCATATTTGGATGTGATTTTCATTGTTTTGTGCATGAGGCTAATGGGTACCCGTGTCTTTGTATAACATGTTTTTTGAATATCGGTATATGTCATATTCTTGGGCAGTTATAATGTTATTGTAATTATGGTATTTGTATATTGTAGATCAATGAATTTGTAAAGCGTGCTAGAGCTGCTAAGATGCATGCCTACATAATTAGCCATCTCAAGAAGGAGATGCCTGCTATAATGGGCAAGGCTAAGACTCAACAACGCCTTATTGATAATCTTGAAGATGAATTTGCAAAGGTTTCTCTCTTGACCTTTTTTTCTCTATTCACCCTTCCGTCTTTACATCATGTATAAACACCAACTTTTCTGTAAGCAGGTCCAGAGGGAATTTCATTTACCACCTGGAGATTTTCCAAATGTAGAACACTTCAAAGAAGTCTTGAATGGTTACAGCATTGACAAATTCGAGAAACTGAAGCCTAAGATGATACAAGCTGTTGATGATATGCTTGGCTATGAAATCCCAGAGCTGTTGAAAAGTTTTAGGAATCCTTATGCATAAAGTCCTATCCTCCAGGACATATCTAGAATCGAAATAGAGCGGTGAGATGAAGTTTGTTTGTTGCAAAAGTGCTATGCTTATGATTCTTGAGTAAATATATTTTATGACATTCTTGTTAATATACATTTGGAGCTTTCTGTATTTAGGGATCTGCTTGGATTTTAAGCATGATTGTCAGTTTTTGAAAGTGATGATGCCTTGACGAAAATTTGGATTTTGAGCAGGTACAAGATAATTCATGAATATCCATTTATTGTTTTGGTTGATTGGATCTCAGGGCAGATGCGATTGTGCTCCCTTTTTGTCGTGAATTGAGTTGTTTGCAAGTTAAAATATAATTTAATCATTATTGTTGAAGAGGATTAATTATTCATCTTTAAGTGGTTTCAACAACTTTATATTTAATCAATATGTTTTGAAATTCGTTTATCAATCAGTAACGTTTCTAATTTTTTGTTTTTTTCATTTTATTTTATTTTTTGAGAAATAGAACAAGGGATAGAGAAGTGGGTAAGTTCAAGAAATTTAATTAGGAAAAGAAAAACTGTGAAACTCAGAATAAATAATGCCTAGAAAATTTTATTTCATCATTTCTCTACTTTAATTATGGATGCATAGTACAGTTTACAGGCATTGAATAGTGACATCAAAAAAGTTTAAAAGCTGTGTAAAATGATGAAGATATTTCTTTTTTTCTTTTTTTTTTCTATATGTGTTTGGTATTGTGGTAATTTTTATAATTATAGTTTTAAATTTTTTTTTATAAAAAACATTTTTGATTGAGGTTGGTTTGATATTTATATATATTTGATTAAAATTGTGTTTGAAATTGAAATTGAACAAAAAATAATTTAATGTGTTTGGTTAAGAATGTTTTTTAAATTGAGGTTATAAAATAACTAAAAAATATATATATTAATATTGATGATTTTTAATTTAAATATTGTAGATTTAATTACTGTTATTACATCATGAAATAAATAATATTTTATATAAAATATTTTTTATTATTCTATTATACTATTTATAATTTCATCCCTTACAAAATTCATCCGACAAGAACTGTAGTTTTCATGGTTTTTTGAGTATGCAATAAAATCAGAAAAAATATTATCATGAATAAAATTTAGATTACGATTAAATTCTGTAAACGTTATGTCATTATACAATCTTCTTCTAATTTATGTAGTGTTATTGAATAATATTAAACATTAATTTTTTAAATAAAACATAATTAAAAATAAAAAAATTGAATTTTTTTATAATAATGTTAAACACTAGTTTTTTAAATAAAATATAATTAAAAAAATTAAAATTTTTTTTATTCATGTGAAGGTGTGCAGAGTGAATTAATTCACTTTGCACTGTTTACTTTTGTGAAGTGACTGTTCACTTCACAAAAATAAACAGTGCAAAGTGAATTAATTCACTCTGTCGGCCGGGCCATATAAAAAAGTTGAACTTGCAAAAAGCAATAAAAAACTATTGTTTTATAATTGAGGTCTTGCATCAAATAAATGATGGTGTCTACAATTTATATATTACTTTCAATCGGTAATCAAATCTTATTATTGTTGTGTTTAGAAAAAACACAAATACTACCTCAAAGACAAACAAGTCTAGTGTCATTGTTTTGTAGTGTGGTGATTTAAAAAAAAATTAAATTAATTTTTTTTATAATTTTAATAAGTTGGTATTAAAAATAAAATAAAATAAAATAAAATTAATTAAAAATAATTTTAATTCAAAAATACCTTACATTACATTATCATCACATTATAAAAAAACATACTTAAAAATGAGACTCATTATATTTTTAGTAATTAAACCTAGCTTGGTCTAATTGCTTATGTATAAATTGATTTACAATTTAATCTTAATCTAATTGAGCTCGATGAATTAAAAAGATAAGTTTTTGTAAATAAAATTTTTACAATCAAACCTTTATATGACACTCAATCAAACTAGAGGATGGGTTAATTACATTATTTGTGTTTAATTGTTTTTAAAAAAACTAATTCGTTAAAGGAAATTCAAGTTCACTAATATTCATAACACAATTTATTAAAACAGTGTAGTGACATAATTACCTCTTAATCATTAAATCTTAACTAGGTATCAGGCATGATATGGTTTTATACAATAACACAATTGTTTTTTTTTTTTTAATAAATTGCATGGGGCTAGATTGGTCCCTTTTTTTTTAACAAAAACAAAATTACTAATTTAACCTTAAAAAAAAATATAATGCCTACTATTAAGGGGTTTTTGATATTTTCAAAATAGTATAATAATTTTGATGCCTTTAAAAACAATCAACATAACTTTCTTCCGAGGATTTCTTTGTCATTTTACATTGTTTTATTGTAAATTTAAAATTTACTCATAGATATTATTGTAATTGGTATATATTATGTGTTATTTTAAAAAAAAGTTACTTGTGAGTGCTATATCCATTACTAAACAATTTTTTCTAGAGCGATATTTAGAAGACTTCAAAACCCTCAAAGCAAAGGGATGATGCGTGCAACTAACACACATCAGGAGTACTTTTTTTTCTCTCTCTCCTCACCTTATATTCAGTGTCAATCTTTTCAAAAAATCAAATCAACACTCATATTTTTTTTTGAATAATCTATAAAATTACAAATATTTTTTTTAACTTCACCCTTATTATTTTTTAATCTATAAACAATATATCAAATTACAAGTGTTTTTTAATTTTACCCCTTATGATTTCTTAATCTTTAAAATTCAATCCCTATTTTTTTATTGTTATTTGTTTGGTTCAAGATAATTTTTATTTATTTTTTCAATTTTATCCTTCATAGGTTTTTTTCTATCAAATTTTATCCCCATTCTTTTTTTGTTGATGTATGTTTTTCTTTCACAAGATTCTTTTATTAATATTTTTTCATAATTTTATCCTTCAAAATTAAAGTAGTTGAGAATTAAGCTTCTTGATTGAACTCGGGTCCATGATTTTATGGGTTGCAAATTTTAGAGATTAGACCAGGTTTAAAAGGTTCACCTGAATTTGATTTTTTTCCTCCTTTTTTAAAATGATGTTTTCTTATTTTTTATCCTTTTGTTTTGTTAGTTTTTTAAAATTTATCTTTTACGGGGTTAACCTCAGATTCATAACCTGGATCATTGGTTTCAAAGGTTAATGCATGTTGATTTTTTAAAAAATTAATTTATTTCGATTTCATCTTTCAAACTTTTTTTCCTATTTTATTTTATGAGATTATCTTAATTTTATACTCATGATCATGAAATTTGCTGGTTCATTCGGTCTAACATGGTTTTTTTATTTTTTTAAATTGTTTTATAATTTTACTCTTTGATATTAGATTATTTAATAATTTACATAAACTCATATTTGATTTTTTTTTTCTTCTTTCATCGTTTTTCTTTATCTATTATTATTTTTATATTTTTTTATATAATTTAATTTTAATTGTATAATGAGTCGAATCTTAAATTTTTTATCTTAATATTATTTTTTATATTAAAAAAAGTTATTCAGCGCAAAGGTGGAACAGGTACACCAAATCTAGTAATTAACATAATAGGTACTTTTAGGGGTTAGATTGAAATAGTACGGCTTTGTATTTTTTTTTGAATAAAAAACTGTTAATAGAAAAAGATTGAGCCAAAAAGTTAGGAAAAACATACGAATGAATGTGCTGTGTGAAAACATAATGATTGATAGCGACTCGTAGTTTGGCGATATAGTGATTGTGTGTTTGCCTATTTAGTCTCTCTACTCTCAATTTTATTTCACTTTCGTCCTCCTTCTATTGTTTATCCTTATATCATTCTTCTTTTTTTTTTATAATATTCAACGAAAAATTGGGCATATTTAAATAAGATGGTATGAACTGAAATTAAATTCTCTTCAAAAGTGATCTTAACTATTAATTCCTACAAGTGTAATTTTTTTTATTTGTTCTTATAATTTAGTCTATTTTCATATAAACAAGTAGAAATTCCACCTAATTTTCTAAAGAAAAATAAATTTTGAAAGAGAATGATATATATATACCCTTGAATCTACGTGGATGTGTTCATGGAAGGGCAAAACAATTAATATACTTGTAATTTATAGTTTTGGACAAATTAAGGATAAAGACTTAGCAATGACAACAAATTATTATATATTAAAGTTGATTTAATTAGTGGTAAATGCACTAAGTTAGTGGTAAATGCACTCAGTTGTCTATGGAAGTCTTTTCAAGGAATGTGAACCCCCGACCCATGATTATGGATCAAACAATGATATGATATGAGCTAACACCAATTTTCACGTTCTTTGATGACAATGAGGGAAGGATATCATTATAAAAGAGAGAACAAGCATGGAGGGATGAAAGTAAAACAAAAGATAGCTGGAGGATCAAAGTAAGATAAAACTAAGAATACAAAGACCTTTCAAAAAACCAGATATTCTCAAGGGTCATGATTCACCCAGAGAATAAAGAAGCAAAAACATCAACGTGTGAACCAAATTACAGAACAGATGTTGGAATCCTCACCGATCCACTGTATTTCCAACTTACTCTAGTCTGTATCTTTGATCATAGTACTAGCAATATCTTCTATAAGAAGTTCAACATTGTTTCTCAAGCTTGCCTTGCTTTGTAATTTGCAAACGACATAGAGACTAAAGAAGGAAGATGAGTAGCAAGATTATCAGTGGAAAGAGATTTGAAGGGAGAGTGGTAATTGTGACTGCTTCAACACAAGGCATTGGCTTTTCCACAGCTGAAAGGTTTGGATTGGAAGGTGCTTCTGTTGTCATCTCTTCTCGCAAGCAGGTGCTCTTTCTGTTGCTTCAACATTTCCTTCCTTTTCTTTTTCTTTATCATATCATTTCTTTCTTTTTTTCAGGGATCAAGCTTGATTTTTTCTTTCTGGGTTTGTTTTGGTTTCTGGTTGTTTTAGGCTTTCTCTGGTATCTGCTGGTATTGGATTTGAGGAAGTAGATAAACTTTGAACTAGGCTCCACCTAAAATGGTTTATAAAATCATGTTCTTTTTAAGAGCAGATAGGATATGCCAAATCCTGTTCAGTTGAATGACCTTAACTCATCACTTTGAATTGAATTTAGTTCTGTTTCCCAATGCACACATCATGGTCTGTATTTGCTTTGTTGTTTGAAGTTTGATCTCATATGGGATGAGCTGAAAGTGATTCTATTAGTACTGTTAAATGGAGTGTTGCAAGAAATATTTGCCAAGGCCAAAATATACTGATACTCGTAGAGAGTTTTTATACTGTGATAGAGAATCAAAATGATGATGTATCGATACATAATTTGCTACTTCCAGATGCCATCCTTTCCCATCATTCATTCAAGTATCAAGTGGTTTTTGGTTCTTTTTTATCACACGATATTTGAAAATTTAAGCTCTAAAGTTAGCTTTTTTATGCTATTTCTAGCAGTAACTGATATGGGCTTTTTTCTTTGGATTACTTCCGGGATGAAATTTCTTTTGGTCTTTTGTTGAATTGATCCAGAAAAATGTAGATGAGGCGGTTGAGAAACTCAAAGCTAAAGGCATCAAGGTGGTGGGTGTTATCTGTCACGTGTCAAATGCGCAACAGAGGAAGAATCTCATAGAGACAACTGTACAGGTGAGAAAGTCAGCTTCGTTTCTTACAGTATGCAAGTGCGTCTTAATATGATGCTGCATATTGGACTATATATTGGTTAATTCTCGTGAATATTAGACTATTCCAACAACGGGTTAGTCTTCTTCTAGGATGACTGTGTTATATGAAAGAGGATACTGCGTTTAATCTTTATTTGTTTGCTTCCAATAGAGAGTGATTTCTCTTAAAATGATCTATTACTACCCGGTTTTCGAGATGTCTAGCCATTTAGCTTGTTTGTTCTCTTTTCTGTGCACGTGATATGTTTCCACCTATTTATCTGGTTTCTTTTTACGAGCTCCTTAAGAGTGTTCGTTTGCAATGAAAGTGCTGGTTTTGTGTTTGACTATATATTCATCTTGATTGATAGAAAGCTTCTGTTTCTGGTTTCAGAAATATGGAAAGATAGATGTTGTTGTCTCCAATGCTGCTGTCAGTCCATCTTCAGACTCCACTTTGGAAACCCATGAATCTGTCCTTGATAAGCTGTGGGAAATTAATGTTAAAGCAGCTATCCTCCTACTGAAGGTAATTTTTATTACAAAGGTTTGCTTATAGAAATCAATATCCAAATGTCATACCGGGCCACACTACTGGGAAATTTTGATTTTGGTTGTAGTGAAGATGGCTAAAATCTTGGTTTTGCTCTGTGTTACCTGTGATATTCTGCTCATTGTTTACACCCCTAGAATTTCCTTACTCACAGCATTGCAATACACCTCCACTAGTTTTAGTTCGTAACTGATTTTGCTACAATTCTATGTGATATCCACTTGCAGGATGCGGCCCCTCACATGAAGAAGGGTTCTTCAGTTATTCTGATTTCCTCTATTGGTGGCTACCATGTACATGATTCCTTGGCTATGTATGGTGTCACAAAGACAGCCCTTTTTGGGCTTACCAAGGTATCCTCCAGTTGTGCTCTCCGTTCATATCGGTTTCATCAAGAACTTGACAAATCCAACTCACTGAAATATGATGATGAACTTGAAGTTACTACCCTTGTTTGAAATAGCAGACCATGGCTCTTTTCCTAGCAGCCCATCTCTTATTATAGATAAGCTGGAGCACGGGCGTGTTTCTTTTCTTGTGCTTATATGCATGTGTGCTTCTTGTTCCCTTTACCAGGTTTTTCTGCTTGGGTCAATGAACTCGTGAAAAAGAGAATCCAGTTCCTCTCTTTTATTTTATGGACAATAAGTTGGACAAATGCACGTAACAACACCATGCTTTTTTTTCTAAATTTTTTGCGCGTAATACTTTCTCGATACTTTGTAGGTGCTTGCAGCTGAGATGGCTCCTCACACTCGAGTGAACTGTATAGCTCCTGGGTTTGTACCAACGCACTTCACTGGTTTCATTGCAGGCAATCAGGCTCTTGTAAGTTTACATTTCTTTTGGCTTTGATTTGTTTCAATGATTTCTACAAAAGAACAGCTGCTGACCTGTCTTGGATTCAATTGGATTCCTAATTACTGTAGAAAAAGTCCATTGAGGATAAGACCTTGCTGAACAGACTTGGTACCACAGACGACATGGCCTCTGCAGTCGCCTTTTTGGCTTCCGATGATGCTTCTTACATAACAGGAGAAACTCTGGTGGTAGCTGGAGGGATGCCGTCCAGACTGTAGCTCCCCTCCCTTAAAGTTTACCCAAATAAAAAGCATGCTATGATTTTTCATGGTACCAGCTGAAAACCCACGTCAATAAATCCATGAAAGAAAAATTCATGCTGATGCTCTTTGTTCATTTCTTCATGGCAAATTGACATTGTTTCATTGAGATTTCCTTGTCGGATAAGATTAGAGTGTGATATGCTTGTCGAACATAACAAAATGTAAAAGGAGGAAGCCGTAACTTATCCCCTTCATTACATAATTTCCAATTCCATGGCAGATTGTGAGGGAGTCATGCATGCTCCCACTTGACGTGTGGCCCGTTTGTCTTCGGCTTCAAGATTTTATTTCCTTTGATAACATTTAATTGCCATTTCATTACATTTATGTATACAAATGGTAGAAGTATGGGAAAAATACGTTCAATATACTTTACATAATTCAGCCAAAATCAAAATGCTTTAGCACCATCACTGTTCATGAATGGAGACAAACAGCTGCAAATCAAAATGGACGGAAAGGGAAGATTTTCAGGGAAAAGATTTGAGGGTTTGTGAGTTGAGTTGAGTTGAGTTGAGAGAGTTTCTCCTCCACTAGCGTAATTTCCTATTTTCTCTCTAAATAGTAAAAACCAGTGCTAAATCTGGGAAGGGAAATTGAGGGGATTCCATTAAAGGATCTAATTGCTTAAAATAAAAATGACATGGGATTGGATTGGCTATAGTTAGATAGATGCTAATTTTATCTTACCTTGTTTTTTTAGATCATTAAAATGAATTTTTTTTTATTTTTATATTTTGGCAAAGATAGAAAATGTAGATTTTATACTATTTCTTCCATATCACTTACTGTATGCTTATAACATGTTTCGTTGCTACGTGGCGCCTTCATTCTTTCTTCTCTGCAACTTCTGTGCCATTTACATGCTCCTTAAAACCTGAAAAAGAAGGCACAGAGTGGTTTGGGAGTGCTTGATGATTGCCATGGTTGGCACCCTTCAAATATTTTCCTGTGAAATCCAGTTCAAAAGAAAACTTACATCAAGATGAACAGCTAACTATTTACACAAGAACGGCATCAGCACTTTGATTATCATCACATGTCAAAACAAGGCCTTCAACATGGGCTGGAAGGAGGCATGGGAACCACTGGCAACCTGTTGAGACGGCTCTTGTGGCGGAACGATCATCAGCAAATTATCATGTCGTCGAACAACACCCATCACGCTAACAGTGCTCCCTTCTTAGATATACCTGAGATCGATGCAAGCATTTCTCAGAGGTATGCAACTCAGAAAACTTACTACAACTGCCAAGGAATCAAAGAATCAGTTTGCCGCACCTCTCTTAAGCCATACCCTTCTTTGAGACGCATGATCCGGTCATCACTTGATAGTTTGCGTTCAGCTAAGCAGCGTCAAAAGCTGGGAGACATATCTTTGTTCTCTTTCTTGTACACCCATTACTGTAGCTGGCTTGACAAATGGAGCAGCCTTGAACAATACACATGGAAAAAAAGGCTTTTAATTTGTGTTTGATTATTGTTCCTTTTATTTTACTTTTTACAATAATCATAAATCAAATTATGCAGTATCTAGCTGCATATCATTTAACTTCAGAATGATCTCCAGCACCCCAAATTTATTTGAAAACATGTAATTTGAAAAGAATGAAAATAAATT
>Ga0325411_1005500_pt1 | contig 14007 bp, 10 predicted proteins | sample PopdelMetagenome_13_FD_206181 | JGI IMG/M metagenome (GOLD analysis project Ga0325411, IMG submission 206181) | Populus deltoides microbial communities from Bellville, Georgia, United States - Xylem-PdIQD-R4 | ecosystem: Host-associated > Plants > Phyllosphere > Stem > Wood/Secondary xylem... | reverse complement strand
GGGCCCCCCCCCCCCTGTCCATTCTAACTCACTTTTCCAGATTAGCTAGGCATATATGAATTGCGCCTGCCAACAACATTAGAACAACATATTTCTGAGTTCAAGAACATTTAACACAAGAAAAGCTATAATCTTTCAACATTGGACTTCAAGAGCAACAAGGCATAGAATCAAATAACCCAGACATGAAAATCCCAACAAGAACAAGGTGGCATGCGATGAACATAAGTTTTAGGACTAACCAAATCACAAAAAGCTCAGCCTAACATAAGAAAAAATGACCAGATAACGATTGAAAAGAAGAGGAAAAAAATCACCTCATGAAAGGAGCATACAGGAATTCTCTCAATGCTTCTATTCTCTTTAGAGCAATCAATATCAAAAGAAACATTAGGCAGCACAACCCCATGAGAGATATCAAGATCTCGTGTATGTTCATCATCAATATGAACCAACCTAGACCCAGTAGCTCCTTTGCAATACAAAAGCCTTATATCAGATGTAACATCAAAGCCACGACCCAAAGCTTGAATGGAGTTGCAGAGAGTAGTCGTCAAAGCATCAGAACTCAAGCTCATCTTTATCAACTAATAAAAATTATTTTTTTGGCATAAATGAGAAATCTTTGTAGTTGTTGGATTAGTATTTATTTATGGATTAGATTTGCATTTCTTGAATTTTGATTTGTTTTTGTTGTTTGACTGTAATAATGGGCTAAAAACGCGTTGCGTTTGTGGGTGTTTGTGTTCGGGCAAGAGAGGATGTTGTGAGTTGACCGGCCCTATTAGATCCTCGTCTCGTCTCCCATTGCGCTCACCTCGTCAAAATTCTCTTTTAGACAGCTACCTATCTTCTTTTGACTTGCGTGCAGTTTCTTTTTCTTTTTCTTTTTCTTTTTCTTTGTAAAGGTACTCCCAAGTACTCTAGTTTTTTTACTCCCTAACTTGCTATATCAATTATTTTAAATCAATAGAAGTTAAGATTATCTTTAAAAATTTCTACATTGTATATTTTATATAATTCATTTTTGATGATAATGATAATGATAATAATAAGTCATTCATTTTTATTAAATAATATTAAAGTTAGCAAATCTAAAAAGAAAAATAATATTTAGGAAAAGAAATAATGTGAGAAGATGGAAAAAAACCCATAGAGAGAGGAGCACGAGCTCCTGTGTTATGAACGAACGTGTTGAATGGCTTGAATTTGCCTGACTAGACATGCTTTTGCTTGGCCTTTCCTACATGGTAACCAAGTTATATATAAATCTCGATTATATCATCTTACCTCATGGAGCATTAAAAATAGTGTTCCAGATATCTTGTGATATGTGAAGTTACAAATACCTTGTAGTGTGTGGAGTTGAGTTATATTATTGATAGAGAGGTTGGTGTTGGCATTAGTTAGTGTTAATTGGCAATACCATGCATAATTTTTGTGCGTAAAGGTGCGGAAGCGTGTGCTATTGTAATGTAGGGTACCACTTCTTACAACTCATAATATAATTTAGTTTTGTGCACTAGCATGAAAATTTATATAGTTTTAGGATTCACAAAAGGAAGCTAACCGTTTGGGCTTGTTCTAGGCGGCTGGTAGAAGAAATCTCATTTTATTTAGGCCTAGCCTAAACGACTAGGAAAAAACCTTGTTATTTCTTGTGTTTGACCCAAGTAGTTAAGATGAAAAACCCTATCACTTAGCTCCAACCCAAGCAATTTAGAGGAAAATCCCCTTGCTGCTTGGACCTAGCCTAAACAATTATGATGAAAAATCACTACAACTTATGGCTAGTTTAAATGGCTGGTTTTTTTTAATTTATGTGCACCATTTTTTTATCAATGTATATACCTTGTAGTCAATTGATTGGTTATATGTGACAACAACTTTGTTCATGTAAGAGCATATTTATTATTAATAAATATTTTTTATCTTTGATATTCATCTATGTTTAATTAATTAATTTAGAGTAAAGATAAAGTCATTAGAACAAAAATATTTTGAAAATAAAATTATAAAATTATTATAATTATGAGATTTATATTGCATCAAAGCATTGTTCATAAATATTAATGGTTGATGCTCTATTAATGCTCATGTGACAGTTGTATAAGCGATCCTTAAAATTAATATCATTAAGTTATCTTATATAAAGAATATTATACTTGAATCTTAACTACATGTTCTCTTAATCAAAAGCAACAAACAGGAAGATATTGGATATAACATAAACTATATGAAGGTATTTGAGTAATCAAGAGAAGATTCATCACCCTAAATGAATTAGAAATTACACAGAATAACAAGACTGCTTTGTTGTTCTTCAAACTTCCTCTGTCAGCTTTCTTGCTTTCTTTATGGTATCAGAGCAATGGTTTAGCACCTAATACTGCTCATTATTTTGCTTCCGCTAACATCATCATGATAGAAACACCATTAGAAAAATACCTGTCAGAAACAATGGATTTTTATGATCCTTCCTACATTCATCCCTCAGATCACATCAATCACGCCATTGTCAGCCAACTTTTGGAAGGTGAAAATCATGCAACATAGAGCCGCGCCATGATGATGTCTCTGGAGGCCAAGAATAAGCTTGGTTTCATTAATGGAACAATAAAAGCACCTTCAGAGACAGATCCTAAATATAGAGCTTGGAGACAATGCAATCAGATTATAAAGTCATGGATTCTCAACTCCATCAGTCCATCCTTAACAAATACTGTAATCTTCTCTGATACTGCGCTGATGTCTGGGCAGATCTCAGTGAACGTTTCTCTCAAGGAAATCTGTCACGCATATTTGAGCTTAAACGAGGGTTTGTTGAACATCGTCAACAACAATAGACCATAGCAGCTTATTATTCAGCACTCAAGTCCTTTTGGGATGAATTAGGATAATATAATGATCCACCTTTATGTAACTGTGCAGGACTAAAACAGATTGCTGAAAGAGAAGAACATGAACAAATTTTCCAATTCCTCATGGGCTGAATGATACATATTCTGCTATCCGTGGACAGATCCTGTTGATGCAGCCACTCCCTAACATCAGGAAAATATATTCACTCCTGCTTCAAGAGGAAAAACAACGGCAACTCACTAAAGCCAATGACAGCCCCATTCATGCCATGAATGTGAAAAGGAACACAAGGATCACAAAGAACAGACAATCCACACGGCTACAAAACAACAAGGGCAAATCTTTATTTTGCTCACACTATGAGGGAGATACACATACGGTTGACCGTTGCTATTACATCATTGGATTTCCACCAAGACATAAATTTCATGACAGAGAAATCAAACCACCAAATCGACACAAACGACTTACAGTCAATAACGCCAGTAACACAATCAAACCCAACACGACAACAAGTAGACTTCAGACCTTTCCTCAGTTCACAGAAGAGGAATATAATCAAATAAGGACATTACTTGGTAAAAATCAGTTCTATAAAAATGTGACAGGTAAACACAATTCTAAATGTCATAAAGCATGGATCATTGACAGTGGTACTAGTGATCATATATCATCTTCTTCTCATTTACTATCTCAAACAACACGTCATGATATTGTTCATTTACCTGATGGCTCACATATAAAAACCTTATCAGTTGGTAATGCACAAGTTAACCAACACTTGTGCATCAAGAATGTCCTCCACATACCATCCTTTCAAGTTAATCTTCTCTCAGTCAGTAAACACGCCCATGACTTAAATTGTATCATCACTTTCCATCCTAACTTCTGTATCTTGCAGGACTTGAACACGATAAAGATGATTGACCTAGGGAAGGAGCATAACAGCTTGTACTATCTATCTGAGCACACAGCTATCAAACCACCATAAAAAATTCAAGCCAACACCATTTCCACCATCCCAGATTTATGGTACTGTCACTTAGGACACCCCTCTGCTGCACCATTATAATTTTTGTCTAAGACGATTCCTAATTTTTCTATTCATCATCTTATGCATTGTGACATTTGTCCTATGGCAAAACAAACCAGACTACCTTTCAATATGAGTTCTATTTCCTTACATGCATCTTTTGATCTTATACATTGTGACATATGGGGTCCTCATCGCACACATACACACTCAGGTGCTTGCTATTTTTTAACCATTGTAGACGATTGCTCACGTTACACTTGGATCTATTTTATGAAGCTTAAATCTGAAACGCAAACCTTATTCAAGTCTTTTATTGCGTTTGTCAAAACACATTTCTAATGTAATGTTAAATGTGTAAGAGCAGACAATGGGAGTGAGTTTACTTCCATGCGACCCCTTTTTAATGGTTTAGGAATTCTCTTTCAACACTCATGTCCAGCCACACCACAACAAAATGGTGTCGTAGAGCACAAACATTGTCATCTTTTAAACGTTGCTCGCGCTCTACGCTTCCAAGCTTGTTTGCCACTTCAATTTTGGGGGGAAAGTATACTCACTACAGCCTATATAATCAATCGCTTGCCTACACCCATTCTTTCTAAAGCCTCACCCTATGAGAAGCTGCACAATACCATACCTACATACCATCACATGAAGGTTTTTTATTGTCTTTGTTATGCCACCACTATTACACCCTCACACAAATTTGATTCTAAAGCACGCAAATGTATTTTTGTGGGTTATCCTTTGGGTCAAAAGGCATATCACCTTTATGATCTCTCAACTCACACGTTTTTCTCTAATCGCAATGTCACTTTTCATGAATCTATATTCCCCTTCTCTACTCAACTACAAAACACACAGTCCGATCATCCAAACACCTACACCTCCAGCTTACCCTTATCAGCTCCTATTCCTCCTCAAACACTATCCATTCCTTCCTCTCTTTTAGGCAAACCATCCACCTTACCTTTACTATCCTTGTTGTTACCCATTTTTGGGTTCCCCATAAAAAAAATGAAAAAAATACAAAAAAATATATCAAAAGAAATCCAAAAAATAATAGGAGCGAAAAAAGGATTGCTGGAATGCCAAAAAAATACCAAAATTGGTTGAGGAGATTCAAAAATGCAAAAAGGTTGAAATTTGACAGTGAGAGCCCTGTTGATGAGGAAAATTCAATTTGAGGAAGAAAAGTCCAAAAGTAGATGTTTATGGACTCGATTAAATTTTATTCAAGGTTTAATTAAATTCATAGAGGGTTTTGATTGCAAAAAATTGATTTTGTAAGTCAATTTAGGCTTTTATCGGAAGAAATTAAAGTTTTGGGGTCCAATTATAATTTTAAAGAGTTGATTTGTTCAAATCAGGGGCTTAATTGCATATTTATTGAAGTTTGATGGCCAATTAGGGATTTAATTGAAACAATCCAAAACCAAGGACCAAACCAGAAAAGTCGCTAAAATTAAGGGACACAATTACAATTTTGGCAAGGATTTGATTACAAAGCTGCAAGAAATTCAATGGCTAAACCAAAATAAACCAAGCGGCGCCGTTTCACCATGTCATCGTCTGCAACAGCTGGTGTTCTTTGATAATTAAGGAAGGAGACGTTGGCAGCGATAATGGAGCCGTTTCCAAATCAAGAAGGGAGCGTATCACGACTGACAACCCTCACCACCGTGATGCACGCCGGCTTACCAAAAACATTCTCATCCTCCGGCTATAAAAGCCAGAAGAAAAACCAAACGCAGGGGGGAGAGAGAGCAGACAGAGAGGAGACAGTCTGAGGAGAAAACAGGAGGGGAGAAAACCAGGAAGACAGAGGAAAAAGAGAGAGATCAAAAGGAAAAAAAAGAAAGACAGAAAAAAAGAACGACAGAGGAGAAAAGAAACGAGAGAGGAGAGGTGCTAGTGAGGAAACACAGGAGGAGAGACAGATAGAAGAGGGGAGAGACAGACGAACAAAAAAAAACAGAGGGGGAGGCGATAGAGACAGGAGGCAGAAGGGAAAGGAAAACACAAACAAAAACAAAGGAAGAACGAACAAGAAAAAGGAGGAACAGGGGCAACAGGAGGGAATAAAATCTGGAAAATCACACAGGAGCCAGACCAAGCAAGAAGAACCCGGCGTGAGAAGGTCCACCCAGCAGAGAAAAATAAGAAAAACAAATCACCATCAGCTTCACCTTTCTACAGCACCATCTGCAAGATCCAGAGGCAGCAGAACAAGGAATCGGTAACAAGAAAAGAGACGAAGAGAAGGTCAAGGAAGCAAGAAACCAGCAGACGAAACTCAGCATCACCATCGGTTTCTCCTTCCCCAGCACTAGAGGAGAGAAAGGAAAGAAACTAGAGGAGCAGTAGAATAAGTGAAAAGCCAGAGGAAGAAGAAGCAGAGGAGAAAAAGAAAAAAACAGCCACCGCCTGTCGCCATCCAGCGCCACCGTGAGCAATCACCGGAGACAGCAGCCACGATCACTCATTCCAGGTACCTCTCTCCTTCTCTGTCCCCTCTTCCCTGTTTGTTTTCCTTTGCATGCAGAACGTGAGCAATTCACGTTCAACATCGAAGGAAATATAATTAGTTAGTTACTGTGCTCGGCACAGTAACCAGCCAATTGTTCCTTCGGGCTGGACAGCCCAGCCCACATGGTTGGGCTGAGTCCAGCCCTGTAGAAAGTAGGTCTGATTTCATTTTTGGCTGGTTTTGGCCCAATTTCCTTTTGGGCCGGGTCCGGCCCAGGTACAGAAAAAAATAAATTCTTCAAAAATTATTTCAAAAAATCTGTGATTTTCTGCAAATTATTTTAGTGCGTTTTAATCAATACTGGTTTGTATTTTTATACTATAAAGATAGAAATCCAGTATTAAAATACCTAGTTTTCGTTAAGATATTTTTTAAAAAAATAATAAAAAAATGTTTTGTTTTCATGCATACGGCCAAGTCTCTAAAAAAAATCATATTGTATTTTCATATAACAAAGAAAATTTCAAAAATATATATATTAGTATGCATTTTGGCTTTAATAACCAGTTTATTAAAGTCACGAGAACTAGACCAATATTTCAAAAATAAAAAAAAATTTATTTTGTTTTCTTTTAATATCCGGGGTTATGATCTTATACGTAAGACGTATTCCAGATATTAAATTCTTTTGTTGATGCTAGAACTGTTAGGTTTTACCCGATAAGATAAGGATCTCTTTACCGAAGAGAACTTTAGATTTTATCAGACAATAAAACAATGCAGCTTACCTTAGGTAGGGCGTATTTGGGGTGCTAATACCTTCCCTTTACGCAACCAGTCCCCGTATCCGATCTCTGAGACCAGTTAGGGTTCCTAGTGACCAAAATACTAAATGACGACTCTCATTCCATTTTTTTCACCAATAAAAGACAAGAATTCCTTGTCTCCCCACATTTTCCACATTAGATAATGAGATAGAATTCGAGGGTGGATGTTTTCGCCAGCTACGCAACACACGTACGATAGAATGGCGACTCCACTAAGGACCTTGTGGACTAAGCTTTGTTTTTTTCTGATAACTGTGTTTTGTTTAGTTTGCATGTTTTCTGTTAATAAGATTGTTTTATTTATTTATTTATTCTACATGCTTTAATTTCTATACATATATATATTCATGCATTGTATAGAACTGCTTCATGCATCACATACTTTAATTTTTGGAAAGCACACACAAGCTTCTAAGTTAGGTGGGGAATTAGCGATCTGTCCTATGACTATTGGTCAGGGTTCAGATGCGTGAAACACCCAACTCATATCTGAGTGCCTGCTTGGTAATGGTGGGCATACATGCCTTAACTGTTCCTTGCAACGCCCCAACACTGTCTTTACGAAGATCGTCACTGGGCAAATATGAGACCCTTTTGAGACTAGATAGTCAACCAACCTTTTGTCTCACTTAATGAATATAACCTGTTCTTAGGTTGTGTGTTTTTGTTTTTATTTTGCATCAAAGTAAACCCTTCCTGAAGCATCTTGAACTCAAGACTTGTGGTTGACACAATGGCCGTTACTTAAAAAATTTCCGTTGTGGCGCAAAAATCAAAATTCTTAGGGTTACAACCATGTGTCAACTCTGGAAGGGCGAGCTCATCATATAAGAAACATACTCATACATTTATCATACATACCGTCAGGTTGAAACATAGGTCCCCTACCCAAGATTTGCTACACCTGAAAGATGGAAAATGAAGAAAGAGCTCAATTGGAGGCCCATTATCAAAATGAAATTGAGAGCATCAAAGGTGAAGTAACTAGACTTACAGATCTGCTTGAATAAGTGTTGAGCTCAAAAAATGGAAAAGGAATTTTTGCACAACCTCCTGTGAAAGCACAATCAATCCACATCCCAGAGACATCTCAAAACTTAGGGGTAGATTCAATGGCAGAACAACATTTTATGCCTATCGCCCCTATCCCATCAAGTCAAGCTCCCATCACCGTGGATTTAACAACAGATGGACTCCCTGGAAATAGATCCACTGATTTTATGAACTACGACAAGTTGTCTGTTTTGGAAGAAAGATTAAGAGCAGTTGAGGGTAATGATTGGTTTGATCCCATGCAAGCAGCTAAAGTGTGTTTGGTACCGAATATTATAGTACCAAAGAACTTTAGGATACCAGAGTTCATCAAATACACTGGATTGGAATGTCCAAACACTCACCTTCGATCTTACTGCAATAAAATGGCCGAGGTGATTTATGATGATAAGCTATTGATCTATTTTTTCCAAGATAATCTGACGGGATCTACCCTAAGCTGGTATATGAGGTTGGACAATGCTAAAGTTAAGAAATGGAAAGATTTGGTGGATGCTTTTCTTAAGCAGTACAAGTTCAATCTTGAAATTGCTCCTGATAGAACCATCCTAATGTCTATGGAGAAGAAAAACCAAGAGTCTGTGAGGGCATACGCGCAAAGATGGCGAGATAAGGCAACATATGTTCAACCTCCACTAATAGATACAGAAATGGTGATGTTGTTTGCCAACACCTTTCAATCCCCTTATTATGCGCATTTAATAGGAAGCTCGGCGCAACATTTCCATGAAGTTGTGAGGATTGCTGAAAGAATTGAACAAGCTATAAAAAGGGGAAAGATTGAAGGTTCTGTCATGGATTCTAGAACAATGATGAGAGATGACTCTGGAGGTGGATGAGCAAGAGGCAAGTTGAGTTTGTGAAAGGTGATGTCATTACTATATTATCCCCCGAACATATTCAGAATGACAAGTGATCGAAAATGTTTGCTAGAAAAGCTGGTCCAAGAATGACGATGAATTGTCAATTATATTGTTATGGAATTTTGCCATTTTACTTTTGTTTTGGCATCACACCTCATTCTTTAAACGAAACATGTCTTTTCTTTGTCTCTTTGTTGTTTTAAAGTCTTTGTTGTTTTGAAGTCAAGAGATGTTTAGCATTTCATTTTTGAAAAAATATTTTGATCGAACTCCAACATGCAATTAAGGCTAATCAATCCTGAAAGATTAAAAGTATTTTGATGGCAGAAATGACTCGATGCTTGTTAAAATGATATGGGGTGCCCAAACAAATTTTGAGCTCACACATGAAACTGAATCACCCACCATGTAGCTAAGTTTTAGTAGTATGCATAATGACGTGTAATGGATTCAGTAGTTATGGACTCACGAATCAAGTTTCTTACAAGTCCAAATCATTACACTAGACGAGGTCAAAATTTATCGGTTCGCACCAACCTTGCTTGAAATGAGAAAAGGCCATCTTTGTTTTATCCTTTCACAATACTGGAAATATATCATTTGCAATCCCATTTTAAGCTTGATAGAATATTCTTTTCAAAAGAAACCCTGACGAGGATCACACCCCACACTGGGGACAAATAAGAGAAAACAAAAGTGAAAGGGAAGGCTTAGAACAAAAGTCCAACATTTGAGAGAGAGCTAAAAGAAAGAAGACCTAGACTGGGGGCAAAAAAAATAAACTGTGAGAAAGGCTATGTGAAAGCCATTAAAAAAAAAATTGCCTACACTTAAAGACAGGTCAAAGATAAAGGAAGGAGAATGCCTATTAAGTTTAGGAAAGATAAAAGAAGTTTCACAACAAATGTCGAAAGTCGATAAAAAAAATCTGGGCTACAAACATGACTTTTGGCATCCATGATAAAACTCCTGATGTTATCAGATGGTTGAGATTGATTATTCATTAAAGAAAAAGTTGGATTTGCATTTTGACATATGTTAAGAGAATTATGATATTTGAGGTTAATAAGTTTATATGTCGTTTTCTCTACAAATAGAACAAGAGAAAGAGAAATGATGAATAATTGATGTTGATCCTAGGTTTTTGAAGCCCTCAAACACTTTTTTTTTTTAGCCTGTGAATTTCCCTTTCTTTCATAGCCATGAACCATAGCCTGCATTACGTGCTTTTAAAAGCCCTTTTTGATCAAGTAAGCAATCTGAACCAATAAATGGCGCTCTCAAAACTAGAAGAGCTTTTCTATAAGAGTCGTGACTTCATGAATTAAGCTATAGGTTATTATGCATGTTGATAAAATGAATGCTAAGAAAAGAAACAACCTTTCTTGATAAAACCTGAGTATCTTGTTTTTGAAATTCATAAAAATGTCGCCTCATCACAGACCATCAAAAAGATATACCCAAAATCATAGTTTAAAGTGGACACAAAGAACCATGAGAAATGCCATTTTAATCTTGCAACGGGTCAATTTCTGTTTTCAAAATACAAGACAATCAAAGGATTACATTGAATGACGTGTGTTGGGTCTTTGATAAAAAAACTTGATTTTCAAAAGGTCTTTTCAAAAAAAGACATCTCTGATTTCATTTCAACAAACTATACTTTGAATAGACATGATCTTTGAAATATGAGAGTTGATTCCAAAACAAGGAAGATTATCGAACACAGAAGAACATCGATTGAGTCTGCGAAATCCTTGATAGAAATGACATTGAAGTCCTCGACACTCCTTGAAAAGTTGAGCAACTGGGGGGCAATACAGTGGACCCAGAGAAGGAAGAACAAGCAGTATTCAGACTAGCTATGAGGCAAAGAAAGATGATTAAATGAAGAATTGGTGAACGGAGGACAATGTGGCTCAAAGAAAGATAATCAATGAACAAGCACATTCAGATCACACTGGGGGCAATATTATTCAAAGACAGTCAAGATCTAGTGAACTCTAGCAGCAAATGAGAGTGCAATTGCACTTGAAGGACATCTTTATCTGGGTTTAACCTCTTAAACATGGTTATCGACCGATGTGGACACATGACTGAATGTAAATGAATGTTGAAAAGATGCACACCATCAGGATTGATTGTGAGACCATTTGTTTTGAAGCCAAATACGCACTTCACCGCATGAGTATGGGTGATAAAAGCAACATCATTGATGAGGCCGAGACATTTCTTTTCACAATCTGATTAGAAGAACTGAGAGGAATCTATTGAGAAGAACACTAAGCATATAACCATAAGCTTTTGTACTGCAAGTTATGAGATGCATGTCTGGATGATTGTATAGTTTCCAAGAAGACTGATGATAACATATACTTGAAGAGTATTGTTTCAACTGGGGGCAAGTCCATGACTGATTGACAATCTAAAATGAGGTTAAACACCAGAAAACCTCTTGAGGGGTGTTGGCAAAACACGCACACCAAATCAAAGGACAATTCTTGAGAGAATCTAGGAGATGAATGATTTGTTCAACTCCTTCATGATGAATCGAGCAACACCACACTTGGAAGCATGGTCAAGCTTGAGAACAACCGAGAGCAGTAATCATCGTGGACAACCCAAGATGGGCACTGCACTTACATTTGAGTGGAAGGCTAGCACATGAATGAGCCAGTACATGAGAAGAGCAAAGAAGGCTTTGGTTAGCAAACAAAGGCATCCTATGACGACGGAACATCAAAAAGGGGGGACCTATATTTTAAATCAGGTAAGGATGCATGCATTGTACACATATTTTTATTTGTTACAGGAAAATCCTCAAAAAAAAAGTCCAGCAAGATTTAAAAAAAAAACAAAAGAAAAAGAAAAAAAAAGAGAGAGAGAAAAAAGAATCATTGAGTTGATAATAAAAGAGAATCATTGTTGTGACCTTGGAACGAAAAGAAAAATGAGAAGAACCCTACCATTAGGAAATTTTCAAAAAAAAAAAGAAGACCAATGAGAGTGTGTGGGCAGGTCACCCATGAAAATAGACCAGTATGAGTGTGGGCTGGTCGCCCCTGAAAATAGACCACGATGAACATGTGTGGGTAGGTCGCCCCTGAAAATAGACCAAGATGAAGTGAGGGCAGGTCGCCCATGAAAATAGACCGTGTGAGTGTGTGAGCCGGTCGCCCCTGAAAATAGACTAGGATGAACATGTGTGGGTAGGTTGCTCGTGAAAATAGATCAGTGTGAGTGGAAGGGCAGGTCGCCCATGAAAATAGACCATGTGGGCCGGTCACCCCTGAAAATAGACCAGGATGAGCATGTGTGGGTAGGTCGCCCGTGAAAATAGATCAGTGTGAGTGGAAGGGCAGGTCGCCCATGAAAATAGACCATGTGGGGTGGTCGCCCCTGAAAATAGACCAGGATGAGCATGTGTGGGTAGGTCGCCCGTGAAAATAGATCAGTGTGAGTGGAAGGGCAGGTCGCCCATGAAGATAGACCAGGATGAACATTTGTGGGTAGGTCGCCCGTGAAAATAGACCATGATGAACATGTGTGGGTAGGTCGCCCGTGAAAATAGACCAGTGTGAGTTTTGAGGGCAGGTTGCCCATGAAAATAGACCGTGTGAGTGTGTGGGCTAGTCGCCCCTGAAAATAGACAATCTTTCATCAAAAGGGGCAGGTCGCCCAAGATAATGAGATCATTTTCTTTTTCCTTTTCTTTTTCTTTACAAGCTTACTATGCAAAACATTGATGATGTTTTGCTTCATAAGCATTGTGAAGAGGGGGCATCTGTTATTACCTATTTTTGGGTTCCCCACAAAAAAATACAAAAAAATACAAAAAAAACATATCAAAAGAAATCCAAAAAATAATAGGAGCGAGAAAAGGATTGCTAGAATGCCGAAAAAATGCCAAAATTGGTTAAGGAGATTCAAAAATGCAAAAGGTTGAAATTTGACAGTGAGAGCCCTGTTGATGAGGAAAATTCAATTTGAGGAAGAAAAGTCCAAAAGCAGATGTTTATGGACTCAATTAAATTTTATTCAAGGTTTAATTAAATTCATAGAGGGTTTTGATTGCAAAAAATTGATTTTGTAAGTCAATTTAGGCTTTTATCGGAAGAAATTAAAGTTTTGGGGTCCAATTATAATTTTAAAGAGTTGATTTGTTCAAATCAGGGGCTTAATTGCATATTTATTGAAGTTTGATGGCCAATTAGGGATTTAATTGAAACAATCCAAAACCAAGGACCAAACCAGAAAAGTCGCTAAAATTAAGGGACACAATTACAATTTTGGCAAGGATTTGATTACAAAGCTGCAAGAAATTCAATGGCTAAACCAAAATAAACCAAGCGGCGCCGTTTCACCATGTCATCGTCTGCAACAGCTGGTGTTCTTTGATAATTAAGGAAGGAGACGTTGGCAGCGATAATGGAGCCGTTTCCAAATCAAGAAGGGAGCGTATCACGACTGACAACCCTCACCACCGTGATGCACGCCGGCTTACCAAAAACATTCTCATCCTCCGGCTATAAAAGCCAGAAGAAAAACCAAACGCAGGGGGGAGAGAGAGCAGACAGAGAGGAGACAGTCTGAGGAGAAAACAGGAGGGGAGAAAACCAGGAAGACAGAGGAAAAAGAGAGAGATCAAAAGGAAAAAAAAGAAAGACAGAAAAAAAGAACGACAGAGGAGAAAAGAAACGAGAGAGGAGAGGTGCTAGTGAGGAAACACAGGAGGAGAGACAGATAGAAGAGGGGAGAGACAGACGAACAAAAAAAAACAGAGGGGGAGGCGATAGAGACAGGAGGCAGAAGGGAAAGGAAAACACAAACAAAAACAAAGGAAGAACGAACAAGAAAAAGGAGGAACAGGGGCAACAGGAGGGAATAAAATCTGGA